>Ga0180431_10008533_pt1 | contig 11735 bp, 16 predicted proteins | sample SS_ome_11_FD_132459 | JGI IMG/M metagenome (GOLD analysis project Ga0180431, IMG submission 132459) | Hypersaline lake sediment archaeal communities from the Salton Sea, California, USA - SS_1_MS_1 metaG | ecosystem: Environmental > Aquatic > Non-marine Saline and Alkaline > Hypersaline >...
ATTTGTTTTCAGCAAGTTCAGTAAGGTATTGTTTTACTTCGCTTTTTTGGCTGTCTTTACAAAATACTGTAATCACTTTATCTTTAATTGGCACGTCCAAATAAGTATAATCATTTATATTATCTCTTATTTTACCAAGCGATTCAGGTAAAGCACCCCATTCAAATTCAGAACTACCCATATAATCAAAATGTACAATTGAATCAATTCCTTTTTTGTAATCTCGATTCTCAAATTTTGCTCTTTGTATTAAAGTTGTTTTCATTTTATGTTTTGTTTTAAATTAATAATCAATAAAATACGGTGGCTAACACGGTGTCATACGCTATTGGGTGTTAAGTGCAATTTGCAGCCATGCAACTTCGTTTGTGGTTCAGTGTATCTCGATAGTTTTGCGCTAGTAATCCCCCAACAACGCATACACCAATTCGTTAGTAAAAACAATTATTCAAATTGCTCATGCCAACATTGCAAACTACAACAAGGGGCATATTCTTTGCAAACAGCTCCTCCGCAATGGCATTTGCTAACATCAGGTATCACACAATCATTAACTTCGGTCTGTGCAAGTTCGTACCCTTTTTTGAAAGCATATTCTACAATTGACCGTGTAGGACATCTGTTTAATTCATCATAAAAATCACTTGCTTTTTCTTCTATTGTTTTCATAATTCCTATATTTTAGTCGTTAATAATCGTGTCATACCTGCAAGGCTAAACTCCTGCAAGTTGAAATCTTCCATATTACTTTACCCATTCGTTTAGACCATCTATTATAGCAGAACTAATATTCATTTCAGGATTATTCTTCATTGCTTTTAATGCCCAAGTTACTACTTCTACCTCTAGGCAATATTTCTTTGCTTCTCTTAAAGCATGTGCAACTTCATTGATTGAAGTTTCTATTGTTTCTGTTTCTTTTTCCATTTTAATTATTCTTTTATTACATCAATTTTCGTAATATCCATAACCCACTCACCATCAATTCTGACAATTTGAGTACGTTTGATTTCAACTGATTCACCAGTATCTTCATCCTTAAATGATTCTTTCATGTCTATTTTTTAGAGGGTTGTATTTTACTTGCTATATTTTAGCCGTTATGCCCCGTTAAGGCTCTTTATTAACTCAATGTCTTTCTTACTCGGACCCGTTTTCTTTTGGCAGCCGTCTATTGCTAGTGACCATACTGCCATACTGGCTGCGAAACACGCTAGCATAATAATTACCCCTAATGCTTTATAATTTACCATAGCTCTAATTTTTAAGTACTGTACAAATGTAAATAATATTTACGTAGTATGCAAATTATTTTACATATATTCTTGAATTTTATATTTAATCCTCTCTAACAGAGCCTCTTGGGTTTTATCTTTTCTCATTATATTTTTCAAAGGAGCCTCATCCTCTGTGCCTTTTACTATTAAGTGGTATATAAGGACAGGCTCCTTCTGCCCTTGGCGCTGCAGCCTGGCGTTAGTTTGCTGATAGTCTTCTAGCCCGTCAGGCACCCCGAACCAAACTAAGATATGCCCTCCGTCCTGTAGGTTAAGTCCGTGTCCTGCCGATTTTGGGTGGGTCAACATAACGGGTATTTTCCCCTTATTCCATTCTTTAATATCTTTATCCGTTTCCAGTAAGCGAGGTTTATACTCTTTTAACGCTTCATGTATCTTACTTATATCCGATCGGTATTTGTACGCCACTAAAACAGGCTGCCCTTTTGCCTCTTCGATTATCTCTTTCAGAGCCTCGATCTTCTCGTCGTGTATATCCTGTACTTGGCGTTTTATATCTTCGTCTTCGTAGTAAACCGCTCCGTTAGCAAACTGCATTAGTTTATTACGTAAAGCAGTAGAGGTGAAAGCCGTAAGTTCTACCCCTGAGTCTAAGAAGTCTAGTATATTTTCCTTCTCGAACTCTTTATACTGTTTAAGTAGAGGGGTTTTCAACTCTACGTACCTATTAATGTAGGTAGGCTCCTCCATAGAAAGGTAGTCTTTGGCTTTCATCGATATACATATATCGCTTATCTTTTCGGCTATCTCCTTTTCGGCTTCTGCGCTTCTTACCCTCCAAGTGTATACGACATGGTCTTTCATAATGGCAGGTTCTAGGTATCGGCGCCTAAACTCAGATAAGGTCTTACCTAGTCTTTCCCCTGCGTCCAACAAATATATCTGCGCCCATAGGTCAGGGTATCCGTTAGGGGTAGGGGTTCCCGTTAGACCTATCACCCTGTGGCAGGAAGCAATACATTTACGCAGGTGTTTAAACCTGACAGACCTAGGGGATTTGAAAGAGGAAAGCTCATCTATTATAACACAATCGAAAGGGAGTTTGTTGGAGTAATATTCGCAGAGCCATTTAGTGTTCTCTCTGTTTATGAAGTATATATCCGCTTCTTCCTCTAAGGCTTTAGCTCTTTGTTTCGCTGTCCCTACCGCTACCGAAGCAGTCATACCGTTAAGGTGTGCCCATTTATCTATTTCGTCCTTCCAAGTAGACTCAGCTACTTTCTTCGGGGCTATCACTATAGGCTTTATTATATCTAATATATACATTAGATCGTTTAAAGCTGTCAAGGTGGAAACGGTTTTACCCATCCCCATATCCAAGAAAATCCCGCAACGGGGGTTATCTTTAATATGCTTAATGGTCACCTCTTGGTAACTGTGCGGTTTGAATTGCTTCATATAGTTCTTCGTTGTTTCTTATTATAAACACTAGCTGTCCTAGTTTACGTATTATCTTATGTACTTTACACTGTATAGGAGAAGGTTGGTAAGTCTCGTTCTTGATTTCTGCGAAAAATATAACTCCGCCAGGTAGAAGGATTAACCTGTCGGGTATCCCTTTGAAAAAAGAGGGGGAGAGCTTTATAAAAAGCCCTCCTTTCCTCCTCACCTCAATCCTACATGCGGTTTCTATTTTACTCTCTAAAGTCATACCTCTTCTTCCTGGTTCAGATAATACTTTTGCATACCGTACAGGCTAAACCTAGCGGGAGATCTTTGCATTTTCCAGTCTCTCATACTCCTCATCACGTCGTTAATGTCTCGGGTGTTATACCTGCTCATCTCTTCTTTATTGCGTCCTAGACATTCACACCATATCTCCGCTATGCACACCTTATCCCTTATGCGATACCCTTGTGAATAATCGCCCGACTCTATATATGATCGTCTGTCGAATATGTCCATCTCGTCCCAGTTCCTAGGTACACTCATATCAAGATAATCCTTGATAATACCTCTACGGTCGTCGGTTTCGCTGTGCGCAAAACGCATTTTATCTGCTATAAGTTCTTCGCTTCGGTTAAGGTAAAGCGTCTCCCCTTCTTTGTACAGTGCCCTAGCTTCGGCCCATATCTGATCCACGCTAGATAGGAACTCCTCCGAGAAAGGATCACCCTCTACATAGGAAGGCCTAACGGCGATAGGAAGGAAACGGCGATTACCCGTCGGGTCTTTTAAAAACTCCCAGTTATTAGTCGTCCCTACAAAAATACATTGTCTTTGGTAAGTTACTATTTCTCTACCGTAAGCAGGACGAAAAGAGTCTTCTCTTTTTGACAAGTACTGCTTAGTAGCCTCAACTTCCGCTTTACGAAGTCCTGCTAACTCACTTATCTCTATAATCCATGAGCCTTGTATCTGCTCAAAAGACTCTTTACCGTGAACGGTAAGGAACGTGTCGGAGAACCAATCCCCTGCTAAGAAGTTAAAGAAGGAACTTTTTTTCATCCCTTGCTCCCCTATTAATATGAGCACTAGGTCGAATTTAATACCGGGGTTGAAAATACGAGATACGGCACCGACTAACGTTTTTCTCATGGCGGCTTTCGTGTACTCGTTGTCTTCTGCGCCAAAATATTTTATGAGCAGGTTGTCAATGCGTTTCTTGCCGTCCCACTCTAAACCGCTAAGGTAATCCCTAACAGGGTGGAAGGAAGCATTATTGAACTCTAAGGCTAGTGCATCGTCTATTTTACCCGTAGCCGTTATACCGTAAAAAGTCTCAATATAGTTTCGTACCCCTGAGTAGTCTACGTCTTTAATGGGTTCGGGTTTACCTATCTTCCTCCAGGGTAAGTCAGATGTTACGTATTTCTTATTATCGAAAAGGTTAAATCTGAACTTATCTTTAAAGTTAATATCGTTCTTAATTATAAGCGTCACGTTTTTAGCACTGTTCTTGAAAACACCTGACCTATCAACATCTAACTTTTTACGCCACTTCGTGTTTGATTCCTCTTTGATGTCCATGTCCACGTCTAACTCTTCGCGTAAGGCCTGTAACCTTTCGTTAGCTATCGCTTCACTTAATTCGGGTATATCTACCGCGAAGTCTAGCATAGATAGGTAAGAAGGGGCTTTGGTTATTGCCTTTTCGGTGTCGTAGTCAGCGTCAAGTGCGCCAAACTTATGCAGCCTAACCATATCAAAAGAGTTTACTAATTTGCCTGAACACGGGTCCGTAGAGTGGTGAGAGTAAGCGAATTTATCTTCGTACACTATTAACCCTCCTGCCGTACTCCCTTCGGTATACGTAAAACGGAATCCATCCCCGCAAGAGGAGTATACGCTCGGTAGAAAATATTCAATAGCTTCCTTAACGGTGTACTTTCTACAGAAAGCGCCGACTATGCCTTTCTTCACCAAAGGATCCTCTTGTTTAGAAGCGGTTTTCTTTATATCTACATCATGGCCTTTAGCAAACGCCCATTCCGAAATATCTCTCCAGTTAACATACGAACGTAATATCTCATCGGCGTCTAAGGCCTTCCCTTTCTGCTCATTAAAAACACGCTCTCCGTCTTTAGAAACAGACGGCCAATACATAAGCCTGTTAGTTTGAAAAGTAGTCGGGTCAAAAAGATCTATGTCGATCTCATCCGCTACTTTTCTAGCTACCGCTATATACTCGTCAGGAGTCAAAGGTCTGTTAACGGGTATGATTAACCTAAAACGCGGGTTCTTCGGTGTATGTTTATGCGTTGAGTGTAGGACGGCAGCACACGAAAAAGTAAGAGTGAAGTCAGCCCAAAAATCCAACTCTGCGTAATCTAAATCCAAAGCGATAACCTGTCTGTGTTTGACATTTTGAGGGCTACGTTTCCCGTCAGCTAAATAACCTCCGACAAAACCCCCTACGTCTTTTATGTTACCTTGTTCGTTCTTGGGCATATTGGCGTACTCTTTGACTGTCTCGTGAGTTACTTGAAAGTCCGAGAGTTTATTTACCAGTTTTTCCCACGTCCATCTACTGTTCGTCCATTTTTTTCTCTTCGCACTCGGCGCGTGCGCAATGTCAAGTTTTAAATCTATCATATTAATCTTTTTTATAGTAAGGTGAAATAAACCCTTCCGCAGTTAGGGGTAAATCGGGCGCCCACTCAATAGGTTTTGCCATTTCTGTGTTCATCGTTTCCAATGCTTTTTCCGCTCTCGCTAAAAGTACCTCGCATACACTCTCATCGTGTACGTGCATAACTATAGGTAAGCCTTTTTTGTTTATCCTCAGCATGGAAACAGCTAAGCAGTCTCTAGCAACGGCCTGGGTAACATTCTCCGCTAACTTACCCCCGTAGGTAGATATGTAGACCCATTTTTTAGTTGTATCATCTTTACCCATGTACTCTATAGAAGGACCTCCGAACTTACCTTCTACTATTCTCGGGTTATAGTAATACAGTTTACGCCCCGAAGGAAGGGTGGCCGTCAAGTTAATCCCGTCGTAGTTAAATGTTATTTTTTTATTAGGTATAGAGAAACTGCGTTTGTACATGACTGCATTAATAGCGCATTTCTCTAAGTCTCTCCAAAACTTAACGATGTTAGGTGAATCTTCGCGCCATTTTACTTTAAACGATTCCATTTGACTATCAGTAAACCCTAACGCTTCTGCGCCGAATTTTTTCATGGCAGCTTTTCCGCCCCCGTAACCGAAAGCTAACTCTGCCACTTTACCTGTGTCTCTTTCAATAGACCCTTTACCTATATCTTCGAAAGCCTTTTTGTATAGTTTGGCTGCTGTGGCTTCGTATATCTTTCCGTGAGTCCTAAATACTTCCAGTCTCCACTCTTCATCGGCTAACCACGCGATAACCCTGGCTTCGATAGCGGAGAAATCAGAAATAGCAAAGGTATGCCCTTCTTTGGCTATAAAAGATGTCCTTATCAGCTCCGATAAAACGTAAGGTGTTTTACCGAACAGAAATTCGATAAGGTCGTAGTCCTTGTCTTTGAGTAAACCTCTTGCAAGGGTCAAGTCTTTGTCAGGCATTTTATTACGCGGAAGGTTTTGTAACTGTACACGTCTCCCTGCCCAACGGCCGGTCCTTGTAGCCCCGTAAAACTGAAACAGCCCTCTAGCTCTCTTATCCTCACAATGACCCTCTAACATAGACTTATATTTAGTGATCGAGGATTTCGATGTATTTTGGTGTAATTTAAGCAAGTGTTTTATGTGAGAAGGTATATCCTTCTGCAGCATTTCGCTAACGGCGTCTTTAGTTAAAGAGGTGATCTCTTCCCCTAACTCGTCAGAGAGGTATCCCTTTAGCTGCGCCCCGCTTTTCGGGTTCTGTAGACCCGTTATCTTTTTCATCTCTTCCACCTTCTCATCTCGGTAAGTAACGTAGCACTCGATAGCGTTCTCGGCTAAAGATGTATCTACAGCTATCCCCCTGTCATTTATATCCTGGTCCAGGTAATAAACATCTTCGTCGAACTCAGTCGGGACGATATAGGATTTAAGAAGACGGGTTAATTCTCTTTCGGACTCGACATCGACGCGGTTATACTCTTTATACAACTCCCATTTTTCAGGGTGAGTAAAGGGTGAGTTTATCCCCGACATGCCATTTTGTTTAGTGGGCTTGTTAGGTTTAGAAAAAGTGTTTATCAACTGCGTCCCCCCTTTAAGTTTAGCGTTGGTTAAGCCCAAAGCCTCACTTAAGTCATCAAGACTTAAAGGTAAACCGCACCTACCTGCTAGGACCATAGAACATCTAATTTGGTGTTTAGGTATAGGGTAACCTAATACCCCAAAAACGTTTCTTTCGAAAGCTGCATTATGCGCCCATTTCACAATAGAAGGGTCGGCCAAAGCAGAAAGGAACTCGTCAGGTACATCGAACTCTAGGTCCCGTGTGTTAAACAAGTCTATAGTTTTGACAGGTTCGTCGTCAAAAGCGTAAGATAATAATTGTATGTGGAAATCATCGGCTTCCATGTATCTATGGAGTCCGGCTGTTATAGGTATAGACGAGAAAGTCTCTACGTCAATGTGTAATTCTTTTCGCATAAATAGGATTGATAAAAAAGGCGTACCTCTACTTAAAGAGGTACACCGTTTTAAAATTTAAACATCGTCATCGTCGAAATCGGAAGCGGATACAGGAGAAGAACCGGCTAAACGGTCACCGTCACCTGTTTTCTTAATACCGTGTAAGTATACCGACACACCTACTTTACCTTCGTGGTTGTAAGTACGGAAAGAAATAACAGCCTTAACGTAGCATCCTGCGTACAGGTCGTTTCTTATCTCTTCCTTGTCGATCATCTCTTCTGCGTCAACGTCGAAGCATTTAGGTTTGTCGGTGTTACCCGAGTTAAGGTACATACAACCTTCGTACTCCTCTCGATCGCTGTCGTCCCCATCCTTAAGAGGGCGTTTTTTAACTTTCTTCCCTGCTAACCTGGATGCTCCTGCCTCTATGGCATTGTCTATCGCGTTGTTAATTCTTTTGATAGTGTCTTTTTCATCCTTGTCGATGATAAGGACAGCCTCATAACGGCCTGGTTTACCTTCTTCGCCTGCGCGAGGTTCGGCTAACTTAGGAAAGGAAAGTCTTACTTCACCAGTGGTGATTCTCGTTTTTAATTCGTTTGACATAACGTAAAATGTTTTAACGGTTTATAAATAAAAATTATTTTGCTAATTCTTCCTTAATGGAATCGCCAATAGCAGGGCGTTTATCGTCGTCGGGAGCAAGTGTTGGCGCCCCTGTCGGTTTAATCACTAAGCCTTGAAACATAGAAGGGAACTCTTTTTTACCCACAAGCTTTTCTATATCTCCAATCCCTTTAAGATCAGATTTAAGGTACTTATCATCCTCAAAACCTTTCTCTGCTAATAAAGCTTTTACTTTATCCTTGTCAGCCCATACACGGTTAGATTTACCTTCGACTAACTTGAGGCCTTTGAAAGTCTTCCCGTTCTTCGCCTCTTTAGTCATGTATTTATTGACTGACTCCAACCAAGAGGTTACTTGCTTGCTTATTGCCCTGATATGTACAAGGTCGTCATCCTCTAAAAGTTGGGGGTCACTGAAGTCGTGTTTTAGCATTTCCAGGTTGTAGTCTGATAATGTTTTACACCTCACTCTAGCTTTACACCACTTACAGTGATCCCCTGCTTTAAACTCTCCGTCCCCTTTGTGCGCTAATTCCGCTCGGGGTTTAACCGTCTTTTCTGCCCACTCTATAAGCTTGCTAACTGTTATAACGTGGGTATCAAAATGGTTAAGCCTAGGCTGCGCTATACAAAGCAGGACCTTTTTAAACTTATACCCTAGGAAACCTAATTCTTTTATAGCTCCTAGCGCATATAACATAAGTTGGGAATTATCCTTAGCGTCTACCTGTATGCCCTTACCATATTTAAGGTCAATGATCTTCAGATATGAATCTTCTATAAGGGTGGCATCGCCTGTCCCGAAACCTTCAGGTACGTAGTCAGAGAAATCTACCCTTATTTCAGGGTAAAGAACGGCATCTTTAGTGTTTTTCCTAGATTGGTTAAATTCCTCAATAACAAAGTCTACGTACTTATCTACTTCTTCGGGCATGTCGGGAGTGTACAGCTCATGTTTAGCGTACTCTTCCATACGGGCGCTAAACTCTTCTTTGTTTATTTCCCCCGTAAAAAGATTTAATTTGGTTTCCGCCATCTCGTGGGCTAAAGTCCCCTCTCTCGCAAAAGGGCTTTCGTCTTCTTCGAACTGCTCACCTAACCTTACGGAGGGAGGGCAGTTTAGCCATTGTTTTGATCCCGAAGCTGAACAAACAGCGTGTGCTCTTTTCTCGTGACTAGACATCCGTTGAATGGTTTAGGACTTCTCCCTGTGTTAACTCGTCACAAAACTTAACTACTTCGTAGAAATGTTTAGGGTTCAGCTCTGCTAAAGTAGTGGCGCCGTCTTCCTCTCCTAAAGAAACAACTTTAGACTTAACCGCTCCTTTATCCGATTTCGGCCCTTTTAAAGCAGGTTGGATCATTTCGCGGATTTCCGTAAAACTCTTTTCGGCATACTCTTCTTCAGGTGTTTTTTCTGTCGCCTCTTCTACCTCAGTGCCAGTTTCCTCTGCTGCAGGAGCAGTTTCTTTCTCTTCTACCGCAGGAGCAGTTTCTTCCTCCTTTTTAGGTTTAACGGTTCTTCTCCTTTTTGGTTTCTCTTCTACCGTAGGTGCAATTTCTCCCGAAAGGTGCTCGTTTATGCTCACATATAGAGCCGACTCTTTTTTGTCCTCTAGGTCTAACGCTAGAGAAATAGTTACGATTTTACTCATGATTAAAGTGTTTAGGTTATTAATTTGCCCTCAATTAGATCATCGAGGAACTTAGTAAATTCCTGTATAGGAGTGAATACGGGGGCCATAGCCACCTCGTATATTTTTTTCTCGTTTTTGATTACTTTACATACCCCTGTCTCGGGGTAAAAAATAGCAGTATAAGGTCCTTTCTGAAGGGATACTCCGTCGGAAAGAACTATACCTTTCCACCCTTTCCCTTCTACCTTGATAGACAGTGTTTTTCCCAAGCGTTGTATCTCCGCCTCACGTAGTTCTCTCTCCCCTTTCAATACCCTCTCCAATGTCCTTAAAGGGTGGGTGTGGGAAGGGAACAGGTCTTTCGCCACTGTATCTTTACTTAAACCTGAATTAATGATTGCTTGTTTTATATCTTCCATTGTTTATCGTTTTGTGTAGGTGCAAATATAATAGGTCTTTTTTAATTACGCAAATATTTTTACATAAAAAACAAAATTTTTTATAGACAATAAACCCTTCTACCGTAGCAGAAGGGTTTACCTAACACATCAATCACCTATAACAAGCCAAAAAGGCAAAAGAGTTTTTATTCTTCCAATATGCGTCTTATCCACCCGTATAAGTATTTCTTATTAGTGGGCCTGCGTTTACATATATGGAATTTATGTTTTATCGCCTCGTATTTATATAAGTCCTGGAAATGTTGTTTAGTCATTCTAGGAGCGTAATTAAGAACGGTTATACTGTCCCTGTAGATCTTTAAGCTGTCTCGCAGATCTTCGTATTTCTCCTGAAGAGAGGTTTGCCTGGCTTCCATAGAATCTATTCTCTGATAAGAATTAAGTTCCTGTTTCTCTATCTTTTTCTGTGAAACTAGAGATATGCCTATAGCGGAAAGAATTGCTAAAAGCGTTATCCCTGCAAATATTTTATCTACCAAGCGCATTTAATCTTTTTATTAATTCATTAGTAACTAATCCTGTTTTTGACATGCCTACTATACTTTCTGCTCTTTTTACGGCGCTAACCGTGCCCGAAAGAACGGCTTCTTTGAGAAGCATACTTGCAATGTCTTGATCGCTCAAATGATCCCCGTCAATCTTATCCCAAAATTCGGGTTTATAAAAAGCCATTACTAACTGTATTAACTTCTCGTCATGTTTTAAGCTGAAAGGAAAATTTGGTTTTTTCTTTTTATGGTAGTCTACTAAAGCCCACCCTTCCCAAAAAGGGTGAAAACGACGAGCGATACCGGCTACCGTTTCTCCTCCTCTATCGTCTTTATCGTTAACGTAGCCGAGAGAGTTATTAAAAGCCCCTTCGGCTAAGAGAGTGTCGGATATAGCTTCAATGTATTTCGCCATGGCTATCTACCCCTTCTGTATGATCTGTTTCTAGCGCGGCTGACTTTCCCGTCCTCTCTTATTTCTAGCACAAGGTCGTAGATCTTATCTATCTTACGCTCCATCTTATCACTGGATTTCTCCATACTGCATATCTTTGTTTTATTCTCGGTGATTTGGTTAGATGTAGTATTAGCGTTACTTATCACTGTAATAATAAGACCTATAATAGCTACCCATTGAGTGATAGTTAACCCGTTATTTACTTTGTTGTTAGTGGTCATTTCGTCTCAGTCTTTAAAGGTTTGCCTTCGGAGTTACGCCCTAAGTACATAGCAAATCGTGTTAAAAAACCAAGTACGAAAGTAGCTATGGGGGTATAAGCAATAAGTACCCACGTTATACCTTCTCCTATTACGGGTAAAGCCGTTGCGCTAAACATACCTGTTAAAGCAAGTATAGAAGGCTTGATCGAGTCATAAACGCAATCTAGGACCTCGTGTTCTTTGATCGTCCCGAATTTACTTTTTTGGAGAGTTGTTTTCATTACGTATGTAAGTTAGTCATTGCCTGTCAAAAATACAAATATTTTAGAAACTATAAAATTTTTTAATGTTAATTTATTCTTTAATATATGGAAATCTTTCGTCAATCTCTGCAACTTTATCTAACCATTGTTGCTTATAATTAGCCGCTTTGTCAGACTTCTGCAAATGTTCGTTTTTAACATACGCCATAAACAAAGGGTCGCTTTCAGTTTCATATGCCATTTTTCTTTGAAGCTCTATAATTTCATTCTCTGAAAGACTAGCTGGCGTCTCTATGTAAATAA
>Ga0180431_10008534_pt1 | contig 11734 bp, 10 predicted proteins | sample SS_ome_11_FD_132459 | JGI IMG/M metagenome (GOLD analysis project Ga0180431, IMG submission 132459) | Hypersaline lake sediment archaeal communities from the Salton Sea, California, USA - SS_1_MS_1 metaG | ecosystem: Environmental > Aquatic > Non-marine Saline and Alkaline > Hypersaline >...
ATTTCATGGTCATCAACGCTCACAAAGATCACCCCGTCCTCCCGCAGCAACTGCCGGGCCAGGAAGAGGCGCGGGTACATCATCGTCAGCCAGTCGGAGTGATAGCGCCCGCTGGTCTCCGGGTTGGAGGTCAGCACGTTCCCCTCGGCGTCCATCTGGCCCGTCTTCTCCAGGTAGGCCCGCCGTGGCTCGCTGTAATCGTCCCGGTAGATGAAGTCGTTGCCCGTGTTGTAAGGCGGGTCGATGTAGATCATCTTCACCCGGCCGAAGTAGGACTTGTAGAGCAGCTTCAGCACCTCCAGGTTCTCCCCCTCGATGAACAGGTGCCGGGTGGTGTCCCAATTCACCGATTCTTCCGGCGCGGGGGCGAGGCTGGCGGCGCTGGGGGTCTGGATGGCGCGGAAGGCCGCCTGTTTGCCGACCCAGGTGAAGGAATAGGACTCCTCGCCGGCCAGCGCGTCCGCACGGCCCAAGGCCGCTTGCAGGCGGTCGAAGTCCACTTTGCCCTCGCTGACACATTCAGGGAAGATCCCCTTCAGTCGCTCGATCTGATCCTGGGTGACGTCGGGCGTCGTCTTTGCTACGTACTCGACCGGCTTCTCGCTCATCGAAGTCTCCTAAGCTACCTGGTGGAGGTACCCGGCGTGGGTTTTCCGGGCATCGTGACCGTGCACGTTGGCTACTGACACGGATATTATAGGCCCGATGGCGAATGAGGACAAGACAGGGTATCCAACAAGATCACCACGGATCAAAGAAATACACGATAGGGGGCCAGGTAGAATCGGGTATTTCTCCATCTGTGGTCGTCTGCTCTTATGCTGACACGGATATTATAGGTCCGATGGCGAATGGGAACAAGACCGAGTTCAATATATGCTCGGCTCCCCGCACATGCCTTTTGCCCTCAGCGCCAAGTACGAGTACAATTACACAACACCCGGCTCAGTTCAACCCGGCATCACGTGGCAGCTTCGTGCCACGCGAATCCCTACACAGTAGGCGACCCCGGAGGAAAGAGAATGGAATCGCAAGGCACCGCCGGAAATCCGACCCAGCATCCAGACGTCGAAGCAGTCGTCCGGGGCAACACCGAATTCGCCCTCGACCTGTACCACCAATTGCGGACACAAGCGGGCAATCTGTTCTTCTCGCCATACAGCGTTTCCACAGCCCTGGCCATGACCTACGGCGGTGCGCGGGGGAATACCGAAGTGGAGATGGCCCACACACTCCGTTTCAGCCTGGGCCAGGCCCGGCTACATCCGGCGCTTGCCTCGCTCGAAGCGGCGCTCAATGCGGTGCAGGCGAAGGGAAACGTCCAGCTAAAGGTGGCAAACGCGCTGTGGCCTCAGGAGAGGTACATATTCCTGGATGAGTATCTTGCCCTGGTCGAGGAACACTACCGCGCGGTGTTCACTGCCCTCAACTACGGCGACGCGGAGACGGCGCGGTCCACCATCAACACGTGGATTGAGCAGAAGACGGAGGGCAAGATACGAGACCTGATAGGACCAGGGATTCTGGACGCCATGACCCGTCTCGTCCTCACCAACGCCATCTACTTCAAGGGAGACTGGGCGAAGCGGTTTGATGAGGCCCGTACACAAGATGCACCTTTCTGGGTGACGCCTGCTGAACCAACCGACGTACCGATGATGTCCCAGGTGGACACGTTCGGGTATTCCGCCAGGGAACCCGGGTTGCAGGTTCTCGAACTGCCCTATGCCGGGCACGACCTGTCGATGATCGTGTTGCTGCCTGACAGGCGGGACGGCATCGCAGCCCTGGAGGATGCGTTGACTGTGGAGAAGCTGACCCGTTGGATAGACGATCTCAGGCCGGTGGAAGTTGAGGTACACCTACCCAGGTTCACGCTGAACTGCCAGTTTGGGTTGGGCGGTGCCCTGAAAGCAATGGGAATGGCCGACGCGTTCGGCAATGCGGCGGACTTCTCCGGGATGGACGGGACCAAGAGCCTGTATATCTCGGCGATCATTCACCAGGCGTCCGTGGACGTGAACGAGGAGGGTACCGAGGCGGCTGCTGCCACAGCGGTTGTGATGAAACTGAAGGCACTCCCCCTGCCGCCACCGGTCTTCCGGGCGGATCACCCGTTTGTGTTCCTGATCCGAGAGAATCAGACGGGCAGCATTCTTTTCATAGGCAGGATGGCCAACCCGAAGGCCGTAGATCCTTGAATCGGCGAAAAGAGCATCATCCCAACAAAAAAAGGAAGGTGCCCACCGCTGCAGGCCCTTCCCTCTCCATTCAGACGCCCCCGGCGCGATTCGAACGCGCAACCTGCGGATTCGAAGTCCGACGCTCTGTCCAATTGAGCTACGGGGGCATTTGGTATATAATTAAAGCCGGATCAAGGTCCGGCCCTGTGTACCTGGGGTGAGTGATGGGATTCGAACCCACAATCTCCTGGGCCACAACCAGGTGCCTTAACCATTAGGCCACACCCACCAAGCGAGGTCATTTTACCACAAAGCACGTAAAGGAGCAAATGATGGAACTCGAAGCACCTCCCGTCCATCGCCACGGCGTTCAGATCCTGACCGCGCATTTCCAACTCAGCGGTCAACTGGAAACGGTGGGCTCGGTGGACACCTTCATCAACGATCCCGCCCGCGACTGCTTTGTGCTCCACGACGTCCGCCTGGCGCCGCTCGCATCCGGCAGCCCGCTGAAGCCCCTCTCCCGTCCCCACGCCGTCATCTGCCGGTCGGAGATCGCACTCCTCCACTTCGCCTCAGCCGAGACCCAGGCGGCGATTCGCACGCTCCAACGCCGCGAGCTGCTGGTCGCCTACACGCCGGTGGCCGTATGCCGGGGTTATTTTCACATGCCCACCGAGGCCAACGTGAACACCTTTCTCGGCGTCACATCCGGGAGCCTGCTGCCCATCACCGAGGCGTACGTCTTCCCCCTCATCGAGCTGCCCGATCCCTTCCCTGCCGAGGCCGGCATGCTGCTGGTGGGCCGCACCCACCTCCAGTTCTACCATCCGGCGTGATCTCTGCGCCGCAGCCTCAGCGCTTCTGCGCCACGACGGTCATCACCTCGCTGCGCCCCACCCGCGTCCACGCGACGCGCGGGGTGAAACCCGCGCGCACCAACACCGCTTCACCACCGCCAGGGAGCGGCTCCCCCTGCCCGGTCACTCGATAGAGCCACCCGATGAACCGGGAAAGCGGGTCACGCCCGCTCAGGCGAGCCCAGGCCACGACGACCAGGCGGCCATCGGGCCGCAGCACGCGCGCGGTCTCCCGCAACGTCGCGGGATCCAAGATGAACTCAGAGGGAAAGGTGGCGACGGCGCTGTCGAAACACCCATCACGGAAGGGAAGCGCCTGCGCGCGGGCTTGCACCAGCGGCACGGCCAGCCCGGCCCTGCGCAGCCGTCGGCGCGCCAATCGTCCCATGTGCCGCGAGAGGTCAAGCCCCACCGGCGCCAGGTCCCGCGCCGCCATCGCCGCGAGCAGGTGACCGGGACCGTGGGCCAGCTCCAGCACCCGCCCGTGTGGTCGCGGGGCAACCAGATGCGGGATCGCCGTGCGTCCCCACGCCGGCCACTGCCCCAGCGACACCGCCCAGGCCACCAGGTCGTAGCTCCAGGCGAACTCGTTGTACAGCAGGCGGAAAAAGAGCCTCAGGAAAACCCGCCACCAACGTCGCACCGCTCCCTCCCAAGCGAACACCCCCGCCGCGTCGCCACGGCGAGGGTGGTTATCACTGGTCCTGAGTCGAAGTCGATCCCGCCAGCCTACAAGGTGGGTGGCATGAGGGGCGCGCCTTCCCCGGCTACCAACGGTGCACCCTCCCGCTCCGGCAGGACCCACACCGCCATGTCAATCGCCAGCCGGCCGAAGAAACTATTGGAGGGCAGGTTGCCCATCCCATACTCCGCCTCCACGATGCGCGCCCGCATACGCAGTGTCTTCGTCTCCAGGATGAGGTCTTTCCCAACCTCGGCCAGCACCGGCTCCCCCTTGGGCGCCAACTTGGTGCGTAGCGCTTCGTCGTGGAACGAATAATCGGACATCAGCACCTTCGTCACGGTGCGGATGTCGCTCTTATCGAACAGCCAGATCTCAAAAGCCGTCACCTTATTGGGCGTGCCCACGCCGATGACCTCCGAGACACCCACGCCGCACTCCCCCATGAACTCGCCGCTCTCCAGCTCAATACTGAACGAGGGATCGTAGTGATCGTCGCCGAGCGCGTAGGCCGTGACGTGCTGAAACAGCGGTGGCCCATCCTCGCCCCAGGAGACAGCTTCGGCAGGCCGCACTTCCCCGGCCACGCCCCGACCAGGAACTTCCGCCGCGGCCTTTTGCTGGCGCACCCGGTTGACCAGGTACGCGGCCCCGCCCACGAACGCCACCACCAGGAGCGCAGCCCCACACACCAGCGCCACGGAACGAAGCGGGCTCGTCTCCGACTCTGCATCCACAGGCGCGGGCTCTACAGCGGCGGGCATGGCTCCCAGGTCCGCGGCCAGGGTATCGAGACGCTCGGCGTCATCTCCGCCCAGAGCCGCCGCCAGCTCCCCCAACGTCGTGGCAAGCTGGTCTTCCTTCCAATATTCCACGCCCAGCCTGCTGCTCGCCCAGCCCAGGTCACCGGTCCTCTCATACTGCTCGGCGACCCAGACAATATAGTCGTTCTGGAAATCTTGGCGCAGGTTGCCCGGCGTGGAGTTGGTCCACTCAACCGGCCACCACCACCAACCGATGGCCAGACCCAGGAGCAGCCCCAGCACGCCCCCTGCGATCAGTGCCATCAAGCCCTTGCGCTGCTCAACAAGATCCAGGATGGTATTCATCTTCGCCCCCCCTGTCTATGCCTGTCCCCTTGCAGAAGGCTTCACCATGTTTATTGTACCACAAGTGACTCAAGCGCACAACTACTTTACCACAAAGTGGCGACTAGGGCAAATCTTGGGGCCTGGCCCTCGGATGCGCCCGCATGTAGACCTCGCGTGCCCGGCTTTGACTGACGTGGGTGTAGATTTGCGTCGTGGCGAGATTGGCGTGGCCCAGCAGTTCCTGCACCACGCGCAGATCCGCGCCACCATCCAGGAGATGGGTAGCGAAGGAGTGGCGCAGGACGTGCGGAGAGACGGCGATGCGGATGCCCGCCTGCTTGCCCGCCTTGCTCAACATCAGCGTCACCCCACGGGCCGTCAGGCGACCTCCCCGGTGGTTGAGCCACAGCGCCCCCGTCGCCCCCTGCCCCAGCAGCTCGGGCCGTCCCGCCGCCAGATACGCCCGCACCGCGTGCACCGCGGGTCGCCCCAGCAGACCGATGCGCTCCTTGCCCCCCTTGCCCATCACGCGGACGTGGGCCTGTGCCAGGTCCACGTCCGCCACGTCCAGACTCGCCAGCTCGCTGACCCGCAGGCCAGCACCGTACAGCATCTCGATGATCGCGCGGTTGCGCAGGCCCAGCGGGACGGTGGTATCCGGGACACTCAAGAGCGCCTCGACCTCGGAGACCGTCAGATAGTGCGGCAGCCGCTTGGGGATACGGGGAGCGCCGACCCTGCGGAAGACGTTATACTCAAGCACCCCCTCCTGTACCAGGAAGTCACCAAATGAGCGCAGTTCTGCCACGCGACGGGCGATGCTGGCCTTCACATAGCCGGTCGTGTCCAATTCCGCCAGATAACTCCGCAGCAGCGAGCGGTCCACCTGCCCCAGCGAGCCGACCCCCTGTGCCCTGCAGTAATCCAGAAACTGGCCGATGTCGGTGCCGTAGTTCTTGACCGTGTAGGGCGAGGCGTTGCGGCCCGCCCGGAGGTAGGCCAAAAACCGCTCCAACCATCCGTCCATATCCATCGCCTGAACCCCTGCCACTATCGGACGTCCATCCTATTGGTCTTCGCTTTGGGCAGACCACAATCCGCCCACCCCGAACCGATGCTTGGGGCGGACCACAGTCCGCCCACTCCGAGCGTCGGACTGTGGTCCGACGCAAGCGTGAGGCAGTCCACTTACACGGGCGCAGCCTCAGCCTCTACCTCGGGAAGACTCTCGACCTCGAACTCCTCCTCACAGGCAGTACACTTGGCCCAACCCTTGCGCGCTTCGAGCAGTAACCCGCCGCACTCGGGGCACGCCTGTGGCAGAGGCCGCTTCCACACGGCAAAATTACACGAGTCAGGACCGTCACCCTTGTAGTTTGAACAACCATAGAACGTGCGCCCGCGCTTGGTCCGTTTCTCGACCAGGTCGCCACCGCACTCGGGGCATTTGACGCCGATCTTGACCGTGATCTGCCGGCTGTAGCGGCACTCGGGGAAGTTACTGCAGCCGATGAACTTGCCATACCGGCCGTACTTGTAGATCAACGGGTGGCCGCACTGGGGGCACAATTCCCCCGTCGGCTGGTTGCCCATCTGGACGGTAGGCATCCTCTCCTGCGCTTCAGACAGCGTAGTGGAGAACGGATCGTAAAACTCGTGCAGCACCGGCACCCATTCCCTATTGCCAGTGGCGATCAGATCCAGATCCTCCTCCATCTGTGCCGTGAAACCAACGTCAATGTAGTCCGGGAAGTACTCAACCAGCAGATCGTTGACGACGACGCCCACCTCGGTGGGATGCAGCCGCCCATCGCGCCGCTGGACGTATCCCCGCTGCTGAATGGTGGACAGGATGGGTGCGTAGGTACTGGGCCGGCCAATGCCGTACTCCTCCAGGGCCCGCACCAGCGTCGCCTCGCTGTATCGCGGGGGAGGCTGGGTGAAGTGCTGGTCCGGCAGCAACTCGACCAGGTCGAGCATCTCGTCCACCGTCAAGGGTGGGATCTCCTCCCGCTTGCGCTCCTCCTCGTCCTCGGCATCCTCATCCTTCGCCTCCTCGTAGACGACCAGAAAGCCCTTGAAACGCAGACTGGAGCCGCTGGCACGGAAGAGGTAGGGTGCCTCCCCCCCCCCCTCTTTCCCCCCCTCCGGGGGGGATGAAAGGGAGGGCGTCCCCTCCGGGGGGGACGAACGGGAGGGCCTCTCCCCCGGAGAGGGGGAGGAAGGCACAGCGGGGAGACTGGCCAAGATCTCCACAGAGATGGTGTCATACACCGCCCGCGCCATCTGGCTGGCGACGAAGCGTTGCCAGATCAGCCGGTAGAGCCGATACTGGTTCCGATCCAGGTACTCCTTGAGGGACTGAGGCGTGCGGAAGACGCTGGTCGGGCGGATGGCCTCGTGGGCCTCCTGCGCCCCCTTGGCCCGCGTCTTGTATTGCGGCGGCTCGGGCGGCAAGTACTCCTCGCCGTACTTCCCCGCGACGTACTCTCGCGCCTCCGCCTGGGCCTGCTCGGCCACGTTGGTGCTGTCCGTGCGCATATAGGTAATCAAGCCGGTCGGGCCATCCCCCAGATCTATCCCCTCGTACAGTTGCTGGGCGAAGCGCATCGTGCGCCGGGCCGTGAAACTCAGGCGGCGGGAAGCCTCCTGCTGCAGCGTGCTGGTCGTGAAGGGCGCTGAGGGGTTGCGCCGCCGCTGCCCTTCCTTCACACTCGCCACGCTATAGACAGACTGCTCCAGCTCGGCCAAGACATCGTTTACCGCGGCCTCGCTGTGGAGTTCCAGTTCTTCCCCTCGAATGCGGTGCAACCGGGCGATGAAACTGCACGTCCCTTCCGCCTCCGGCTCCTGCTTGGCTAACTCCGCCTCAATCGACCAGTACTCGACGGGTATAAAGGCCTCAATCTCCCGCTCGCGCTCGACGACCAGCCGCACAGCCACCGACTGCACCCGGCCAGCAGAAAGCCCACGCCGCCCCATCTTGTCCCGCAATAGCGGGCTGAGGGTGTAACCGACGAGACGATCCAGGATGCGCCGGGCCTGCTGCGCCTCAACCTGCTGCATGTCAATCTCGCGCGGTTGGGCGAAGGCGTGATCAATGGCATCGCGCGTGATCTCGTGGAACTCGACGCGATGCACGGGCCTCCGCCGGATGGCCGACTTGAGCGCCTGGAGCAGGTGCCACGAGATGGCCTCGCCCTCCCGGTCCGGGTCTGTCGCCAGGTAGATCTCGGACGAGTTCTTGACGTCCGCCCGCAATTCCCGCACCACGTCCTTGCGCTTGGATGGGACGATGTAGCGGGGCTCAAAGTCGTTCTCAATATCCACACCCATGCGGTTGGAAGGCAAATCCCGCACGTGGCCCACCGAGGCCCGCACTGTGTAATCCTTTCCCAGGAAACGCCCCACCGTGCGCGCCTTGGCCGGGGACTCGACGATCACCATTTTGGGCTGGTTCGCCAGGTCGGCCTGGGCCTTGGAGACGATGGTGTGCTCCTCCGGATCGAGCCCCTCGTGGGCCGGGGTACGGCCCATCTTGAACATCTTTGTACCACACACCGGGCACACCCCCCGCGTCGCCGGCGTCCCATTGCTGGTGAACACCGGTTGGGGGTCCTGGACCTCCTGTTTGGCCTTGCATTTAAGACAATACGCTTGCATATTTACCTCAACGCTCCGAAAGTTTCCGCCCCTACTATAAGTATTCCCGCCGGCTCTCGCGCTCCAGGCGACGCACAATGTCGCGCACCTCTTGCTCCCGCTCCCTGGGGCAGATCAGCAGGGCATCCTCCGTATCCACCACCACCATCCCCTCCAGCCCGATGGTGGCGATGAGCCGCTCCCCGCCGAAGACCAACGTATCCCGCGTGTCGATCCCCAGGTGCGGACCAACCACGACATTCCCTCCCTCGTCAGCCGGCAGCAACTCCAACAGAGTGGCCCAACTGCCCACGTCCGACCAGCCGATATCCACCGGGATGACGGCCACGTCGACCGCCCCCTCCATCACGCCATAGTCAATCGTCTGCTTAACGACCTGTGGCCAGACGCGCCCCAGGGTCGGCTCGTATCCCGATGTCCCCAGCGTGGCCTGCACCTCCGCCAGTTGCACGTAGAATTCCGGCATCTGGCCCTGAAACTCCTCCAGGATGCGATCCACCCGCCAGATGAACATCCCACTGTTCCACGAATACTCCCCGCTGTCCACCATGTGCATCGCCGTCTCAAGGTTGGGCTTCTCGGTGAACCGGTCGGCGCAGAAGACCGGAAAACCCTCCACCGTACCCAGGCTCTCCCCCTGCTTGATATATCCATAGCCGGTCGAGGGAGACGAAGGCTTGATCCCCAGCGTGACCAGGTGACCGTCCTGCGCGACCTGAGCCGCGGCGGTCAGGACCCGGCGGAAACGCGGCACGTCGGTGATGAAGTGATCAGCGGTCAGCACCGCCATAACCGCGTCCGGATCATGGCGGTGTAAGTGAACAGCTCCCAAGCCAATGCAGGGGGCCGTACCACGGCCCTCAGGCTCGACGATGAAGTTCTCCGCGGGTAGCTCCGGCGCTTGCTCCTGCAGAGAGGCGATGTGCTCCGCACTCGCGACGACGAAAACCCGATCGGGCTGAAAAAGAGGCGCAATCCGATCCACGGCGTGCTCAAACATGGTACGTTCCTCAAACAACTTGAGCGATTGCTTGGGACGATCGCGGCGGCTCAAGGGCCACAGTCGCGTACCAACGCCTCCGGCCATAACCAATGCGTAAGAAGCCATCTTGTCCTCCCTTGCAGTCCTATAGCAGTCCTATGGATGAATCACCGGCTTTCAATCCACCATGTACACGACACCCGGCTCCCGAGCGACGACGAATTTCATGCCTCCCACCTGGCGTACCATCCCCTTCAGCTCCATCAACGCCAGCGTGCTGGTCACCTGGGCAACGGGCAGGTTCACCTGTCGCAGAAGCTCATCCACGTGGACCGGCTCAGCCGAGAGACAGGCCAACAGCGAGGCCTCCGTCTCGTCGGCCGGGAGCACCTGGCGCGCCTCCGTCTGCTCGGCCACCATCGTCAGGTTCAGTTCCTCCAGGATGTCCTCCGGGCCGAGCACGACCTTGGCCCCATCCTGGATGAGCGCGTTGGTGCCAGCACAGCCATGTGCCAGGATAGAGCCTGGCACGGCGAAGACGTCCCGTCCCTGCTCAGCCGCGAAGTCGGACGTGATCAGCGCCCCGCTCCGCACCCCCGCCTGGGTCACGAGCACGCCCAGGCTAAGCCCACTGATGATGCGGTTGCGGGGTGGGAAGTTGGGGCCCTCCGGCGGCGTGCCCAGCGGATAGTCGCTCACCAGCGCCCCGTGGGCCATGATCTCCTCGGCCAACTTGCGGTGCTCCGGCGGATAGATCCGATCGATCCCGCAGCCAAACACAGCGATGGTGCGCCCACCTGCGTGCAACGCCGCCCAGTGGGCCTCGGCATCGATCCCCCGCGCCAGACCGCTCACGATCGTGATGCCGCTGCGCGCCAGCGCCGTGGCCAACCGGCGGGTCACTTCGCGCCCGTAAGCCAACGCGCGCCGTGTGCCCACGATAGCCACCGCCCAGGCATCCTCCTCCGTCAACGTGCCCTTGACGTAAAGCACCGGCGGCGGGTCGGCGATCTCGCGCAGAAGGCGAGGGTAGATGGGACTTTCCCACGTGAGCACCTGGGCGCCAACGGCGGCGATCCGCTCCAACTCCCGATCCAGGTCGAGCGTAGCGCGGGCTGCCAGCAGATTCTTGAGCGAGCGGCGGTCCAGCCCGGCGCGGGCCAACTCCTCGGACGGCGCACGCCAGGCCCGCGCCACATCTCCGAAGTAATCGAGCAACGCCCGCAACCGGGTCGGGCCGATGCCGCGCACGATGTTAAAACCAACCCAGTAACCCAGGTCTGTCATGTCTCATCCCCTGCCAGCATGCCCCGCATCAAGCGGACCACCATCCGCTTCGACGCCAGGTCTAGCTCTCTCACCACGTCATCCACCGCTGGAAGAAGCAGCTCGCCGCGCGGTCCCCGCACGATGTAAACGTCGTTAGCTCCGGTTGACAGCACCTCGACCAACTGCCCCAGCCACTGGCCGTCCTCCGTTTCCACTCTGAGGCCCATGAGCTGAAAGTGATAGTACTCCCCTTCCTCGAGTGGCACAGCGTCCTCAAGCGGTACCTGTACCAGCATACCGCGTAGTCCCTCAGCCGCATCCCGGTCGTCGCACCCGCCCAGTTTCAGCAACAGCACCCCCTTGTGCTGGCGCACGCCCTCCACCGGGTAACGTCGCACGACCTCCGGGGAATCCGGAGAGGCGAGATAAAAAAAGACGTGCTGCCGCAACCGTTCGGGGTAGTCAGTGATGATCTCGACACGCAGTTCCCCCCGCAAGCCGTGCGGCCGCAAGACACGCCCAACCGCCAAATAGCGAGGCTCAGGCGTACGCGCTCCCCCCTGAGCCCCCCCCACGCTCATTATCATGTTGTACCGTCACGCCCGTCGGTGGCTATACGATTTCGAGGGTGACTCGCTTCCCCTGTTTCGCAGCGAGTACCCGCACGAGCGCGCGCATGGCATTCGCGGTACGCCCACCTTTGCCAATCACACGCCCCATGTCCTCCGGTCCAACCCGCAGCTCCAAGATCACTGACGTCTCACCCTCGATCTCGGAAACGTGCACCTGAGACGGGTCATCCACCAATGACCTGGCAATGAACTCGACCAACTCTTTCATCGAAGCCATTGTTGCTCCTCCTTCCCGAGGTAGTTGACGCAGATGCTACACACAGTACGAAAACGCAGCGAAGGAGCAGGATCCCACTACGACGAGGAGTGGGGGATCCCTTATGCTTCTTCTCCCTCTGGCTCTACCTCCTCACTATCATCCCCCGCCTCAGC
>Ga0180431_10008535_pt1 | contig 11734 bp, 7 predicted proteins | sample SS_ome_11_FD_132459 | JGI IMG/M metagenome (GOLD analysis project Ga0180431, IMG submission 132459) | Hypersaline lake sediment archaeal communities from the Salton Sea, California, USA - SS_1_MS_1 metaG | ecosystem: Environmental > Aquatic > Non-marine Saline and Alkaline > Hypersaline >...
AAAATCAAAATCCGAATACCGAAAATTCAATAAAGGAATTTGTACGCGAACGTGGTTGTTTTGGCAATTGGGGCTTTGAATATTCGATATTGTTTCCAATTTAGGATTTCGTGCTTCGGATTTTCTCGGCTTGAGGTTTTATTCCGAAGGCGGGACGTACAATAGATTTTCTTTTCGACACATCCCCTGGAAGGACATCACGAAGCCCGTACGTCCCTTCATTTTTTTCATGTATCGATCGACCATTTCGGCGGCCTCGCGCGCCGCTGCCTGAGCGCGCTTTCGTTCGGCCGGGTCGGTATGATCGTGGTAGAAGTCGTATTCCAGTACGGCCCGTTTGCCGAGGTCGATGGGGACCAGGCAGCCGTATTCACTTCTCAGACCGTGCCTGGTACCGACCGCCTTGAGCCGCTCGCATATTTCGGCGATCGTATCGGGGTCGTCGAGCGGCATGTAGATCATGATTCCCCGGAAGTAACGACCCCGACCGATCCGGGACGAAAGGATGCGGAACATGTTCAACCAGACCAGGTCCGTCATTTCAGGCCGCGTGTAGAGTTCTCGATAAAATTCCCGCATGTCCTCGTGGATCATCTCCAGGAGGGCGTCCTCAGAAGGGTGAAGGGCGGCTTCGAGCAGGGGCCTCATGTCTTCGCTGCATAGCATTTTATAGAGCTTCTTGTCGCTTGGAAGATCGGACAACAGCTCCAGTCCTTCATCCTCATACAATTGGGGCACATTCAGCATCATACCCCGAATCAGATCCTGTTCCATCGTCACTTCGGCCAGATCCTTGACCGCCGCCATATCATATTTATCACCCAGGACGACGAGCGCATATTCGATTCCCATTGTGTCGCGGAGGAAGTGCTCGAGCTGCTCGGCGGTCTCGTTCGTCGGCGACATGAACGTCGAGATATAGTCCATCCCGAGTATCCCGGCGGCAAAACCGATGCGCCTGCGACCCACTTCGCGCGCCAGGATCAATGCGTCACGTAGATTATCGAAGGGGGCGAATATCGCCGATTCGTCTTCGCTCGTGGGGTACAGTCGGACGGTCATCCGTGTGCATATCCCTTTCGGGCCGGCGCCGTCTTTGTCGAAGAAGAACGGGTTCGGCGTATCGGCTTCGTTGAAGGTGTAGATTTCGCCCTCCTCGCCCACGAACTGCGCGTCGCTGTAGTGGTCGGCCCCCAGGCCGTAGGCATGAGAGAACAATGAATTCATATTTGTACTGATGAGATTGGCGCACACGCACGCCGCCGGCTCGGCGACGCCCGCTCTCATCCCGCATTTAGCGGCCTCCTTCTGCAGCTCGAACGCCGTGACTCCCGGTCCCAGGGTCGCGCTCCAGTTAGCGGGATTGACTTTCAAATGCTTCATTCGGGTCAGGTCGATGATGATCCCATCACCGACCGCAATATCGAACACCCTGGCGCCGTAACCTCGGGGAGTGTATGGGAGACGGCAAGCGCGGGCGATTTTGACGATCTGCTGCACTTCGGCGGCGGTGGCCGGCATGACGATATATTTAGGCATGCGTCGTCCGTTTAGGGGATATCGGTCGGCGGCGTAGGCAACCAACACGGCGGGATCGTTCGTCGCCCATTCGGGACCGGTCACGGCGCGCAGCCGGCGCAACACGTCGTCCTCCTCCGGCGACATGACGGGTAAACCCTGCGATAAATGAGACTCGACATGCTCCTTGAGAGCCTGCATCACCTTGAGGGGGCGAAGCTCCCTGACGAAGTAGCATTGCTTGTCGCATTTCCCGCATAACGTACAGGATTGAGCGATATCCACCAGCCGCTCCGTAACGGGGATAAGGCCGTCGGCCAGGGCCGAGACGATTTCCATGCGTCCCTGTGGGTAATAACTGACATAACCCGACTTGACTCCGGACGAGCAAACCCCGGTTCCCAGAAAGTCTATCCTGCACATCGCATAATGGACGCACTTATCGGCAATCTCTTTAACCTGTTGCAGCTTCACGAGCCAGAATCCCCCGATTTGAATTTGACAGGAAGATGTAGGCGAAATTCCCCTATACGTTACATAGTATCATTGTCGTACTTGAACTTACTAACGCTTAAGATAACAGGCCGTGAAGAAATGTAATCGAATTCGATAGAGATAGCAAGAAAAAGAAAACCCATCTTTCAGGGGATGAGCCAGAGGGCGCGGAAGGTTTTTTTGTTGGGATCGAGGAGGTATTTGTTCTCGCACGTGCCGTCCTTACGGTATTCGCCCTCCATGCACTCGTGCGGTCCGGCTACCTTAATGGGCAATGAACCGTCATCACTTAAAAGCAGCAAGCGGTCCGATGCCTCGAACGGGATCAAGGCTTCCGGGCTGAACTTTTTCGCTTTTGGGGTGAGTTTTCTCACGAATACCGGCCGGGGTTCTCTTTCGCCCGACCAGCGGTACAGCACAAATTTCTCGTTCTCATCGGCTTGCCCGGCGATAATGAAACAGGCCTTATGAAATGGGGAGTATTCCATGCTCCTGATCCCCAGGCCGTCTAAATCCCACAACAGCGGTTTACCGAAGATCGGCGCCTCACCTCTTTCAAAGATTCGGTCCGGATTGAGTAAAGGTACGATCAACGCTGAGTTGCGGTGTGTACGTTTGTCTTTGGGGCGGGGATTTCGAAAGCCAATATAGAGTCTCTTGCCGTCGGGGGAGGCACATAATCCTTCGATATTCAGCCCTTCTCGTTTCGGGGCGAGTTTTTCGCGATCCTTTTTCCTTAGATTGAAGACGCTCAGTCGAGTAGCCTGGTCCAAACCCAGACCGCGCACTATATGGGTTTTCAATAAGTCTTGTACGAGATTCTTATACGGTGTTCCTGTCGGGCGGATGGTGACATCGTCGTTCTTGACGTTAATGTCAGTCGCAAAGAAACGGTAGCGGTTAGGCCTGAGCTTGCCGTCTTTGTTCCGGCCGTGCGAGGTGATCCAGTAGATGCGATGGCCGATCTTTGTTGCGCCTTCGATATCCGCCTCCGGGTGCTCCGGGTCGATATCGAGAAACGCCGTCACGTCGTACGTGGAAATCGGGAAGCCCGGCTTGGAGACGCTGTAGAGTCTCAGTACGTTGTTCTCGTCGTCGGCGACGAGGAACAATTCCGTGCTGACGGCCACCGCCGCCGAGGCGTCGCTGGCTCCGCGAAAGACGATTTGCTCACTCAAGGCCGGATCAACACAGAGAAAAACAAAACATATGATCCAAACGATGACTTTCATTCAAAGAAGGCCCTTAAAATATATGAGAAACCATCCCCAAGCTTCGCTTGAGGCTGCCACCCATATTTCGGAACAAACGATTAGCTTGACGACTACATTTGCTGGACATCCGAGGCCCAGGCCTCGTGCAGCTTTGTGAGTTTTTTGACGATATCGGGACAGTCCCCGGCGAGATTTTTCGTCTCGGTGACGTCCTTCGTCATATCGCTCAGGAAATCCGGAACTTTGGGAATTTTTTGGCCTTTGCAGTCTGTGGCCGGGCCGTTGTGAACGAGTTTCCAATCGCCCGAACGTACCGCCCAGTGCCTGCTGCTTTCCCAATGGAGTTCGTCGTGAGGCGTCTGGGCGTCGGGCGATTCGATGACGGAGACGATGCTTTTGCCGTCGATCTTGCGGTCCGGGGTTTTGACGCCGCAATAGTGGGCGATGGTCGGCATCCAGTCGATGCTGATGGCGACCTGGTCGCGGACGGCGTTTTGCGGGATGTGTCCCGGCCACGAGACGATACACGGCACGCGAATGCCGCCTTCCCAGAGCGTGAACTTGTGGCCGCGGTAGTCGCCGGAGTTACCGCCGCCCCCGAACGTTCGCTGCTCGACGGAATGGCCGTGATCGGGGAGCCAGATGATGAGGGTGTTATCGCGCAAACCTGATTCGTCCAGATGCCGGACGATTTCGCCGATCATCTCATCCATTGTGGACACGAACGCCGCGTACATTCGACGCGGGGCTTCCAGATCTTTATATGTCTCGCGCCACTTCGCCTTTCCCTGTAAAGGGTAGTGGGGCATGTTGATCGCCCAATAGAGGAAAAACGGCTTGGCGCGATTGGTGTCGATGAATTTCTTACACTCATCGACCATCAGGTCGCCGAAAAACTCGCCGTCGCGCCAGACTTCCTTGCCGTCGCGCCACAGGTCGTGACGGTTGGGGCCTTGCCAGTAGAAGAAATGCGAGTAGTTATCGATACATCCGCCCATATGCCCGAACGACGAGTCGTATCCCTGGCCGTTCGGCATTGTCTCCGGCGTGTACCCCAAATGCCATTTGCCCACATGGCCGGTCGCATAGCCCGCGGATTTAATCATCTCGGCGATGGTTACCTGCTCGGTGGGCATTCCGGCGTGGCCCGGCTGCGACGAGACGTTCCCCGGCACGCCCGCTCGCTGCGGATAACGCCCCGTCATCAAAGCCGACCGCGACGGCGAACACACCGGCGCCCCCACGTAGAACTGCGTGAACCGCGTCCCTTGCCGGGCCAGTCGATCCAGATTCTGCGTGTACAGGTCTTTCGCACCGTAGCAATTCAGATCGATCGATCCCTGGTCGTCTGTGAAGATCAGCACGACGTTGGGTTTACGTTTGGATTGGTGCCGGCTGAATGTCGCCTGTGGGACCATCAGCGATCCGGCGGCGACACCCAGAAGTTTGAGAAAGTCTCTTCGCGTGTGTTGGTTCATGTCTTTGTCCTGTTAATAATTGAACTTTTGCAAAACTCTTGTTAATAATCCTTGAAGCTGTTCATCCATTGCGGCCAGTCGCTGGACCGGACGCCGCCGGCTCTCGTCCATGCGCCGGTCGTGTTGTAATCGGTGCCCCACTTCAACGTCCACAATTGTTTGAGCCTGATTCGCCGGACCGAGATATCCAGAAAGACGATATTCGTCGCGGCATTATGCCGGTTGAGGCAGACCCGCCGCATGTTATCGCCTCGCCAATGGCCCGTGCTGCTGGCGGTGTCCCCGTCGTATTCCGGCGGAAGGTCAAAATCCAGCGGTCCGGCGCCGTACCACGAGCAATCCTGGAACAGCGGAATACGATCCGTTCGTTTGACGTTCCGGCCGTTCCAGTAGCCGTCGTTCGACTGGTTATCTCTTCGATTGTACACCCAGCGATTCAGGCCGTAACTGCCGTAGTCGATCTGCGAGACATAATCGGCGTCCAGCGAGCCTTCGCCCCAGGCGCCGTACGTGCCCCCGGCCCGGTTCGGATTGGCCGCTTCCGGGCAGCAGACGTTCAGCTTGCGATCTCTGGCGTGGGCCTGCAAGACGTATCGCCATCGGCCGCTGCTGTCGCCGTAGGCGAAGTTGCCGTTGTTATCATCCATATAAAGCGAAAAAACCAACCCCCACTGGCGCAGGTTGGCCTGGCAGCCGACGGCCCGCGCCTGTTTTTTGACGCGCTGGAGGGCCGGCATCAAAATGGACAATAAGAGGGCGATAATGGCAATGACCACCAATAGTTCGATCAGAGTGAATCCCCGCCGACGTCCAGAAATCCTGCGCTCGCTTATCGAACCGCTTTTGTGCTCAGACATGTCGCACTCCTGTACTTAATGTGCCATATTGGCTTGTTTTTGCGCCTTCGCCTTTTTAAAAGCGGACGAAGGCGACACAGGGTATATTATAGGAAGAATCTCAGAAAAATTCAATGACTGGATTATCGGGAATCGAACTGTTTCGCTTATTCGGGCCGGTCAGGCGGTTTTTTATTGACAGGGCGGGGTTTTACTAATACTATAGGGTTCTACGGACGAAGTATAGAGTAACGGAGTGTTACCGAAGTCCGCATCGGGTGGATGGAATATGCCCTGAAAAGGGCCACTTGGAGGTCAGGGCCGCCTAAGATAATGCTTATCTGCGGGGTGAGCCGAGGAAGGTTTTTGGAAAACGAACGCACTTTTGGAGATACTTTGATGTTCAATGGAAAAACAGCCGTCGCGGTTTTGGCAGCAGTCATTCTTATCGCCATCGCCTGTCCTGCTCAGACGCTTGAGGACGATTGGGGCGACTTTTTGCATTATACGAAGATCGGCCGGTTCGATATGGCCAAGGGGCATGCACAGGCCTTGCTGGATGGCAATCCGGATCCCGTGGTGCTGTTGGCCTTGAGCCGTAAAAATCCGCAGGGCTACCAGATTCTGGTTCGCGTCAATGAGAGTGCGCCGGACGCCCAGATGGGGGATCTGAGCGGCAAGATTCTGGCCTTGATCGAGCGAGGCCGGTTTATCCAGCGAACCGCGTCGAAGATTGTGGCCGAAGAAGTCCGACGGCTCAGCACGACCGACCGCGGCTGGTTCATCGCCGTGGAACGGCTCCGGAACGCCGGGGAATACGCCATTCCGTTTATGCTCGATGCAATGAGCGATGCGAGTCGTGAGAACGAGTGGCCGTACATCGTCCGGGCGCTGCCCCAGGTGGGCAAAGACGCGATCAGGCCCCTGGCAGCGGCTTTGCAGACCGACAACGTTCCCCTAAAGGCCGAGATCCTCACGGCTCTCGGTAAGATCAGCTATCCCCAGGCGTTGCCTTATCTGAAATACGTTATCGAGAACGACGATTCGGCCGAGCTTCGCGGGCTGGCCCAGAGCAGCATCCGGCAGATCAATCCCGCGATGCTGAGCGCTCCGGCCGCACAACTATTCTACAATCTCGCCGAGCAGTATTATTATCACTCCGAGTCGCTGCAACCTGTCCAGGACGTGAACTTTGCCAACGTGTGGTTCTGGAATGCCGACGAGCAAAAGCTGGATCGGCAAGAGGTGGCCAAGGAATATTTCAACGAGCTGATGGTCATGCGGACCTGTGAATGGGCGCTCAAGGCCGACGCGGGATTCGGTCCGGCGATCGGTCTCTGGCTGGCCGCCTTTTTCAAAGCCGAGTCCACCGGCATCGAGCAAATGCCGGAGTATTTCGGCGAAGGTCACGCCGACGCCCTTGTGTACGCGACGACCGCCGGCGTCGAGTATCTCCATCAGGCGCTCGCACGGGCCGTCAAGGACAGAAATGCCTACGTGGCCCTGGGCGTGATCGAGGCCCTGGCGACGACGGCGGGCGAGGAATCGCTCATGTACCAGATCGGCCCGTCACAACCGGCGCTTCAGGCGTTGTCATTTAACGATAGAAAAGTCCGATACAGCGCCGCGATTGCCATTGCGAACGCGGGGCCGAAGGAAGACTTCAATGAGGCCAGGCTGGTCACGCAGAATCTTGCAGAAGCCCTGGGCCAGACCGCACAAACCGCCAGTGAAGGCAACGGCTGGGACGCCGAGGCAACGGACCGTTATGCTCTGCGTGCGGCCGAGGCCATGAAGCATTTGGCGATGACCCGAAATCCCGTCATCGATTTGTCCGGGGCCCAGAGCGCGCTCGAAGCGGCCGTCCGGGATAAGCGGACCCAGATCCAGATCCTGGCGGGTCAGACGCTGGCTCATTTCGAGAGCCCCGGCGCCCAGCGGGCGATCGCCGCGATGGCTCTGGATATGAACAATTCGGCTGAGGTGCAGATCTCCGGCTTCAATTCGCTGACGACGTCGGCCAAGCTCAACGCCAATATGCTGCCGAACGAGGTCATCGACGGTATCTATACGTTGATCAGTTCGGGAGCGACCGAACCGGCCCTCCGCAGCGCCGCTGCGGCCGCCTACGGCGCCCTGAATCTGCCGAGCCAAAAAGTCAAAGACCTCATCCTCGACCAGGCCAAAAGCTAACAGGAAAAAGGAGTATCGTTTTCTGTCAGTCTTGAGCAAGGCGCGGCCGCGTCGAGAGATCTGTCTAAACGGTCATTGCGAGAAGCTTGCCCCAATAAAAGCGCAAGCGACGCGGCAATCTTTCTCTTTATCATTCCGAATCCAAAACGCAGGGTGGGGCTTGCCGCACCGATCAATGGCATACTCTACAAGACCTTGCTCCGCAAAAATATTTCCGGAACGGTCCGGCATCTGGCAATTAAAGGCAGTGGACAACGGTAGTCTCGCCAGTATCATTGGCTATTGATACCTAAACGTTAACCTGTTGAAAATAGTCGTCGTCTGTACGGGAGTGACAAATGAGAGTCTGCAAAAGGGCCGTGTGGGGTATTTTAGCTGTTTTGGTTCTCGCCGGAGTTGGTGCTTGTGGCGAAAAGAAGACGATGAGAATCGCCGTCGCGACTTTCTTTCACGAAACATGCACATTTGCACCCCAACCGACCACGATCGCGGACTGGGAATATCTCGGCCCCCCGACGGCGGACATTGTCGATACGTACAGCGGCTACATCGGAGGATTCAGGAGAATGTGCGATGAGTTAGGGGCTGTGGAACTCGTCGGGATCACGTCTCCCCGCCGGGTTCGCGGCGGCTCTTCCAAGAGCTGGAATACGACCGCCGCATTCGATAAATATTGTCATTTGATGGCCGAAGATATCAGGAAGAAAGGTCCTTTTGACGGATTGTTCCTGGCGCTCCACGGCGCAATGGCCGTCACAGGCATACCGAAGCCGGAAGCAGAGATCGTCAGGAGATTGCGCAAGGTGGTCGGTTCCATTCCCATCATGGTCACGCTCGACCTCCATGCCAATGAAGACCATGAATTGTCCGACGCCGCGGACGCGGTTTTTATCATAAAAAGATACCCGCATTACGATACGGCGCTCATTGGCGAGCGCGCCGCTCGCGTGATGGTCAAAACCATAAAAGGGCAATACGCTCCGACGATGGCAACGCGTAAGCCCGGCGTCATTACGCCGAGCGTCTTTCAGGGGACCGGTGGGTCGCCGGCGATGGATATCATGGAAAGAGCGCGTCGATGGGAGTGTCGATGCAGGGACGTCTATGTATCGGTTGCCTTCGGATTCGCCTATGCCGATGTGCCGGACGTGGGGGCGACGGTCATGGTGGTGACGAACAACAATCAGGCACTCGCCGATCGAATTGCCGACGACATGTCGGAATATATATGGAGGAACAGGGAGGCGTTTGCGGGAAAGAAGTTGCCCAAAACAAAAGAGGGCGTTGCCCTGGCGATAGAGGCGGCCGGGGCGGGCAAGACACCCGTGGTCGTCGCAGATCATAGCGACAGGACGGGAGGGTCCTCGCAAATACTCGAAGAGTTTATCCGGCAGGGCGCTGAAAATTTCTGTATCGCGACGCTTCGGGATGAGAAAGCAATTCAAAAAATCAAAGAAAATTACACCGCCGGCGATGCGATTACCATTCGGGTAGGGGGTTATTCGGACAAATTTGCCGGAAATCCGGTAGAAATCAACGGGACGGTCGAATTCTCAGGCGAGTACGGCGGCGATACTGTCGCAGTGCTCCACTTCGCTAAGAACAATCGAGTGATTCTCACGCCCACGCTTCGCCAGGTCACGAACACAGGCATTTTTGCCCCGCTCGGTATCGATGTCAAAGAGCTCGATATCATCGTACTGAAATCGCGGGTCCATTTCAGAAGAGGCTATGTTGAGACCGGTATTGCGGGGGCCATTTTGGAAGTCGATGCCCCGGGTTGGGGCCCGGCCGACCTGGCGACGCTCCCCTATAAAAACATCCCCAAAAATCTTTACCCCATCCACAGGAGAGATTGAGAAAAAATTTGCCCTTCAGGATAAAGCGACGCGGCAATCTTCGTTTATCATCCCGAATCCAAAACGTAGGGTGGGGCTATGCCCCACCATTAGGTATACAAGACTCAGAAAATACGTGACAAATCGCCTCATATTTGATAATCTCAAATATATGGATGCTAAACGAACTTATTGTGACGCATCTTTTGCGAGATCCCTGCGCGAGATACGGAAGGACCTCAATGAAGAGGGAAACTGTTTAATTTGTTCCCAAAGTCACTTTGATAAAAACAAGTAATATTTCAAGGAACATACCTTATGAGTCCCGGAAACAAGCCGATTTTAGGATCAGATGGACGCCCAATAGGCAATCATAAAGATGAAATTAATCTTCCGTTAGAGATTCAAAATCATATTGAGTCCCGAGTGAATACTGCTATGGATGTTACCCGAGAAAATCTGCATGCTGAAGTTAATAACTTAATGAGAAGTAAAAATATACGAGCGATAATAAGATATATATTTCTTGTTATAATGAATTCTGTTTTTGCTTTGTGTCTTTGGTTATATGGTCCTAATGAAGTTAAAAAATGGACTAAGGCTTTCGTTGCTGAGAATATGAATAAACCTTCATTAGAACTGGCGGCACAGGAAGTTGTCACAGAGAAGATGGCTAAGTATGTTTCGGATAAGATGGAACCCTTGAATCATCAAGCAACAGAATTAGAAACAGCTATTGAAGATATGAATGAATCAATTAGTGAAAAACAAATAATGCTGGAAGACCAACAAAAAATGCTTTCTGATAAGTTTAGTATTTGGGAATGTGCAATATCTGCAAAAGCAGGGTCAAGAGAAGCTTACACGGAATTGCTTGAAATGAGAGAAAGGGGGATTGATGCCAATGACTTGCTAATAGCATCTCTTAAAGAAATAGAGAACTATTACGATATCGACCGTCAGCAGTTGATTTTCCCTGTTCTAGTAAACATCGAAACGTTTAAAGACCCTGGGTATGCTACGGATGAAGTTATCTTTATGATGCGCAATGATCCAAAACTGAAGGAAGCCGCCGTTAATACACTTAGTAGATTAAAATCCAAGCCAGCAGTACGGGAATTATGTAGTATTGTAAGTAACTCACAAAATCTTAGGGTTGCCGCTCGCGCCACGCGAGCGATAGAGGTGATAACGGGTGAAAAGCTACGTCCTTTACAGTTCGACAAAGTCAAACATTGGTGGCAAGAAAATGAAGACAAAAAAGAATATTTGGGCGATTATAGTGGATACTGTGACGTGGCTGACAAGATGAAGCAGGAACCGAATAAAAGTTCCCTTCTCGAATTCATTGATAGCCTCTCTAAAACTATCGATAGTGATCCTGATGCTTTGCATTCAATGTGTCTAAAAGCTGGTTTTCTTCTTATGATTGATGATTTGGTACAAGCAGAAAGTCTCTTGAATGAGGTCCGTGAGAAAAGAAACGATTATTACTGGTTATACGTATGGGAAGCTGCTCTGAAAATAAAGCAAGGAGATTTAGATTCCGCGATTGAAAGTGTGAATGGCGCTTTTGGAAAATCACCAATATCAATTGTTGAAAGAACGATAAGGTATTGGAATATTTTCGATCCGATCGAGGATAATCCGAAAGTAGCTTGGCCAAGCATGAAAAAAAAGGATTCAAAACAAGACGATCCCACCGATCTGGAGAATAGTAATTCGCTTCCCTCATTAAAGTAGGGTGTGATGAAATCGCACCAATTCGGCTGTGAAGAAGATGGTGCGAAATAGCGCACCCTACGTGTTACATTATTGCGATTCGGCGCGGGCGGACCTTCGGTCGAGATGACGAAAAAAATACGATCCAGAATTAAAATGTACGAAAAAATGACTTGATTTTTGGTTTGTAATATTGTATAATATATAACAAACTATAGTTGATAGTTAATGGTTGTTGGTTGTTAGTTAAAAGTGATAATAGGTGCGGAGGAAAAAGGGAGGGAGATCAGATCATCAGTTAATCAGGATGTGGGGATCAAGACATCAGGTGACCAGGTATTGAATAAATGAATATCTGAAGCATCAACCGCGTAAATCTGCACTACTATCTTTCAACTTCTTGTTTTTTATGCGTGTTTTTTCGGTTCATCCGAATAATG
>Ga0180431_10008536_pt1 | contig 11734 bp, 24 predicted proteins | sample SS_ome_11_FD_132459 | JGI IMG/M metagenome (GOLD analysis project Ga0180431, IMG submission 132459) | Hypersaline lake sediment archaeal communities from the Salton Sea, California, USA - SS_1_MS_1 metaG | ecosystem: Environmental > Aquatic > Non-marine Saline and Alkaline > Hypersaline >...
AATATCATATAAAAAGAATATAAAAAAAATCACACAGAAAAGGATTAATAACTATGAGAGTTGAAAATGAATGGAAAGGAGAGGAATTAATCTCCAATCTTGCCACATTAGTCCTATTTGGAGGGCTAATCTTTTGTTTTATAACCATGATCTTGGAATCCTCCAAGATAGTCACCTTTCCTCTAACCCCTATTTCTATGGTTTTTATTTTCGTATTATTAGGGATAATTGTAGGTGGTGGATTCATTATTGGTTTAAAAATAGCGAACCTGAATGCTGGTACAATCCTTCTTACGGGAATGGGAACTCAAGGGAGGAGACTGGGAGAATTATTTATATTTGAGGTGGCGAAAGTAATCAAAACGGAGAAACTACCCCAGTCGGCATTATTGGAAACCCAGCAATATATTGAGGCAAATAAAAGGGCAGTAGAACGAGTTAACAAAGGAATGTATAAACATCTTAAAATCACGAATAAGATTCTCATGCTCCCTGAGACTAAAGCTTCATATACTACACCCCAAGACGAGGAGGAGGATTTATGAAACAGATCTATTATAAGCTACGAAACTATATTCTTATGAGACTGCGAAAAGCAGCACCCGGAGGTCATGCTCTCCTTGGAGAAAAGGAGGATTTACATAAGAAAAGCGATGTATTTCTTTCCATGGTAGGATTTGATTTATATAGAAAATTCGGCTATAGTGATCTAGTAAGTGCTCGGAACCCAGATATTAATAATCCTGTTCATGCATACCTTCATCGAAAATATCGCAATTATATGCATCTCATCTCGGAGAATGTAATAGATTTAGCCTGCTTATATGCTCAACGGTTTTTCACTCCCGAATTACTGAAATTAGCAGAGCCGATTCTTATAGAAACTTATTACAAATCGGAATTGCTCTTACGAAGGCCCCATGAGTTTGACAATTTTCCAGGACAACCTTTTTCTCGAGTAACCTTATATACGTCCCGAGATTTTGAGGATGCGTTTTATTGGCAATATCGAACACCTTGGCCCATTGATGGGTATAAAACCCCTTGTACGGTTGGGCATGGACATTTTGCTCAAATTGGTTGGTCTGATTGGCAAAAACCCGCAGTATTATTACTCCATGCTCATGGAAAGGATGAAATTTTGGAACAAGCCATTGTGGATGCTAAAAGTATTGACGGTGAGATCAAGGATCTTATGCAAACCATTATCCATAATCTTCGAACAATAGAGGAGCCCGTTCTAGGACGATTGGATGAGGCTGAACGAGAAAATGCTCATTGGAGGGAACGATATACCAAGTTAAAGAACAAAGCCGATATTATGAGAGACGAAGATCTAGATGCATTAGAGGAGGAACTCCAGAATCGTCAAACCCATGCCCAAGCCAACCCTAAGAAACGAAATTGGGGTCTTGTGCTACTTTATGGAGGGATCTTCATAGGACTGATTGTGCTTATTGCTATGATAATAAATACCAATTTAGCTAATCTTCCTATTCCAGGTAATACTACCATATCCACACCTTAAATTACTAGCTATCCTTATACTTTATTCGAGGTTGAGAAATAATAATGTCGCAAAGTGATGTGAACTGGAATCAAATGTACCAGATGAAGTTTGGACTCTCTATTATGGAACATTTAGATGGGCTCCGAACAGAAATCTTGGTGGAGGTTGAAAAAGGGGGTTCTATTAGGGATGAAACCCGCAGGGAGACTTCCCAAGTCATAGCTCTAATGAACACGGCAGGGGATGCAATCTCTAATGATATCCTTCGGATAATGGCAGATAAACTTCAAGATGCATTAGAACCTCAATATCCTTATAACTTTATAGACACCAATCTTATAGATAAACGATTTTCCAATTATAAAAAAGCTTTTAGGCGGGCAATCTCTAAACATAATCAGGTATGGGATAGTCAATATCAAAACTTAGCTCGTATGATGCTTTCTCAACGACCCGAGGATGCGAAAAAGGACCTTACCTTACCCGAGAAATTTAAAGAGTGGTTTAAAAAGAAATGATGCAAAAAAGACAGGAACTGTATCGAAACAGCATTGAAGCGGAATTAGACAAATTAAAGACAGAGAATTTCTGTAAGGAATATCAATTCGATAAGTTAGGGGATGAAGAGAATTTCAATGAGCGTTTTAATGATCCTTTTATACGGCAATTCTTAGAGTGGGATAGGACACAAGACTTCTTTTATGATATTGATCGTCAGATTCTCATTCAATCTAATGAAGTTATTATGATATATGGCCCAAAAGGGATGGGTAAATCTAGTATTTTACGAAAGCTTATGAAATATTGGCAAGAACGGTTCTTTGTCTTAAAGCATGCAATGGTAAATAAACACGGACTTATCAATTATATTGCATTTTCAGATAGTCAATTACGATCTATCATTCGAATAGCCAAAGAGGGGGATATTCTTGGTCGAGACGAATCTCCTGTGGCTGCTGGTGTGGGAACCCGAACGGATATTAATGCCCTCCAGAATTTCATTAATCAAACAAGGGAATATCAGACCTCGTCAATATTCGTAAATCCTGAGAAAATAAATAATCTTTCCGGGATCGATTATTATTTAGAGGTTGCGGGGAAGAAGGGAATTTATATCTGTCCTAAATGTCATAAGGAATATATTAATTTAGAGAAATGTCCTGAATGTCGCATACCTCTAGAGCTCGTCTATAAAAAAAGTAAAACCCGGTGTATCTGGTATGATAGGCGAGGGATTCTTATGGGTTTTATCTATCTTGCGTTAGATGATGATGAGCAATTTGCAGAGGAATATCATAAGAAAAAGATTTCCAATATTAAAAGTACCGTATTACATGGAGGGGAAGTCCACAGCCATTATGATAAGGAACGATTTATGGCGGATCTTATAAAACTATATGACTTCTGTACCGAATGTGGAGCTAGTAGTCTAGCCGATGTAAAAACACTATTAGCCAATTTTAATCTTCAATTTGATACCCTCTCCGACCCCGAACAAATCATTGCGGGGAGCACTAATTATATTGAAGATATTGTTCGAAATGTCTTTAATGCGTTAAAGGGGAATCTCTTAGGGAACCCTCTAAAAGAATATATTCAAAACTCCCAAGAACCCAATATATCTGAAGACGAGGAGGATAGTCTTCCTTTATCCTATGAGGAATTCGATCGATTAGAACAAGAACAAGCTAAGGACATGTCCTTAACAAAAACAGAAGACCTACACATTCCTCCCCCTCTTGAATTTATTGATTATGTTTGCTCCGAGGATAAACTTTTTGAGCTTATTAAGAAAAATAAACGCTGGCATCAACCTGATCGAGATATTGAAATATATCGTATGAATAAAGATTCAACTAAATCTCAAACCCAAATAGGTAAGATCTTCAAGATAGACTTTTCTACTATTTCATGTCAAGTAAAAAAAGTCCAAGGAGCTCTAAACGAGTATAAAGGAAAGGATTTCGAAGCTTTTGTGGAAAAGAGATTAAAAAAAAGCAGACGTTTCAGTAAAGTACTAAAACAAGGGAATCCAGGAGAGTCTGATATTTTTGCCTATTCAAAAGATGATACCGAACTCTTTATCTATAGTCTTAAAAATCTTTCCATTAACAAATCTCCTTTTTGGTTGAGCCTTGCGGAATTGAAACCAGAAATAAAAGATGCTCTTTTCTACGAACATGACTACAAAACAAATATGATCCTCTTAATTTTCGATAATTATCATAATAAGGTTATTCAAATCGTCTATGATTTTCATAACCCCCAACATATTGAACTTAGTAAATATATAAAATGATCCCATACTCTTATTTTTGAAAATCACTTCTTTTATAATATTTTGCCTTTCTAAGCAATTTTACCCCATATTTCTTCTTTTCCCTCTATAATATGAAAGCTATTGAAAAAATCCCATCCTTCCATATTCATTACTATCATTCATTCTTCTTATATAATGAATGATTATACTTTTGGGATCCTTCCTCCTCTCTCTTTTTCAAAATTGGGATATACTCCTTCAAAAGCTATGAGATGCAAAAATCACGAGCTTTTTTGAAAATAGACGCAGATCTCATCAAAACCCTTTGAAAACACTCGAAATATGCTTTTTCTCTATAATACCTAACACTTATATGTTACTGTTGAGAAGTATACTAATCTTTTTTTTGGTCCAAAGTGAAAAATACCCCGTAAAATCACCTTGAGGAAAAGCCTGCACCAGATGGTGCCCTGGGAGGGGACGGTACCAACTTCGCAACTATCAAATCCTCCCGACAAATCATTGTCTACTCTAAGGATATGAAATTGTTAATCCTTCAATATAGCTCCCCTATGTTTATATAATCTCCAAAACAATTATTATGTAAATATAAAACAGCAATCTCAATGACGAATCAATTTATCAAGAAAAAGATCAAGGTTAAGGGACATACACGACGAGATCCAAGGTCCAAGAAACGGGTTAATGTACGTTCATACCAACGGAATCAACGTTTTAGAGATTATGGGTCCATTTCCAAAACACGAGCCCAAATTCTATTTAACCAGAGATCACAGAGGGCTAGAACGATGGACTTAAAAACCACGTCAAAGAAAGTATTTGAGAATCCCAATGAAAAATGGAGTGAGAATATCGATAAATCGGACGTAAAAGGCATAGATACCAAACAATTATCCTGGGAAAAAGATTGGAAGACCGCAGAGAATATTCAAAGAACCATGGAAGCAGCACGAGATCCCAAGAAAAAGGTATTTATCTCCCAAGTCCAAAACTTTGCATTAGAACAACAACACCCAGTATCCGACCTTCAATTTCGAAATTCCACATTGAGATATGCTTTTCCTTCCTATAAAGAATATGTAGAGCAATGGACCTATAAAAAACTAGGGATACCACATAGAGAGAAAGCACCTCGTAAGAAATGCTCTCGTTGTGGTAAATTATTTGATAAACGAATTCTAACTGATGGTAAATGCCCAACTTGTTACTGGGAACATATACATGCTATGGCTCTTATGGGAGCATCCCCTTCCCAAATCGATAAAGAAAGCTCTCGATTTAGACGGCAATTAGCCTTCTATATTAGGAAAAAGAATACCCCTCAAACCGTACGTCTTGTTGAGATCGATATTTGGACTAATGATTTAGATAGGTTTGAAGAGGACTTCTCGAAAATGAATGATGTAAAAATGGATGAAACCCAGATTATAAATCAAGGTGACGAGCAAGGGAAACGATATGCAATCTTCTATCGAAATTTTGGAGGAAAATTAAAATATCCTAAACAAACCTATTATCAACTAAATAATAGCTGGGAGACGTAATCATGCCAGGACAACATAAATCAAGATCGATCTCGGTTAAAGGGCATTATCGAACCTATTATGTAACTGACGGGAAGGGAGGGTACAAACAAAAACGCAAATATATTAAGAAACATAAACGTACTATCAAACATTTGAAGGGCATAACAATCCCAACCTCTATGAAGGCACGATTAGGAAGCCCCCGAACTATGACAAAGAAAGTCCCCGATAATCTCATTGAAGGCATTAAGACGTTATGTAAGGATCAAGATCATGAATATTCGGTTGATATTGATTTCGAACGCACGTTGGACACACCAGAACAAATGCTTGTAATGAAGGGAGGCCCCCATAGCACGATCAAGGTGGGAGATTTCGAAATGTTTGGTCATACTCATCCTAATATGTCATATCCCCATCCCTCTATTGCTGATCTTCATTCTATGCAATTAATGCACCCTGAATTCATTGTCGCCCAAAAAACGGGGAAGACCATAATTCTAAATATTGAGGATTTCGATCGGTGGCGAGAATGGAAAGCAGCTCATTCATATCGAGAAAATAAACATACAAGGGCAGGTACGGTGGATTCGAAATACGGTCGAGACGCATTCTTTCGACGTACGGGAGTACGGGCTTATCCTATGGTTAAGAACTTAAAGATCGAATTACGAGACGATCCCCATAGAGAAAAAACATTTCCCCGGACCAAAGCATATCCTCCCCATGTGAGTAGGAATGTCTTATGGCCTGAGGACAAAAAATAAAAAAAAAACTATTTGATTAAAATATATACTTGTCGGATAAAATCCTCAATTTTATTTATATCTGATTGCTTTCGGAACTCAAATTTCCATTTTTCATCATTAATCAATAAATATCCATGCTGTTTTAGGCCTTTTATCACGAGAATGATCCCTAAAATAATAAGAGGGACGGCAAAGAAGAGAGGCAAGATATTAACATATATAAGATTAAACATAAATAATAATACAAAGAGCCCCCCTAAAAGACATACTATTGCCCCAACGATCACCAGAGCGAGATTCATATCCTTCCACACATTCTCCAAGTGTTTTATCTTGAATAACGGGATATCCCTATAAAAACGCTCCCTCTTCTTATAAGACCTATAATGAAAGACTCTCTTTTCTGTCACACCTAACACATTCTTTATCACCGACTCATCCGTTCCAATGATTCTCCAGAGATAGATCGGATCTTCCCCTTGGTTAAGATAGTTTTGATACGACATTTCTTCAACTGGAATTTATAATTTGAATTTTTGGTAATTAAACTATCTCCTAAGAATTATATAAATTTTTACAAAAAAATAGAAAAAAAAGTTTAACAAAAACATATTAATTAAAGAAAACCCAAATCCCTACAAAGAAGCATAAGATATCCCATTCTTATCCCGTCCTTGGTAATCTTATGAGGGTCATTCCCTTTCACCAATCTAATTAGATTTCTTGTTCGAAGTTTCTTTAATGCTTTTTTGTAATTATATTCTCGCTTACAAACGGTAGAGAAAAAATAACTGTTATGTTCGCTTTTAGTCCAACGATATATCTTAATCATAACATCGATCTCATAAGGTTTAAAACCCTTCTTTATATCTTCAGTAGCCTCCCGATAGAGGTCAATCTCCCAATCCTTAAATTTAAGATTGCTCATTGATACTCACATTCCTTAGATATTATGTCTGGTTTCTCGTCTTCGTAGAGCAAATTCCCCCATAGCAATTATTTTACCCATTGGTGTAAGAAAAACTTTCATAGGGCTATTTGCAAAAACCTGTATCCTATTCTCCTTAATTAATCTATCTATAAACTCCTCCCGAATCGGAAATCTTGCTAAGTCAATCGCAGACTTTTCATCATAGGCTTTTTTCTTTAACAAACCCACTAATAAGTCCCCCTCTTGATCCTTAGGAACAACCTCCCTATCAAAAGAGATATCCTCCAGAAGTTCTTTATCTGTAGCCATTCTTTTATCACCCACTTACCAACTAATTCTACTGACCATTTTTTATATATTATATTTAAATATAACTATTTAAATTATTAATCTTTTTGCATTATTTTTTATATTATTTTTGAGATATTGATTTATAATCCCCAATAGAACCGATCTATTTCATTTCTACTTCCAACAATCCCTCCCCGAGTCCTAAATATACCCTTCCTAAGTATTGAATTTCTGATTTAGTGAACCCTTAAATACTGACAAAAATATCACTAAATGAAGCGTCAATCGCATAATAAAAGGGTGTAAATCTCCTAATTTATACACACAATCCATTCTGTCATAGGACAAACGGGAAAACCCATACTCCATGGCATTTATAAAGGTTCATATAAATAGATTATTGAAATAAATTGACAATTAAGAAAAAAATAAATAAAATAAAATGAAAATTGAAATTGATATTCCTGATAGATATGAAGAATTCTTTGATTATATCCAGAAATATTTTAAGATATCAAAGGAAAAGTATCTCAGAAATATAATCAGAGGAGAGATCGAGAGTAGAAATCAGGATCTTCACATTTTTTAATCATTTTTCTTTATTTTTTTATACGTACCGTCATCTTGAAGGATATAAACAACTTCATCAATCTTAATCTCTTTAATCTTTCTCAAATCTGGGTTATCTCTCAAGATCTCCTCTGCCTTTTTTTGCAATAAATGGAGCGCCAATTGGGACACATTTTTATATCCTAGATTGGGGTATTTTTTAATGTAAGCTTCAAATAAAATTCTTAATTCATTTGGGAAATTCATTGTATAATAATCATAATCCTTTCTACTCTTCTTTGCCATAATTCTTCAAATTTCACTTAAATTTGAATTATCTTAATAAAATACTCTCTCTTTATGCTTTTAAGCTTATAGTATTAATTTTTGGTATAAATTTGATAGTGATCCCATTATCTTTTCACTGAAATTTCAGTAAGATTTAAATATGAAAAATGTCACAAAGATCTTAATAAAATTTAAATTAAATTTAATAAAAATTTGCGTGAAAAATAAAATGTCATATATCACACTTCAACTTGAAAGAGATTTAATTGAAAAGATTAAGGAAATTGCGAGGAATAAATTCCCCCTAAGGAATATTAACTCTTATGCTGAGGCAACTCGTGAAGCCTTGATCGAGTTCGTAAAAAAGAATCGTAGATACCTTCCTAAAGAAAATGATCAAAAACAAAATCAAACAGCTTTGGAGGGAAGCAGTTAAATGTCAAGCGAATCGAAGGTAATAGAGATCGATCTCTGGACCCACGATGTTGAACGTTTCAGGATTGAATTTTCATCCTTAAATGACGTAAAATTTGATGGTATGGAAGTTATTTCTCAGCAAGGCAAAGATAAACGTTATTCGTTAATATATCGAAACTTTGGTTCGGAGATACAATTCCCTGAAGAGGGCTATTACCAACTAAAAAATGTTTTTGAGTAACTTTGAATAAGGAGGAGAGAAAACAAAATGGTTAGAGTATTAAAAACATACGAAGCTCCTGATAAGGAATGGATTGAGGCTCTTATGTACTGGCCAAGTGCGGAGATTATGCAATATAGAATCTATCGAAGGAATCAAGACATAGAATGCAACGAGATCACCACAGATACGGAACAGCTTAGGAATGTAAGGGATTATCTCAATGAGATTTTGGAGGGCTAATCATGAAAGAATCCGTTGGGATTAAAATGCATGAGGATTGTATTGATTGCCCTCATAGACAAGGGTCTTGGTGTCATCGTTTAATGAATGATATGCGGAAGATCAAATACTGTAAGCTATGGAAAATAAAATGTAGTGAACTTAGGCTCACACCAAAAGTGGGGGGGTCCTAATCATGGAAGATGAGGTTATAATTGACGATTCGAATATATTAGATCTCAAGGAACAAGATCTTGAGGGCCTTGAATCACTTCTTGAATGTGAAGAGTTCAACATTGATACTACCCCTGAACCCTTAGATATTTCCTCATGCGAGAAAGAGGGTAGTAAGCATTTCAGGAGTTGTAAGCCTAGCCCAAGACTTTTGGGTGCTGAAGTGGAAGACGTTCCCGACTCGAAACGTGAGGAGATATCATACAAGATCTGCAGGTGTGGGAATATCATCTATAAAAACCACAAGTCTCAATATCGTTGCGGGGCCTGTGGTTGTATTTTATATTAATTAATTAGAGGTAAAAATATCATGTTAAAATGTAGAAATTGCAAAGAACTTGTAAAGGACGATTCAAAATCGTTCTTAAATGAATTAGGGCTATTCTGTTCAAAAAATTGTTATTTAGAATTTAAGAATAAATATACGAGAAATCCAGTAAAATATGGATTCTCAACACTATTTTAGGAGGGATAATCAATGCCATATTTAAAAACAATGAAGATTATATGCCCTGAGGACGAGAATATAGATTGTCCCGAATGTCCTAACCATTTTATCTGCTGGGAATATGATACTGATGAAATCGAACAATTATTAGTAGAAAAGTTTGAAAAACTAACTATGGAGGAGCTAAATCATGAACACTAGTTTCTATGTGATTATAAATAAATATGGATTTGTAAAAGCCACGAAAACCCAAGGGGTAGTAAAGCCAGGGGAATTTCAAATTGAGGTAAATATTGATGTTCCCCAGAAGGCGTTTGAACAACCCCAATTCATAGCAAATTTAGAGATTAGTGAGGACCAACTCCCAGACATAATACAAGAACTCGATATTGAATTATTAAAATTAAAAGAAGGGGAGAGTGAATAAAATGGGAGATAAGTTAAGTTCAAGTTCAATCAGATGTTCCAAGTGTGGGAGACTCACCAGAGTTAAACGTTTATATTCCAATGTATTCGGGTACCGTGGTCCCAATGGAGAGCGTTGGAACGCAACTTTCTGTTATGAATGTGAAGCGAAATTACAATTAATATTCAATCTACAAGAAACTTGCTCTGGCATTATTAATCGATTGAGATATCGTTGGAACGAGAATAAACACGCAAGAGAAAAAGAGGAGGCGTTAGTCCAATAATGGTCCTAGTCCAAAAGCAGACTAATTTCAGAAAGAATATCATCGATGATTATCTTTGGCTCCTGAATACAATTCAAGGGGAGACTTTAGAGAAGATTGCTAAATATCTTAGAAGATATGATATTCACTATGGCGTAATCACCGAATTCCTAAAAAAACCCACTTCATATCCCGGCAATAAATATTTTGGTCTGCAAAAAATCATTGAAAAAACTCTCCAGGAAGTAATTTCCGATCATTATTTTGAGATCCAGAAGGAAAAGCTCCCTGTGAAATTAGTCTATGAAATTATTTTTAATAAATTATGTCCAGAGGTACTGAATTAAAATGGCCATTGAAGAATCATGCTATAAACTATATCAATGGAGGGCTTTAAGTCCTCACGTGCTTGTCGTAGCCTCAATTGATATTCGAACTAATAAATGGTGTGCCTATATTGGTGCTGTCCCTGGCAAAAATCACGGTAAAGAATTTAAAATGGTTGCTGAGAATGGGAATAAACTCATATTTTCCGTTGCGGCAATCTATTTTCCTAATTTAAATAAGAAGTATATTTGGAGGGACTAACTCATGAATATTGACTTAAACAAACCAACGGATGTTATCCTCGAAGAGTTTAGTTTAGAATTACTAAAACAAGCTCCCGATCTCCCTAAAGAGAAAGCTCTTGAAATGGCAAAAAAAAGTATGCCGTGGTTATCATGTCCTGCCAGAAACAATGCAAGAATGACTCCCTTTGCTTGTATGATGTGTCCCTATGGGCACATGACTAGTTGTCACTTTCCCTATACTTGTGAGGAAGCAGATTGCGATCATTATCACCAAGCTATTGAAAATGAATATTATGGAGATGAGGATTTTTGACTGAAAGCAATCATTTTGAAGATAAATATCATCAAACAACTTTATGGGAATCTATCCGAAAATTAGACTTAAAGTATGATTTTCATCGTTTTGCTAATACATTCCCCATGATGAGTGAAGAGGAGTTAGATTCACTAACTATAAGCATGGAGAAGAATGGTTATCTTGAACAATATCCAATTCTTCTTTTTGAGGGGAAGATTTTGGATGGGAGAAATAGATACTATCTCGCCAATAAACTAAATATAAAACCAATTTTTAAGGAATTTGAGGGCTCCCGATTAGAAGCATTAGATTTTGTATGGTCTAGTAATCATAACCGTAGGCATTTAAGCTCTGCTCAGAAAGGGCTCGCTGCAGAATTATATCGAAAAGAAGTTGAGGAAGAAAATCGAAAAAAGCGAGAAGCAACACAACCAGAAAAAGGGATTAAGATTGGTTCTAAAGAACACTTAGACAAGATTAAGGTGGTGCCCTCAGAGGTCACCACCTTAGATTCCGAAAATATTAAT
>Ga0180431_10008539_pt1 | contig 11732 bp, 12 predicted proteins | sample SS_ome_11_FD_132459 | JGI IMG/M metagenome (GOLD analysis project Ga0180431, IMG submission 132459) | Hypersaline lake sediment archaeal communities from the Salton Sea, California, USA - SS_1_MS_1 metaG | ecosystem: Environmental > Aquatic > Non-marine Saline and Alkaline > Hypersaline >...
CAGGAGACCACTACACGGAAGGGGACAAGGAGGCTGAGGGGTCATTTGCCCGACCGACGTTCGTGTTCGCGTAGCGAACCAGACGCGCGAGCGGTCACTACAACGACAGAGCAACTGGCAGGGGCTCTGCGACAGCCGCAAGCCTACCCGCACACTCCGGCGGAGGTAGGCTTCGAGCAGACGCAGATGTCCCTGCTCTTCTTTGCGGGCGACCACGTCTACAAGGTCAAGAAGCCCGTCAACCTTGGCTACCTGGACTACTCGACGCTGGAAGCACGCAAGCGCTTCTGCGAGCAGGAGGTAGCCCTCAACAGGCGTCTCTGCGAGGAAACCTATCTGGGCATTGTTCCCATTGTTCACGCCGAAGGCGGCCTCCGAGTCGAAGGAGACGGGCCGGCCGTAGAGTATGCCGTCAAGATGCGTCGTCTGCCGCAAGACCGCATGCTTGACCGGCTACTGGAAGAGGGCGAGGCGACCGCTGCCATGCTCGAGGTAGTGGCGCGGCGCATCGCAGCCTTCCACGAAAAGGCCCAGACCGACGAAGACATCTCACGCTACGGCAGCATCGAGTCGATCAAGTACAACACCGATGAGAACTTCGACCAGACGGCCTGCCGGATCGGAGACACGATATCCCGCAGAGACTATGAGGCGATCCGCGCCTACACGGACAGCTTCATGGAGAACCACGCCAACCTGTTCGAGCGTCGGATAGAACGCGGGAGAATACGGGATTGCCACGGTGACCTCCACGCGGCCCACGTCTGCATGACAGACCCTGTCTGCGTCTACGACTGTATCGAGTTCAATGATCGGTTCCGCTACGGCGACGTAGCATCCGAGGTTGCGTTCCTTGCGATGGACCTTGACCGCCTTGGTCGGCGCGACCTGTCACGAGCGTTCGTGGACGCATACGTCGATACCTCCGGCGACGACGATGCTGCGGCGCTGATGACGTTCTACAAGTGCTACCGGGCGTACGTAAGAGGCAAGGTGGAAGGTTTCAAGCTGGGCGACGCGATGATTGCCGATGACGTCAAGAGGCGCACGAGGTGGCTCGCAAGACGATACTTCCTGCTTGCGCGCGGCTACGCCACAGAGCAGGGCACGCTCATCATCATGTCCGGTCTGACGGGAAGCGGCAAGAGCACGATTGCCCCGGACCTCGCGCGACTGCTCTCGGGTACGGTCATCTCTTCCGACGTGATTCGGAAGCGACTGGCGCGAAGAGAGCCCGAAGAACGCGTCTACGAGCCATTCGGCAAAGGACTCTACTCAGAGGAGTGGACGGGGCGCACGTACCGCGCCATGATGGACGCGGCAGAGCCGGTGCTGGCGCAGGGTAGCTGTGCTATTCTAGATGCGTCCTTCCTCCTGAAGCACCAGCGCAGACTCGCGTATGACCTGGCGGAGAGAACGGGTGCACGACCGTTGTTCGTCGAGTGCACCGCCCCGGATGAGGTCCTGCGAGCGAGGTTGGCTGCACGTGCACGCCAGGACTCAGCTTCGGATGGACGGCCTGAGATACTGGACGGGCAACGGCACATCGCGGAGGAGGCGGTGGAGGAAGAGGCGAGGGCGACGCACGTGCGCGTGAGGACTGACCAGGATAGAGAGAGGCTGTTGGAGGAAGTATGGAGACATCTCTAGCCCCCGATTCCTATGACATCAAGGATATCGACCTTGCTGCAGCAGGTCAGCGGCGCATCGAATGGGCCGAGAGGGACATGCCCGTCCTGCGGCAGGTCAAGGAGCGTTTCTCCGCTGAGCGACCCCTCTCAGGCACGAGGATATCCGCCTGCTTGCACGTGACCACCGAGACAGCAAACCTGATGCTCACCCTGAGAGAGGGAGGAGCCGATGTGCTCCTGTGCGCCTCAAATCCACTCAGCACGCAGGATGATGTGGCAGCGGCGCTGGTAGTTGCAGGCATACCCGTCCACGCGGTGAAGGGCGAGGACAACAACCGCTACTACCGACACATCGTTGCGGCCATCGAGCACAAGCCAGCCATCACGATGGACGATGGCGCGGATGTCGTCTCTACTCTTCACAAGCAGTATCCCCAGCAACTCCGCGACCTGAAGGGCGGCACCGAGGAGACCACTACCGGGGTTATCCGGTTACGCAACCTCGCCAGACAGGGCAAACTCGGCTATCCGGTCATCGCCGTGAACGACGCCAGGACGAAGCACTTCTTCGACAACAGATATGGAACCGGGCAGAGCACGCTGGACGGCATCACGAGGGCGACGAACCTGCTCTGGGCGGGCTCGAAGGTTGTTGTGTGCGGCTATGGATGGTGTGGACGTGGGGTGGCCATGAGGGCGAGGGGCATGGGCGGCAGGGTCATCGTGACTGAGGTGGACCCCATTGCCGCGCTTGAGGCAGTGATGGATGGCTTTGACGTGATGCCGCTTGAGCAGGCGTGCCCCGTTGGCGACGTGTTCATCACCGTGACGGGAGACTGCAACGTCATCGACAGGCAACACTTTGCGGCGATGAAGGACGGGGCCGTCATGGCCAATAGCGGCCATTTCGACGTGGAGATAAACGTACCGGCTCTCGGGGAGATGGCCGCCAAGGTCACAGAGGTCCGGCCGTTCGTCGAGAGGTATGAGATGCCTGACGGCCGGGCGCTGCATCTGCTTGCGGCGGGCAGGCTGGTCAACCTGGCGGCGGCTGAGGGTCACCCCGCCAGTGTGATGGACATGAGTTTCGCGAACCAGGCGCTCTCGGCAGAGTACATAGCGAAGAATTCCGGCGCGCTAGGCAAAGACGTCTATGGCGTGCCGGCAGACATCGACAACGAGGTCGGCAGACTCAAGCTCCAGGCGATGGGCGTGGCCGTAGACACCCTCACGGAGGAGCAGATTGCCTACCTCAATGCTTGGGAAGCGGGCACTTAGGCCTACCTGAGGAGGAAGAATGACTAACAGTTTCTGCGCCTCGGACTCGTACCTTGTGACCTCAGAGTCTGTCACAGAAGGACATCCGGACAAGCTGTGCGACCAGATATCCGATGCGATACTTGATGCCATGCTGGCAAACGATCCGCACGCGCACGTCGCGTGCGAGGTTGCAACAGCGATGGGCGTGGTCTTCGTGCTCGGAGAAGTGACGTGTGACTGCTACGTCGAGATACCCGAGATAGTCCGCGGCATCATTCGCGAGGTCGGCTACACGAGGCCCGAGTACGGATTTGACTACCGGACATGCGGCGTGATGGTGTCACTGAAGCAGCAATCGCCCGACATCGCGGCAGGCGTCAACAAGGCATTGGAGATTCGCGAAGGAGACACCGAGGAGGCGGAACTGGACGGCACCGGCGCCGGAGACCAGGGCATGATGGTCGGCTACGCCTGCAACGAAACGCCGGAGTTCATGCCACTCCCCATTTCGCTGGCGCACAAGTTGTGCCGTCGTCTCGCGGAGGTGCGCAAGGATGGCACCATCCCCTACCTCAGGCCGGACGGCAAGTCGCAAGTGACGATAGAGTACAAGCAGGGCATCGCGCAAAGGGCGGTCAATATCGTTGTCGGTGCGCAGCACGACGACGGTATCTCCAACAGCACGATCGAGGGCGACATCCGCCGCGAGGTGGTTGAGAAGGTCGTTCCTGCAAGCCTTATGTCCAGTAATACCGAACTGTTCGTGAACAGCTCGGGTAGATTCGTCATCGGGGGGCCGGTCAGCGACACAGGGTTCACCGGACGCAAGATAATCGTGGATTCTTACGGCACGGTGTGCCCTCACGGCGGCGGTGCGTTCTCGGGCAAGGACCCGACCAAGGTAGACCGGTCGGCGGCGTACATGGCCCGCTACGCGGCGAAGAATGTCGTTGCGGCGGGTCTTGCCGACAGGGCGCAGCTGCAGGTTGCCTACACGATAGGAAAGTCGCATCCTCTCTCTCTCTCCATCGAGACCTTTGGTACCGGCAGAGTGCCGGACACCGTTATCGAGAAGCTGCTCTGGAAGCACTTCGACTTCAGGCCTGAGGCCATTATCAGGAACCTGAACTTGAGGTACACCAGATATCGCCCGATAGCCGCGTACGGACACTTCGGTCGAACCGACGTCGAAATGCCCTGGGAGAAGACTGACAAAGCTGCAACGTTGAAGGCCGAAGCAGGGGTGTAGGATGAACAACCAGATCAGATTCGGGACCGATGGCTGGCGAGCCATCATCGCGGAAGACTTCACGTTTGCCAATGTGAGGTACTGCGCCCAGGGGCTGGCGGCATACCTGCTGCGGACCGTCGGCGCGGGCGCTCAGGTAGTGGTCGGCTATGACACGCGTTTCGCGTCAGAGGACTTCGGCGCCGCAACAGCGGAGGTACTGGCAGCCAACGGGCTGCACACGTACCTGTGCACCGCTGCTGCGCCAACCCCGGTTGTCAGCCACGCGGTCGTCGACCGCAAGGCCGATGCCGGCGTGGTCATTACGGCGAGCCACAACCCGGGCAGGTGGAACGGCTTCAAGGTGAAGGGGCCAGACGGCTCCAGTGCGGCTGTTGAGATGATTGCCGAGATAGAGAAGGAGATTGGCTCGCTGGTGGAGGCCAGCGCGCGGGTAGCAAACGTCGAGCTGGCGAGTGCGATAGAGAAAGGCCTGGTTACGATGTATGACCCGGCTCCGGCATACAAGGACCAGCTGCGCCGCCTAGTGGACATGGAGGCGCTCAAGGGCATGCCGGTCACCGTTGTCGTTGATTCGATGTATGGGGCAGGAGCGGGTTACCTGGCCGACCTTCTGGGCGGCGGTACTATACGCATCGACGAGATTCACGGCGAGCGCAATCCGTTGTTCCCTGGCATTCGACCTGAGCCCATCGGGCCTAACCTGACGGCACTCTTCGCCCGGGTGGGCGTCACGGGGGCGTCCGTTGGCGTTGCCACGGATGGCGACGCCGACCGTGTAGGTCTGGTCGACGAGAAGGGTGCATTCCTGAACCAGCACCAGGTATTCGCGCTGCTATGCCACTACCTCCTGGAAGTGCGCAAGGAACGCGGGGACATTATCAGGTCGGTGACGACCACGGAGATGATCTCTCTGCTGGGTGCCAAGTATGACGTCCCGGTCATGGTCACCAGGGTCGGCTTCAAGTACATCGCACCTCCTATGCTCGAGCTCAACGCGCTCATCGGTGGCGAGGAGAGCGGTGGCTACGGCTTCCGCGGCCACATACCGGAAAGAGACGGCATTCTCGCTGCGCTGTACTTCCTGGACTTCATGAGACAGACGGGCAAGATGCCTTCGCAGCTCCTGCAGGAGCTCTACGCGCTTGTCGGAGAGCACCACTACGACAGGGCGGACGTGGAACTGCACCACGACGACCGGGCGCGCGTGGCGGCTGCCCTGGAGAAGCTGAGCCCTGAGAAGGTGAGCGAAACGCCAGTCCGGGAAGTCGACCTGACCGACGGCGTCAGGCTGGTACTTGAGGACGGCTCCTGGGTGCTCTACAGGCTGTCCGGCACTGAGCCCTTGCTGCGCATCTATGCTGAGGCGAAGTCTCCAGCGCGCGTGTGGCAACTCATCCGTGCCGGTGGAGCGCTGCTGAGCATTGAAGTAGAGTAGCCCTGCACGAACCAGGTCTGATTATCGCGGTCGAGAGCGACGCCGCGCAGTCTCTTCAAGACGGCGTCGCAGGATGGTCTCGATCAAGGTGTCAGGCAGGGGCGCACGGGGCCCGAAATGCAGAGTCGCGCCGGAAACCTCATACCCCTCGAGTTCATCTTCCATCGCCTTCACGAGGCCCGGACTCATAGTGTAGAAGGAGCAGTACTGCTTCTGTGAGGCAAGACCGACCAGGTCGCTCTCAAGTCTGAAGACGATGATTCCATACGAGATGCGCTCCGTCACACCAGGAACACTAGAAATCACCATCTCTCGCACGCGCTGTAGCGCCTCGCGTACATCTGGCGACAGCATCGACAGGTATTCATCAACCGTGGAGGGCGGTGCACCAGCGGGGGAGGGATCGGCATGACCGTCTTTCATCACCCGTGGCCTCGAAGGCGAGAGAGCAGCAGACCCAAGTGAGAGAGTAATGCTGGCGGAGGGAGCGGGATTCGAACCCGCGACCCCAGTTTCCCGGGGTAACCGCTTAGCAGGCGGCCGCACTAGACCTCTATGCGATCCCTCCGTACTGACGCGTCGAAACCGTTCGTATTATGCCACAGGCAATGCCGCCAGACCAAGCTCCGTGAGGCGGACCGGGCAGTGATGCCACCCGTGGCGGTTCAGGCGGCCGGTTGGTTGTGCTCGAACCACGCCCTACTCGCGAGCACGACCGATTCCTCGATCTGCCGTTCCGGAATCGTCCAGTAGGCGCGCAGGAGCCGCTCCCTATAGTCCTCGCCTACCAGCCCGTAGCCGTGCCGCATATAGAACCTGATGGCCGACGTATTCGCGCGCCACGTACCCAGAAGGATGGGGCGTTCGGCGACGCTCTCGAGGTGCTTCAGCAGCGAGGAGCCGACACCGCGCCCCTGCAGCTCGGGCCTGACGTACGCATGTCTGATGAGGTCGGCGTCACCATGTGACTGCAGGCCCATGACGCCGACGATGCGATCCTCAAGTCGAGCGCACCAGAAGACCACGCCGTCCGCAACCTCACTGACAGCCTCTTCCCGGGGCATGTAGGGATAGTGCCACCTATCCGCCGGAATCATGTCCCGAAAGGCCATGGCTGCAGAGTTCACCACGGAAAGGACCTCGTCGAGGTCGTCAGACATACACCGTGCTATGTCCAGCTTCAACGCTCTCTCCGTCTGACGGACTCGTCCATGCTCTTTGGGTCAGGCGGTCTGCCAGCTCTGTATCTCGACTATGTTCTCTTCCGGATCAACCGCGTACGCGAAGGTCAAGATGCCCGCGCCGGGTATCTCCCGGGTAACGATCTCACCAAGGAGACGCCCTCCATGTCGCACGATGCGTTCCGCCACGGCATGCACATCGCACACAGAGAAGGCGATGTGTCCGAAACCCTTTCGATTGGCCACCGCCCCGGCCCCCGGCTCTCCGGTCGAGTACTGGAACACCTCGAGCGTTGGTCCGTACTCACCATAGCCGGGAAGCCGCAAGTGCACGCCGTCTATGCGCGCATCTTCCAGTGAAGTGGCCCGGTCGAGCCACTCTCCTCTCAGATGTCTCTCGGGGGGCACGGGAACGCAATCGAATACCTCGATGTAGAATCTCGCCAGGAGCCTCCAATCTTCTGCAACAAGGTTGGTATGAACGTAGCGCGTTGTCATGCTGGTACAACTTACTGGAGTTGTCAGCCCCCTGCAACAATCGGCGAACCATGCGCCGATGGACGATTGCGCCGGCTCAGTTCCTACTGCGGCTCCAAGTTCTTGTCGGAGCGCCGCTCGGAACCGAGCAGCAGCCCTCCGGCGAGCAAGAAAGGAAAGCCCAGCCCAAGCCACGCCAGCCCGTGCTGGCGACCCGCATAGGCGGCGATGTGCACGGCAATGAGGAACGATGCGAGCACGAGAACGGCCGCGGCCGGGCGCTCGCGCCACCACGACAGGGCAGCGCCTGCTATGGCCACGACGCCAACCCCAACCACTGTTGCACCCTCCCAGGTGAACGGTTGTGACTCTCCAGACGTCAACTCACCGATGAACACCAGCAGAAACCATGACGCACCGATGGAAGCGATGATGCGGCCAGTCCACCTCATCGCCGGGGCCAGCCGGTCTCGCCCATAGTGGTGCCGTCTCGACATCATTGCATAACAGTATCGCCCTCATCGTTGCCATTGTCCACCCGGAAGGTTCAATCGCCTTGAAGCATGAATGCCCACTGGTCAACGGTGTCGGAGTCGAAGCGGCGCGGACGGCAACAAAAGGGACTGGTCAACGAGGAAACGTGTGGTGGAGCTGAGGGGACTCGAACCCCTGACTTCCTCCGTGCAAAGGAGGCGCTCTCCCAACTGAGCTACAGCCCCGCGAAATCGGCTCGTATTATAGCATGAGGAGATGAGCCCTCCCGTCCTGCGCGTACGTTTGGAGGCGGTTGGTTGCCCCGGGAATAGGGCCGGGCGGGCGTTCCGAATTCTTGTGCTATCATTGAAGACCGATACGCTATGTACGAGGAGGCAGACATTCTAGATGGGTGATGTTGCTCTTCCGCTCGCATTCGGACTCGGTATCGCATCTTTCGCCTCCCCGTGTGTGGTCCCACTGGTTCCCGTCTACTTCGCCAATATAGCAGGCCTCTCGGTCCTGAGTGACCAGCCTCCTTCCAGGCGCCACATACTGATGAACACCCTGCTGTTCATCATCGGGTTCTCCGTGGTGTTCATCCTGATGGGAACGGTCATAAACGTGGCCCTCGGGGGAATCCCCATCGCGGTCAAGCAGCGGATAGCGGGGGGACTGCTCATCGCGTTCGGCGTGCTCCTGTACGCGGCTACGAAGATACCGCAACTGAACTACGAGCACAGGCTCGGAATGGACAAAGCGGTAGGCACAGGCTACGTGCGGTCGTTCATCCTGGGGGCGATCTTCTCTATCGGTTGGACGCCCTGCATCGGCCCGATTATAGGGGGAGTTCTGGCAATGGCCTCCTACGGAGGGAACGTTGTGGAAGCGCTCCTGCCCCTTACTGCGTACTCTCTCGGACTCGGTGTCCCGTTCCTCATCATGGGAGCGATACTTGGAACACCTGCCGCTTCGCGGGTGATACGGTGGATGAGCCGCCACGCCAACATAGCGACTATCGCAGGCTCGGTTGTTCTTGTCACCGTGGGCATACTGATGTTCTTCGGCGTGATCTAGGTTCTACGGAAGGAAAGGAAGTAGGTAGCAATGAGACGGATTCGACGCACGGCATTCTTTGTGGTGCCAGTTGCACTTGTTCTCGCATTTTCTCTTGGAGCTCTCCCCGGCTGCTCCAACAGCAGTCCATCATCCATGTCACCCGACGACCTGGGCTTCCAGGAAGTCGAGGTCGAAGCACCTGACTTCACACTGGAGACTCTGGCGGGTGGCCCCGTCTCGCTCTCCAGTTTCAAGGGAACGCCCGTTCTACTCAACTTCTGGGCGCTGAACTGCCCTCCCTGCCGGGAGGAGATGCCGTTCCTTGATGCGGCGGCGGCGCAGTACTCCGGGCGATTAGCGCTTATGGCCATCGACATAGGAGACAGCAGGCAGAACGTTGAGGACTATTTTGGCGACGCCACATTGAGTATGATAGTCCCTATGGACCCGCAAGGGATGGCGGCAGCCAGCTACTCGATCGGCTACACGCCTACCACGTTCCTGATAGATGGGGAGGGTATCGTGCGATACGTGAAGGTTGGCCCGTTTGCGAACGTGGAGCAAGTCAGCGCAGCCATAGAGCTGATCTTGCAGGGTGCCTAGCGTGACAGTACGCATAGTGACGGACAGCACGTCCGATCTGCCTGTAGAGGTCGTTCAAGAATTCGGCATAGCCGTCGTACCTCTTCACATACACTTCGGAGAAGAGACGTTCGAAGACGGCGTCACAATCTCCAAGGATACGTTCTACCACCGGCTGACCACCGAGAGCAACCTTCCCAAGACATCGGCTCCTTCGGCGGGCGCCTTCACTGAGACATACGAGTCGCTGGCCGCAGACACGAACGAAATCGTATCCATCCACATCTCGAGCAAGTTGAGTGCCACACATCAATCGGCATTGCTGGGCAAAGAGGACGTCAAGTCCGACTGTCGCATCGAGGTGATCGACACGTGGCAGGCATCCATCGGGCTGGGAGTGCTCGTCGTTCGAGCCGCCGAGATGGCAAGAAGCGGCGCGTCCGCCGAAGAGATAGCGGCCGATGTGAAATCAGCGGCGAAGAGAACGCAGTTCTTCGGCGTTGTGGACACGCTCGACTACCTGCACAAGGGCGGGCGCATCGGAATGGCGGCGACCCTGCTTGGCTCCATTATCCACGTGAAGCCTATCGTGGGGCTCAGGAACGGCCTGGCCCATCCCATCGAACGGGTACGTGGCCGGGCGAAAGCACTGGACCGGTTCTGTGAGATGGTGGCTGGATACGGCGCGGTCTCGAGCGTGGCGCTGGCATACACCACGAACAAAGAGGAAATGGACGCGCTGGTGCTGAGACTGTCGCAGTTCTTTCCTGGCAACCAGATCATGCTCTCCCAGTGTGGCGCCACTCTGGGCACCTACCTGGGACCAAACACCGTCTGCGTTGGACTGATCCAAGAAGAGACGTAGCGCCCTTTCACAAGGCACGCTTCCCCCTGAAGGGCAGCGACGAAACGCAAAGATTGAAAGAAAGGGATGCCCCATGGGGCATCCCTTCTGGTCTTAACATCCCACATCGGGATCAGCCGTTGAACCTGCTGAACACCACAACTGCGTTGGAGCCGCCAAAGCCAAACGACTCTGACGTTGCGATACCTACCTTCATCGGTCTGGCGACATTGGGCACGTAGTCCAGGTCGCACTCAGGGTCAGGGTTCTCGTAGTTGATTGTAGGCGGCACCATCGAGTCACGAATCGTGAGAAGAGTGAATACCGCCTCGACAGCGCCGGCGCCAGCCAGCAGGTGCCCTATCATGGACTTGTTGGAGCTGATGGCCAGCTTCTTCGCATGAGCGCCGAACGCCAGCTTCAGCGCGGCTGTCTCCGAGCGGTCGTTACTGGGCGTCGATGTGCCATGTGCGTTGACGTAGTCAACCTGCTCCGGCTCAACTCCGGCGTCCGCAAGCGCCGTGGTGATACAGCGCGCCTGGTTCTCGCTGTCAGCCTCGGTGATGTGGAACCCATCCACGTTGGTGGCGTAGCCCAACACTTCTCCATAGATGTTGGCTCCGCGCTTGAGCGCATACTCAAGCTCTTCGAGGACGAGTACCCCGGCACCCTCACCAATGACGAACCCGTCGCGGTCTCTGTCGAATGGACGGGATGCCTTCGTCGGTTCGTCATTGCGCGATGACAGAGCTCCCATCCTGCCAAGGCCACCTATCCCGACCGGAAGGATGTAGGCGTCGGTGCCGCCGGCCAGCATCGCATCGGCCTCACCGTACTGGATCTTCCTCAGCGCATCGCCGATTGCATTTCCACCCGTGGCACAGGCAGTCACCACGCAGTGGCTCGGCCCCTTGATGCCGTGGGCGATTGCAATCTCGGCAAGCGCCATGTTCGGGATGAAACCCGTGATGAAGAACGGAGAAATCTTGTCAATGCCGGACTCGGCAAGCGCATCGTAGTTCTTTTCGTAGGTGGACATACCACCGATGCACGTCCCGACCACGGCACCGATACGGTCAGCGTTGTGTTCATTGACAACCAGTCGAGAGTCCTCCATCGCCATGACACTGGCAGCAAGTGCGTAGTGAATGAAGGGATCGGTACGCCGAATCCGTTTTTTCTCGATGAAGTCTTCCGGCGCGAAATCCTTGAGTTCGGCAGCAATCCTGGTCTTGAAGCCCGTTGTATCGAACTTCGTGATAGGGGCAACTCCTGACTCGCCGTTAAGGAGCCTCTTCCAGGCAAGCTCGGCTCCCGTTCCGAGAGGAGTAACGGCCCCCACGCCTGTTACGACAACACGTCGAGGCCCGGCTGTCATGCTGCCTTCGCCGCCACGTAGTCGACTGCGTTCTGAACGGTCTGCAGTTTAGGAGCATCCTCGTCCGGAATCTCAATCTTGAACGCCTCTTCGACCGCGGTGAGCAGTTCGATTATGTCAAGACTGTCGGCCCCGAAGTCATCCATGAAAGAGGCCTCC
>Ga0180431_10008540_pt1 | contig 11729 bp, 9 predicted proteins | sample SS_ome_11_FD_132459 | JGI IMG/M metagenome (GOLD analysis project Ga0180431, IMG submission 132459) | Hypersaline lake sediment archaeal communities from the Salton Sea, California, USA - SS_1_MS_1 metaG | ecosystem: Environmental > Aquatic > Non-marine Saline and Alkaline > Hypersaline >...
AAAACGATGCTCATGTAGATGTTTCCCGGTACATTGGAAACCCATTCTCTGCCAAGCCTTCCGTATCCGCCCGTCTGTTTTTCCGCTGTTATAACTTGTCGGTCGGGGAGCGTGCCGAGGTTTCGAAGCGCATACCGGTTGGTTGAGTCGACTTCTTTAAGAGTGAGAATGCGATAGGGCTCCACGTCTCTTCCCTGAAAAAGAGTCATGAGCATTTGATGACACAGAGGATGTCTCCCTTTGAGATGCTGCTGCCTGCCTTATAAGGAATTTTTACGATCTTACCGTCACAGTGCGCATCTATGTTGTTGTTCATCTTCATTGCTTCGATAACGGCAATGGTTTCACCGACCTTCACCTCATCGCCCAGTTTCTTTTCGTATTTGATGATGATTCCCGGAAGGGGGGCGTTCACCGCGGACTCTCCCTCCTTGACCTCTATCTCCATACCGGCGGCCGGTTTTGACGCCCCCGTCGGACGGGATGCGGATGCGCCACCCGGATTCTGGGCCCTGTATTGGATTCCACTGCCGGGGTTGCCGGAGATGCCTTCGTTGTCATTGATTTCAACCCTGAAGTATTCGTCATCGACATACACGTCGAATCCGCGCAGACCCTCAGGCTTTTCCGGCATGGAACCGGCCGGCTGCGTTTTATTATCATGGCCCTTCTTCGGCGATTTCCTCCGTACATTTACCCTGGCTTCACCTTTCAGATACATGATGCCCTTTTCCTTGCACGTCGCGACAATGAAAATGTTTTCGTCGTTTACCTCCAGGTGGTTTTCCTGCAGCATGGTCATCGCCGCGTCCACGCCCTTTGCCGGGTCCTCGTCGTTTATGATCCGCGGGCTTCGATCCGTAGGTTCCAGCCCCAGCTGTTCCTGCGCAAGCTTCACGATTCCAGGGTTCGGCGGCACGGGTGTTTTACCGAAGTAGCCGAGAACCATCTTTCCGTACCCTTCCGCGATCTTCTTCCACGGCCCGATCATGGTGTTGTTGAAAGCCTGCTGGAAGTAGAACTGTGAAACCGGCGTAACGGAGGTGCCGAATCCCCCCATGGCCACTACCTCGCCCATATTTGCGACAACCTCACGATAACGGTCCAGCAGGTTGTTGTCCCGCATCATCTGCGTATTGGTCGTCAGCGCTCCCCCGGGCATGGGAGAAAACAGTATCATCGGTTCGACCCTTGCGGCTTCGGGAAAATCCTCGTACGGTTCCATACATTCCTTGAAGACTTCCTCGACCTTCATCACCTTGTTGATATCAATATCAAGTTCATAATCGGTTCCACGGAGCGCATGGTACATGACCACTATGTCGGGCTGGCACGTACCGCCGGAAACGGGAGCGAGCGAGCAGTCGATCGCCGTGGCGCCCGCCTCGAGCGCGGCTTTGCATGTTACCACGCTCGTCCCCGCGGTTTCATGGGTATGGAAACGTATGGGTATTCTGTTCGGCAGCTTGAACCGCGCCTTTTTTATCGTTTGGTACACCGTATCCGGAGTGGCCGTTCCCGATGCGTCTTTGAAGCACAGTGAATCGAAGTGTATCCCGGCATCGAGTATGTTGTGCAGCACTTTCATGTAGAACTCGGGGGTATGTGCACCTTCAATGCCGGGAGGCAGCGCCATAAGCGTGATGCATATCTCATGTTTAAGACCGGCCTGCACGATGCAGCGGCCGCTGTAATCGAGATTGTCCACGTCGTTCAGGGCGTCGAAGTTGCGGATCGTGGAAATACCGTGCTTCTTGAACAGCCGGGCATGCAGATCGATTATGTCGCTGCTCTGGGAGTCGAGTCCTACGACATTCACGCCGCGCGCAAGTGTCTGGAGATTTGCCTCCGTACCGGCCACGTTCCTGAACGAGTCCATCATATCGAAGGCGTTTTCGTTGCAGTAGAAAAACAGCGACTGGAACCGTGCACCGCCGCCGGCCTCGAAGTGGGTGAGACCCGCCTCTACGGCGGCCTGGACCGCGGGTAAAAAATCTTCAGTCAGGACTCGGGCGCCGTACACCGATTGAAACCCGTCCCTGAAGGCCGTTATCATCACATCTATTTTTTTCTTTTTTATGAAAAACATGCTGTTAATTTTCTTACCGATGGTTTTATTTTTTATCGACATTAATGAACGGCCATCCTTAAAATTATCTCCACTATATTTTGACTATACAAGAGCATGTGAGTTTACAGACCATGTGTTGTCATCGGCCGACCTCGCGGATCGTGCGTATTCGCGCCTGGGAAACGAGTCTGTTCCGGGAAATGACGAGATTTTTCACCCTGTGCGGAAATGTTCCTTTGCTGGAAACAGGAGCGCTCACAAAGGGAAGGGGCATGTGCTTGCTCGGGATTCCTCTCTGCACTCGACTACGCAGCTGCATGATCGTACGCCTCCCGTACATCGACCACCGGTTTGCCAGGCAGTAGGGTTTTAGGTTGCGCTTATCGAGCAACCGTTTTTTCTCAGCTTTTAAATAGTGAATGACACCTGCGAGGGCTGCCATCTGTTTTTTATCCAATCCCATCTCCTGAATCTACAATGGAATATTCCCATGCTTTTTAGGAGGTAATATCTCGTTCTTGGACTTTAGGAGCTCGAGTGCCATTATAAGCTGCTTTCTTGTTTCGGATGGTTTGATAACCGAATCCAGGTAGCCCCTGTTTGCTGCAATGTAGGGGTTGTAGAACATTTCTTCATACTCCTTTATCTTCTCTTCCTTCATCTTTTCAGGATGTTTTACACCGGCAAGATCTTTCTTGTAGATAATATTAACCGCACCTTCGGCCCCCATGACGGCGATTGCGGCAGACGGCCATGCATACACCATATCCGCTCCCAAATGGTTCGAGCTCATGGCGATATATGCACCGCCGTACGCCTTTCGCGTAATCACCGTTATCTTCGGCACAGTGGCTTCGGAGTAGCTCCACAGCAACTTCGCTCCGTGCCGGATAATGCCGTCCCATTCCTGATCGGTGCCCGGCAGGTACCCGGGCACATCTGCAAATGTTATGAGCGGGATATTAAAAGCATCACAGGTGCGGATGAACCTGCTCGCCTTGTCGGACGCATTGATATCGAGGCATCCCGCCAAAAACTGCGGCTGGTTCGCGATGATGCCGACTGTTCTTCCGTTCAAACGGGCCAGTGCCACAATGAGGTTTTCCGCATAGTACTTGTGCGGCTCGAATATATAACCGTCATCCACCACATGATGAATGATATCCCTCATGTTGTAGCTTTTTCTCTGGTCATCCGGAATGATGGTATCCAACTCCGGGCAGATGCGGACCGGGTTGTCCACGGGTTCAAAGTAGGGAGGATCCTCCATATTGTTACTCGGAAGAAAATTGAGAAGCTCCTTGATTCTGTTTAACGTGTCCTCGTCGTTTTCGCAGGCAAAATGAGAGTTACCGCTTTTAGTGTTATGCACAAGGGCCCCTCCCAAATCCTCATGGTTCGTCTTTTCGCCGGTAATGGCACGAATGACTTCTGGACCCGTGATATACATATAGCTTGTGTGCTTTACCATGAATACCCAGTCGGTCATCGCCGGCGAATACACGGCTCCACCCGCGCAGGGGCCCATGATTGCGGAAATTTGCGGTATAACTCCTGATGCCCTAGCATTCCTGAAAAAGATCTCGCCGTACCCTTTCAGGGCGTCGATGCCCTCCTGGATGCGTGCGCCGCCGGAATCGTTAAACCCGACGATGGGAATACCGGCCTTCATGGCCTTGTCCATGATCTTGCAGATCTTGGCTGCGTGCATCTCTCCGAGAGATCCACCCCGCGAAGTGAAATCCTGAAAAAATGCGCAGACGGGACGCCCGTTGACCAGACCATGACCTGTTATGACACCGTCAGAGGGTATATCCTGCACGTTCAGCCCGAAATTCGTACTCCGGTGCTTGACGAACATGTCCACCTCATTGAAGCTGCCCTTGTCAAAAAAATGCTCGATCCTTTCGCGCGCCGTCAACTTACCCTTTTCGTGCTGTTTCGCAACCTGTGCGGCTCCGCCCATGTTGCGGATGAGCGCATTTCTCTTGTCCAAATCGGCATTTTTCTTCTCTGCAGATTCCATAAAACCTCCATAGCTCGATTGCCGGTTTGAATCGTTTCGATTCGTTTTGCATGTTGATAAGAGGTGCAAAGAGTTTACAGGAATATTAAAAAAGTTGCAAGATAAGTGATTGCGTGAAATGTGTGCAACGATACGGTAAGATATTCGTTCTCGGCCTTCCCGAGTGTATTCGGATCCGAACCGGCGAACGCGGAAATAACACAATCGGTTAACTAAGCCACTAAAACATGAAAATACAAAATTGAGATTTATTAATAAAATCTTCTTCCACCCTCCTGCATTCCCTTATATATTCCTTCGCATCGACCCGGTGGAGGCATTGCGCATGATAGAGAACGCCGTGATACTGGCCGCGGGAATGGGAACCCGGCTGAAGCCGCTGACGGACAGTGCGCCGAAATGCATGACCGAGGTGAACGGAACACCGATTATCTTCAACGCGCTGCGCAGCCTGGAAAACGCGGGAGTAAAGAAATGCACGGTCGTAACCGGGCATTTCGCGGAATCCATCAGGGACCGGGTCGGGCCCGCCTTCGGCTCCCTGGAAATAGCATACCTCTACAACGACCGCTACAGCGAGACGAACGATATGTACTCGCTCTGGCTGGCCCGCGACTGTCTAGAAACGGGCACATTCGTCCTGGAGGGGGATATCTTCTTCAAGCAGGACCTGCCGGCTCGGGCCGGATCCGGCTTCGGGAACGAGTCGGGCTATATTGCCGGCCCCTATAACGGGGATCCGGGTGAGATACTCATCACGGCCGGACCGGGGAGAAAAATCTCGTCAATCGAGCTCCTCGGAGATGCATCCGGTGAGGCCGGTCCCGGCAGGTACATGTCGAGCGGACTTTTAGTGGTTAACAGGGATTTCGGACCCGAGTTCAGCCGGTGGATGGGTAAATTCGTCAACGAAGGAAGGGTAAACGTGCTTTTCGACGCGGTTCTGAGCGAGCACGCGGGAGAACATCCGATCTCCGTCTACCCCATAGAACACACCGACTGGGTGGAAATCGATACGCTCGACGACCTGGCCCGGGCGGAACGCACCTTCGCCTGATACTACTTCCCGGGCTTCATGCCGCTGCGAGACAAACCGGACCGCGTGTGCGATTTCTTGAGAATCTCGAGCACGTCCTTCACGGAATTGCATACCCTGTTCGGCTGATAGGGATACCGCTTCAGGTCCCCTCTGCCCGTCACGCCCGAGAGCACGAGTATGGTTTCGAGGCCGGTCTCGATACCGGAAACGATGTCCGTGTCCATCCGGTCGCCGATCATGATCGTGTTCTCGGAGTGCGAGTCAAGCTTGCGCAGCGCGGTGCGCATCATGAGGGGGTTGGGCTTTCCTATGAAGTAGGGCTTGATCCCGGTTGCACGTTCTATGGGGCACGCCAGGGACCCGGCCGCCGGTACGATGCCGTACTCCTTGGGCCCGGTGAGGTCCGGGTTCGTGACGATGAACTTAGCCCCCTCGATGATGAAGTTACACGCCTTTTCGATCATCTCGAACGAGAAGGACCTCGTCTCTCCGACCACGACGTAGTCGGGATTGAACTCCGTCACCTGGTATCCGACCGAGTGAAGCGCGTCGTAGATCCCCGCATCCCCGATGACATAGGCGTTTCCACCCTTCTTTTGACGGTTCAGGAACATCGAGGTCGCGATAGCGGATGTAAAAATCCGTTCGGGTTTCACCTCTATGCCGAGGCTCGCGAGCTTCTTTGAAAGATCGAGCGGGGTATGGCGTGAGTTGTTCGTGAGAAACAGGAACTTGTAGCCGTTGCTCCTCAGATAATTGATGAAATCCGCCGCACCTTCCAGGAGCCCCATCTCGGTATATATGACACCGTCCATGTCCATGATGACGTTTTTTCGTTTTTCCATTTATTCCTCCTGCTGTTAGCGGCATCCGGCAAGATTCCGAAACCGGAGAAATCCGTAACAGACATTTACAGTATACTATTCATAATGCACTAAGGCTATACCGGAGAAACGTATTAACAGGAAACACATTTTTCCGCATATTGCACCATATTTGATATTCAGTAGCCGCTGGTGACAAATATTATTCGTTGCCGATACGGCGGCACCCGTAATAACGTATCAGGGAGATCGAGTAAGGATACCACGTACAAAAATAACGAAACGACGCAGGATACACGGTGCGGCTCCTCTTAATCAATCCATGGATATACGACTTTGCCGCCTACAACTACTGGGCTGAACCGCTGGGGCTCCATTACACGGCGTCCTTTCTCGAGCACTGCGGCGCGGAAATTGATTTCATCGACTGCCTTACAAGCGATGAAAACCCGAATCCGGGATTAAAGCCCGACGGCCGTTCAAAATTCCATAGAAAGGTTATCAACCCTCCGTCCTGTCTCAACTTCATCGTGCGAAGGGGGGAGCGAACGTATGCCCGTTACGGTATTAACGAGGAGGAATTCATTTCAAAACTTCGCGGGCTGGAAAGACCCGACGCCGTGCTCGTTACCTCGATCATGACCTACTGGTATCCGGGCGCGTTCAGGGTCATTGAGCTCGTCCGGGCCCGGCTTCCCAAAGTACCGGTTGTTCTTGGAGGTATATACGCGCGCCTCTGTACCCGTCATGCAACTGGCTCGGATGCGGATTATATCTTTACGGATACGGACCTCTCGACCCTCCCTGAAATCATCGAGAAACTGACGGGTAAAAAGCTCCCCGTAAAGGCAAACTCCTGGAATCTCGGAAACGCACCCTTCCCGTTTCGGAGACGGGAACGGCGGTTTTTTGCGATTCTCACCCGCACGGGATGTCCCTATTCCTGTACCTACTGCGCCTGCGGTTACCTGTGGCCCGGCGGGTTCGCTCGGGAAACGGCGTCGGTCGTGGAGGAGGCCGTTGATGCCGCCCGCCTTACGGGGATTCATAACATCGCTTTTTATGATGACGCGCTTCTCATTGACGCTGACCGTCATATCATCCCCATAGTCGAAGAACTGCATGCCCGCATGCCCGACCTCGCCTTCCACCTGCCGAACGGCATTCACGCGGGTCTCGTAACCCAAAGGATTGCGACCCTCTTCCATACCGCGGGGGTAAAATCCATCAGGATAGGGTTGGAGACCGCGGATGAAACAGTGCAGAGGGACACGGGAGGCAAGACCACGAGCGGGGCCTATCGGAACGCGGTCGATCTTCTGAGAAAAGCGGGTTACAGGAGAGAGAACATCGGAACCTACGCGCTGGCGGGCCTGCCGGGCCAGAAACCGGAGGACGTGGAAAAGACGATCGATCTTATTTATGAAGCGGGAGGAGCTCCCCTTCTCGCCTATTTTTCTCCCATCCCGCACACGCCGCTGTGGAAAACGGCCGCGCGTTCCTCGCCGTTACCGATCGAGCGTGAGCCGCTTCTTCACAACAATACGGTCTATATTCGTGGGAACCCGGATTACGGCGAACAGGCGATTCATGCGCTGAGGGACAGGGCGGCCGAGCTGCGGAAACAAGATTGATATATTTTGAAACGGGATCACCCGGATAAATTGATCCTCGATTGAGAGGGACGGCTTGTCGCAGAGTGAGGGGACAGGGTGATGACAATTAAACGTAGGAACTGTCACAAAAGGAACTGTCAACAAATTAAAGGCCGCGGAGGAGCTCGTCCCGGGCCGGGTTCACTCCAGTCTGGTTCGGATCGAAACCCGCGGCCTCGATGAGCCGCTCGAGCGCGATATACTTCACCACCGCGGGCTTTTCCACCTTTATAGTGACATCGCCGCGGTCCCACATTCGCCAACCGGGTTCCAGCGATGTATAGGGGCCGTATTTTTCTTCGAGCCTGCGCGCGAGCGTAAAGTAATCGACCAGATGCTCGTCAAAGATGACCGTTATCGAGAAGAGTATGTCGTCGTAGAACTGCAGGTATATAAAGGGCACTTCCGGACGGGCGGAAAAGGTCATTATCTCCCGTTCCTCGATCGGGAAGAAGTCCACGTCGCGGTTTCTGGGGACGGTGAGCACGGGCTGCGCCTCAGCCGCAGCGATCACCTTTTCTCTGCTCATGCCGATATGCATACCCATGAAACCCACGTCCTCGGCGAACAGGGATACGGGTATGAGCAGAAGAAGGATCACTGCAAAAAACTTCATGGAATTCCTCCCGGCATCACCCTTAAAAACTCACTATAAGTATCGGATGAAAAATATGCCCCATGAAGGCAAATGGACGCGAGTAACACCCGCCCGTCCCGATTTGGGATGCAGCCGTTCCTGTTTTATCCTATAATTAAGTGGGAAAGATTACGCTTTAAAAGCGGACAGCCATGAAAAGAAAAACGGTTCCTGAAAAAGAAACAATAGACATAACCGGGCGGAAGGGAGTCGAAGAGGAGCTGAAGAGGAAAAACGAGGTCCTTGAACTGATCTACGAGCTGAACGGCGCGCTCAACAGAGGCGCGTCGCTTGAGACCTTGATCGGGATCCTGGCAAGAAAATCGAGAGAGATGTTCATGAGCAGGGGCGCATCCGTCTACCTGCTGAACGACGACGCCACCTCCCTGCGGCTCATGAACTTCGACTTACCGGCAAACAAGATCAAGATAATTGAAGATATCATCGCTATGAAGATTAAACGGCCCGTCATCAAACTGAAAGAGGGAACGCTTCACAATCAAATTATGCACAACAAGGGGCCGTTCATCTTGAACGACGAGAAAAGTATTATCACCCTCAGCTCCGAATTTACCGAAAGCAAAACCCTGCAGGCCCTCGTCCCCCGTATCGTCCGCCTCCTGAACATCAAATCCGTCCTGGCAGTCCCGCTCTTCATAGGCGAGAAACCGATCGGGATGATCGATATCGCAGGAAAAGCGCCCTTCTCACAACCCGATATCGAGCATTTCACCATAATTGCGGATGAAATGTCCTCGATCATCAGCTTTTCGGCTGCAAAGGAGATGCTCGAGAGCCGAGAGAAACGGTACAAATCGCTCTTTGAAACGGCGAACGACGCCATCTTCCTCATTGACGGGTCTTCAGGCGAAATCATCGACGCGAACCTGCGGGCCGGGGAGCTGCTCGCCCTGGATCGGGACGACATCATCGGCGCGTACTTTACCGAGCTCCACCCGGATAAAGAGCGCGAGCGCTTCCTGTCGCTTTGGCCCCGGTTCCTGAAAGAGGAACGCGCGAGTGTGGACGATACGTTCGTTCAGCGCAGGGACGGTACGATTATTCCCGTTGCCGTGAACGCGAACGCCTTCAGGTCGGGAGACAAGCGGTACATCATCGGGGTCTATCACGACATGACCAGTAGAATGGAGTATGAAGACCGGATACGCCGCATGGCCAGGGCGGCCATAGAGCTCGTCGAGCTCTCCCCGCGTGTCGACATTTATCACTTTATCGGAAAACGCGTGGAGGAGCTCGCGGGTGACGCGGTCATCACGGTGAATGAGATAGACGAAAGCGAAGGCCTTATCCGCATCAAGTCCATTCACGGCCTGAAAGAGGACCTCTTCAAGCGGATCGAAGAGATGATCGAATCGAAACTTCCGGGCCTGGCCATTTCCGGTATGAGCCCGGAGGTCAGGGAAAAACTTCTGAGCGGCAAGCTCATACGGATCGGAAGCGATCTCCATGAAATGCTCTTCGGGAACCTGCCGAAACCGCTCTGCAGGCGCATCGAAAAGCTGCTCAATATTGAACACTTCTACTCCATCGGCCTGCGGCGGTCAGGCACGCTCATCGGGAACGTGACAATTTTGACACATCCGGGTTCCACGCTTTCCACCGAGCTGATCGAAACGGCGGTGAACCAGGTTTCCGTCGCGCTCGAAAAGAGGCAGGCCATACAGATGCTCAGGTCCTCCCTGCGTGAAAAGGAAACCCTGCTCAGGGAGGTCAATCACCGGGTTAAGAACAACATGCAGGTCATATCGAGCCTCCTGGACCTTCAGTCGGGCAATGTTCGGAGCGAGGAGGCAAAAACAGCGCTCAAGGAGAGCAAGGGCAGGGTCCTGGCAATGGCCCAGGTCCACAACATGCTCTATCGGAACGAATCCCTCACGGACATACGGCTGGGCGAGTACCTCCCCAGGCTCATGGATATTATCAGGCACTCATGGTATTCGGGCCGGGAAATCTGTTTCCACACGGACCTGGAAGACCTGTCCCTCTCCATTGACCAGGCCGTGCCCTTCAGCCTCGTTTTCAACGAGCTCCTGACAAACGTGTTCAAACACGCGTTCAGGGAGAATGAAAAGGGCGAGGTCTTCATAAGCCTCCGCGAACAAAAGAGAGGGGTATACGAGCTCGAAATACGCGACACGGGAAGGGGATTGATAAAGGTTCACCAGAATGAAGAGCCCGGGAAGAGCCTCGGGCTGCGGCTCGTCAGGAATATTGTAAAGGGACAGTTGAACGGAAGCTTCACTATGCAGGGAAAACACGGTACCACCTGTAAGGTGCGGTTCGACCGCAGGGTCTGACGTTCTATTTTCGCCCTTTACTTAGGGTCTCATAAGCTTCGAGTTTTTATTTTTTCCCTTGGGCAGTTATCAAACATGATTATTATCTGTATTTTATTTCATTAATTTCCGAAGGAAGAGGATGAGGGAGGCGCTCTCTCGAAACAATCCGCAGCTTAGCCGTTTAAATTTGCATAGCATTTTAAACTTCACCTTCACCGGAAATAGTATGTCTTATTAATGTGAAAGCTCCTCATCCTTCATATTTCTTGAAACTCGAAGTTCGCTCTACTTATCCTTGAATTCTACCGTAAATATTCATAGAATACGTGAGGATGGAGACACCGGTGGAAAAGGATTACTACGCCGTTCTCGGCATCGAGAGATCGGCAACCAGGGAAGAGATAACGAAGGCCTACCGGAAACTCGCGGCCCGTTACCATCCCGACAAACACGGCGGCAATCCGCTCGCGGAACTCGCTGAGGAGAAGTTCAAGGAGATAAACGCGGCCTACCAGGCGCTGACCGGTGGAGCGGCCGTTACGGAACCCATCCGGCGGCGGAAGACGAAGGAAGAGCCCATATCGCGGGATGCGAAGGATTTCCTCTTCAAGGGCATCACGCTCTACAACGAGGGGAAGTTCAAAAAGGCAATACACAATTTCGAGCTCGCCCTCCGCCATTCGAAGAGCCCGACCCTCTACAACCTGCTCGGACTTGCCCTCTGCGAGGAGGGGGACTACTCGAGGGCCGTACCCGCGCTCGTCGAGGCAACGAAGCTCGACGAGGAGAACGGTAAGTACTTCTTCGACGCGGGATACGCCTTCTATCAATTGAAAATGTGGGAAGCCGCGATACAATACCTGCTCGACGCCTACAACCTCCTCGGGGACGGGAAGAGGCTCGGCTCCGCCTGCATTTACATCGCGGTATGCAATTACAACATCGGCAAGGAAGCACGGGCGGAATTCTTCCTCGAAGAGGCCGTTTCCTACGATCCCGAGAACGCATCGTACAGGATTCTTCTTCAGGAGTATAAAAACGCCCAGGAAAACGGTTCTTCGCCGAAATTGAAGCTTATCAAGGGGCTCGCCCGTTTCTCATTCACGAGCAGGCTCGAGGATTCAATCGGAAATCTCTTTAAAACGATGTTTTCATGAGAGAAGGAACCGTGGTTTCG
>Ga0180431_10008542_pt1 | contig 11728 bp, 9 predicted proteins | sample SS_ome_11_FD_132459 | JGI IMG/M metagenome (GOLD analysis project Ga0180431, IMG submission 132459) | Hypersaline lake sediment archaeal communities from the Salton Sea, California, USA - SS_1_MS_1 metaG | ecosystem: Environmental > Aquatic > Non-marine Saline and Alkaline > Hypersaline >...
GCGAATGAGGTTGATGGCAGCGGTATACCTGGATGGCTGCTCGTGGCTGACGCCGAAGGTATGAGCGTGCTCACCGCCTGGGCTGCAGGCAAGTTCGATGCTGAGCGAATCGCCAAGGCAGTTAAGACGACCGGAATCGGGGACAAGATCAGCCACCGCAAGCTCGTCATCCCGGGGCACGTGTCGGTGTTGTTGGGCGAGCTGGAGGAGGAACTGCCGGACTGGGAGATTTTGGTCGGACCGCGCGAGGCGGTGGATCTGGCCGGCTATCTGAAGGTGTGGAGCGCGGCATAGCGGACATTGCGGACGTTGATCGTGCGTCCGGATCAACGTCCGCTGCGTCCGAGGAAGTTCAGGAACCCGGTTTTTGGAAGGCCGAGGCTGGATTCGTCGGCTGCAGGGTGCATTTCAGCGGTTCGAGCGGGATGTCCTGCGGCAAAAACCGGGTTTGTCTGTCCCTTCCCCGTATAGAGGGGAGCGAAGCGGCACTCCCCCGTATGGAGGGGAGCGAAGCGGCACTCCCCCGTATGGAGGGAAGCGAAGCGGCACTCTCCTGTACAGAGGGAAGCGAAGCGGCACTCTGCAGAGGAAATGAAGGAAGTGATGTACGTCCCCTGCTCCGAAGAGGTTTGTCACTGGCGGGGATGTGGGCTTTGTGATACAAAAGGGGGGATAGCTTGAGGGTAGAGGAGGAGGGTCATCGCTACTGTCACCGTCCAGTTTGAGCGTGCTGAGGGCAGCGCAGAGCCCGGTGCGCCCGCTGATGTACGGCGGGTGCAGGTCCCCGCAGGCACGCTTCTGAGCGACGCTGCCCAGCAGGCAGGGATAGATATCCTGATGCCCTGTGGAGGACAAGGCCGCTGTGGTCGTTGCGCGGTCGTTGTCGAGGAAGGGGTAGTTCGCCGCCGATCCACCCAGCGCCTGTCCCCGGATGACGTGGCAGCCGGTTATGCTTTGGCCTGCCAGACGATCGTCGAGGGGGATGTTGTCGTCCGTATCCCGCCGCAGGAGAAGATCGAGCGGCGGCTGAAGGAGGGCAAGCGAGCGGCTAAAGTGGCGGTGCCCTTCCGCTACGATCTGCATGACCAGCCGCTGCGCAAGTACGCCGTTACGCTCGATCCGCCCTCGCTGGAGGATCAGACCGATGACTGGTCTCGCCTGAAGCGAGAGCTGTCCCGCCGCCACGACCTGCGGGAACTGCAGGCTTCGCTGCCGGTGCTGCGTAAGCTCGGCCAGGCGCTGCGAGAGGGAGATTGGAAGGTCACGGTAGTGGTCGAGTTGGGTAGTTGGGATCGTCCTGACGGTCCTCCCCACCTGATCGACATCCTGCCTGGCGAGCACCTTGAGAGCTTGTGGGCAGTGGCGATCGACATCGGCACGACGAGCAATCACGTCTGGCTGGTCGACCTGATCAGCGGCGAGGTGATGGCTCAGAGGGCCGACTACAACGGCCAGATTGCTCGAGGCGAGGACGTCATCTCGCGCATCATCTATGCCTCCAAAGGGGACGGCCTGGAGGAACTGCAGCAGTTGGTGATGGGGACGCTCAACCGGTTGCTGAAACAGGCGGCACGGGAGCGGTCGATCCGCACTGATCAGATCTACAAGGCGGTGGTTGCTGGCAACAGTACGATGATTCACTTGTTCACTGGTATCCCGCCAGAGTCAATCCGTCTGATGCCTTTCATCACTGGTGTCAACCAGTTGCCGACCTTCCCGGCTCGGGAGATTGGCCTGGAAATCAACCCGGGGGGCACAGTCGACTGTCTGCCGGGTGTCGCTTCCTACGTGGGAGCTGATATCACCGCCGGAGTAGTCAGTTCGGGGATGTGCAAGATGGGGGAGCTGACACTGTTCGTGGACATCGGGACGAACGGGGAGATGGCGTTGGGGGACTGTACCTGGCTCATCGCCTGTGCCTGCTCGGCTGGTCCGGCCTTCGAGGGGGCCGGCGTAGTGCACGGAATGCGGGCTACGGCTGGAGCCATCGAGGAGGTGTGGATCAACCCGGAGACCTACGAGGCCGCATATCGGGTCATCGCCGCTGACGAGAAGCCGCGCGGGATTTGCGGGTCTGGCTTGATCTCGCTTCTGGCGGAGATGTTTGTCGCCGGGGTGATGGATAAGAGCGGCAACATAAACGTGAACCTGCCCTCGGCGCGTGTGCGGGAGGGAGAGCACGGCCCAGAGTACGTGGTGGCCTGGGCGGATGAGACCGCTACGGGTGAGGACATTGCGATCACAGCGGTAGACATCGACAATCTGATGCGGGCTAAGGCTGCCATTTATGCCGGATTCTCGGTCCTGGCCCGCAGTGTGGGACTCAGCCTGGCCGACGTGGGACAGGTGCTCATTGGTGGGGCTTTTGGCCAGTATATCAACGTGGAGAAGGCGATCCAAATCGGCATGCTGCCTGATATGCCATACGATCGCTTCCACTTCCTGGGCAACACGTCGGTGCGAGGGGCATACGTGGCACTTCTCTCTCGCGAGAAGCGCCAACGGGTCAACGAGGTGGGAAAGATGATGACCTACTTGGAGCTCTCGGCCGACAACACGTTCTTTGATGAGTTCAACGCAGCTATGTTTCTGCCGCACACCGACGAAACACAATTCCCATCACTTTCCTATGAAGGGTAGCGAAGCGACTCATTCCAGTATGAAGTGTAGCCTGACTGCCCCCGACTTCCTGAAGTCGGCGTCGGCGCATTATCAATCCCCTCTCCCCTGGGGGGAGAGGGCTGGGGTGGGGGGGATGCGGTGAACCTGACAGGCCTACATTTGTTGCTTACATATCAATGCAACTATGAGTGTGATCACTGCTTCGTCTGGGGAAGTCCATCCCAGGAGGGGGTGATGACGCTCGCACAAGTGCGCGACATATGTCGCCAGGCGCAGGGACTGGGGACGGTGGAGTGGATCTATCTGGAGGGTGGGGAACCGTTTCTCTACTATCCGGTTATGGTGCGGGTTGCACAGGAAGCGACTCAACGAGGCTTTCGAGTTGGCATCGTGACCAATGACTACTGGGCCACTACGGTCGAGGACGCGGTTGAGTGGCTGAAGCCTTTGGCTGGCGTCGTACAGGACTTGTCCATCTCCACCGACCTCTTTCACTACGATTCGGTGATGAGCGCCCACGCCCGCAATGCGCTGACGGCGGCGGAGCAGTTAGGCATTCCGACGGACACGATCATCTGCGAGGTGCCGGAGGGCACGGCGGGTTACCCTGCCCAGCCCAAGGGTGAGCCGGTGGAGAGTGGTGCCATCATGTTCAAAGGGCGGGCGGCGGTGAAACTGGTTGAGGGGGTAGCGCGGCGACCTTGGTATGAGTTCGATGAGTGCCCCCACGAGGCGCTGGACGACCCTGGTCGGGTGCACGTCGATCATCTTGGCTACTTGCACCTTTGCCAGGGGTTGACCATGGGCAGTCTTTTCGAACGACCGCTGGTGGAGATTGTGGCCGCGCATGACCCGCAGGCACATCCCATCGTCGGGCCGCTGCTGGAAGGTGGTCCGGTGGCGTTGGTGGAACGATACGACCTGCCGCACGAGGACGCTTACGTGGATGCCTGTCACCTATGTTATATGGCCCGCGGGATGTTGCGGGAGCGGTTCCCGGAATACCTGGGGCCGCGGCAGATGTATGGAGGAGCGGAGAGGGACTAAGTTGACCACAACGATTGCATTGGCCGGCAAAGGTGGCACCGGCAAGACCACCATCGCGGCTCTCATCATCCGCTACCTGGTCGAGGAGCAGAGTGGCCCTATCCTGGCCATAGACGCTGACCCTTCCAGCAATCTCAACCTGGTTCTGGGGATGGAGGTGGAGCAGACGGTCGGCGATATTCGCGAGGACATGCTCGACCTGGCACAGACGAGTGGTGCGTTGGCCGGTTCAATGCCCGGTGGGATGAGTAAGCAGAAATACCTGGATTATCAGATCCAGATGGCGTTGGTGGAGGGGAATCGGGTGGATCTGCTGGCGATGGGGCGGCCCGAGGGCCCTGGCTGCTACTGCGCAGCCAACCAGATGTTGCGGGTGATCATCGACCGGCTGGAGAAACAGTACGATTACGTGATGATTGACAACGAGGCTGGGATGGAGCATCTCAGCCGCCGGACCACCCGCGACGTGGATGTCCTGCTGCTGGTGAGTGACCCGACCCAGCGAGGTCTGATCGCTGCGCAGCATATGCATGAGATGGTGCCCGAATTGGAGATTGGCGTGGGCCATACATACCTGGTCATCAACCGGCTGCGGTCCGCGTCGACGCCGACGTCGACTGCAGACAGTCGATGGGGGATGCCAGTACCGTTGGCCCAGGCTGTGGAGCAGAGTGGACTTGATTTGTTGAGCACGATCCCTGATGATCCAGCGATTGCGGAGTTCGAGTTCACCGGTCGCCCGCTGGTGCAGTTACCGGCGGAGACGGCGGTCTATTGTAGAGTACGGGAGATCGCCAAGCGGGTTACAGGGGCCAACTCACCGTGACGGTATGACGCGGTGGCCGCGCCCGCGCGGCCACCGCGCCCACCAACTCAACTTAAAGGATCGGTCAACACAAAAAGGAGGTAGCCAGAATGTACATCATTGGCGAAAACATCCATATTATCTCGCCCAAGGTTAAGAAAGCTGTCGCTGAACGGGACGCAAAGTTCTTTCAGGACATGGCGGTGCGCATGGTGGACGCCGGTGCTAACGCAGTAGACCTGAACATCGGCCCACAGAAGAGACACGGTCACGAGATTCTGCCCTGGCTGGTCCAGGTCGTCGAAGAGGTGGTGGACGTACCATTGGTGTTTGACACCACCAACTTGATGGCGATCGAGGCCGCCTGTGAGACGGTGACGAAGGCGCAGCCGATCATCAACTCGACCGACGCGCGAGCCGAACGGCTGGAGTCGGTGCCGGCCGTGGCTAAGAAGTTCAACACGCGCCTGGTCGCGCTGACGATGGGCGAGGGCATGATCCCCGTTGGGGCCGACGAGCGGGTGGGCATTGCACTGGAACGGTTGATCCCCTACATGCTGGAGATCGATTTCCCCATTAATGACTTGATCATCGACCCGCTGGTGCTGACCGTCTCTGGTTGTCAGGAGTACTGTCCAGAGTGCATCGAGGCGGTGCGCACGCTCAAGTTTGCGTGGGATCCGCCCCCACTGACCAACGGCGGTCTCTCCAATGTCTCCAACGCAGTCCCCAACGAGATGCGCCCGTTGCTCAACCGGACCTATATGGTGATGCTGATGGGGGCTGGGATTGACATGGTCATCGCCGATCCCTTCGATAACGAATTGCTCGAGTGGATCCGGGTCGTCGAGGAGCAGGACGACAGCACGCCGCTCAACAAGCTATTGCTCAAGTTGCACGATCGGGTAGAGGCAATGGAGGAACTGCAGCCTGAGGACGTGGACATGTCTGACCCGCAAGCTGTGGACATCTGGAAGACGGTGCAGGTGCTACTGAATAAGGTCATCTACACAGATTCGTACCTACGAGTGTAGACGTTAGCCGTGGATTCCCCCTCTTCCAGGGGAGAGGGGTGGGATGAGGGTTCTTCCCCCTCTCCCCCTGGGAGAGGGCCGGGGTGAGGGGGAGACAACCGGGAGGAGAAAACATGACAGCACAACTGATTGACGGCAAGGCCATAGCAGATCAGATCTACGAGGAGATTCAGGCCGAGGTCGCGGAGTTGAAGGAAAAGCACAACATTATTCCCGGCCTGGCGACTGTGCTGGTGGGCGAAAATCCTGCCTCGCAGTCCTACGTCCGGTCCAAGCAGAAGACGTGCACAAAGTGCGGCTTCAACTCCGTCGGTGAGCATCTGCCTGAAGATGCCTCGCAGGAGCAAGTCGAGGCGCTGGTGAAGCGCCTGAACGAGGACCCTGCGATCCACGGTATCTTGGTTCAGCTTCCACTGCCGAAGCACGTGGATGAGGAAAAGATCCTGAGCACCATCAGCCTGGAGAAGGACGTTGATGGCTTCCATCCGGTCAACATCGGACGGCTGTCGATGAAGGGGCGCAAGCCTTTGGCTGTGCCTTGCACGCCGGCGGGGTGCATTGAGCTGTTGGTCCGCTCTGGTGTGGAGATCGAAGGCAAGGAGGCGGTTATCCTTGGGCGTAGCAACATCGTGGGCTTACCGGTTTCGATGTTGCTGTTGCATCGCAATGCCACGATCACTATCTGCCATTCACGCACGCAGGATCTGGCCGCCACCTGCCGCCGGGGCGATATTCTCGTCGCTGCTGTGGGTCGGCCCGAGATGGTCAAGGCCGATTGGGTCAAGCCGGGCGCGGCGATCATTGATGTCGGCATCAATCGAGTATGGGTCGCGCACCCGGCCGATAGGGAGTGGACGTGCGCTGCCACGGGTGAGACCTTTATCGCCCATCGCCAGGATGAGTCGAAGAAGGGCGGTCGTCGCAAGATCGGTGTGTACTGTGCTACCCACGATAAGGCTTACCTGAAGCATCACGTGCCGGCAGAGGCTGAAGACTGCGAGATGATATCCCTCTACCGCAAATACAAGTTGGTGGGTGACGTGGATTTTGGTGAAGTGAACGAGGTGGCAGGCCATCTGACGCCTGTACCGGGCGGTGTAGGTCCGATGACCATCGCGATGCTGATGTGGAACACGCTCGCGGCAGCCAAACGCGCTGCTGGGCTGCTGGACTGAGGGGTTTGAGAAAACTAAGGGGCTCAGAGCGCTCTTTCCCCTCTCCCCCCTGGGAGAGGGCTAGGGTGAGGGTCTGAGGAGGCGGTATGCGAGTTCAAATCTCGATCGAGAAGGTGCGTGGGCCCTTCGTGCGTCAGGTGGAGGAGATCAGCGGTCAGGATCTGCTGGCTTGCAATCAGTGCGGCAAGTGCAGCGCTGGCTGTCCAGTCGTAGCAGCGATGGATATCCTGCCCAGCCAGGTCATCCGCATGGCACAGCTGGGGATGGAGGACGTATTGGAGTGCAACACGATCTGGATTTGCGCTTCCTGCCTGACCTGCGTCACCCGTTGTCCCAAGGGGGTAGATCTGCCCCGGCTGATGGAGGCGCTGCGCCAGATTGCGCTACGCCAGGGGGTGGCGAAACTGGATCTGAGCGCGCTCCCGCCGGAGTTGATGAAGGAAGTGCCTCAACTCGCCATCGTCGGCGGGTTCAGGAAGTACATGAGGTAATTTGATGGGCATTCCCTATTATCCGGGCTGCACGCTTTCCACGAAAGCCAAGAACTACGACCGCTCCGGGCGTGCGGTAGCGGCAGCACTGGGAGGCGAGGGACGCTTTGAACTGGAGGAGCTTCCCGAGTGGCAGTGTTGCGGGGCAACGTTCCCCTTGATGCTGGACGATTCGATGGCGTTGATCGCACCGACGCGGATACTCTATCAGGCACAGCAGGCGGGCGAGCGCGTGGTGACGCTGTGTGCCATCTGTTTCAATGTGCTCCGCCGCTCCCAGGCGTTGCTCGAGCGAGACCCGGAGATGTTGGAGCGCATCAACTGGTTCACCGAACAGGAATACTGTGGAGAGGTGCGCGTCGCGCATTTCTTGGAGGTGTTGCGGGATGACGTGGGGTGGGAGGCGTTGGCAGAACGGGTTGTACGGCCGCTGACGGGATTGCGGGTGGCCCCCTACTATGGATGTCTGCTGTTGCGGCCCTACGACGAGATTGGCCTGGATGATCCAGAGGATCCGGTCATCCTGCACGACTTGGTACGGGCGTTGGGGGCCGAACCGGTGGATTTCCCATACAACATCGAGTGTTGCGGTTCCTATCTGACGGTGAAGGATCCCCAGGTCTCCGAAACGTTATCAAAGGATGTCGTTGCATCGGCGCGGGAGCATGATGCCCAGGCGATCATCACCGCCTGTCCTCTGTGCCAGTTTAACTTGGACTACCCGCAGCGGGAGACAGAGGCTGGCCGAACCGGCAATGAGATACCCATCCTCTACTTCACCCAACTGATGGCTGTGGCATTAGGTCTCCCAGAGGAGACCTGGGGGTTTGAGGATCACTATGTAAGTCCCCGGTCTCTTTTCGCACCTGCCGTTGGGGTGGCAGAGGGGACCGCGGACGTTGATCGTGCGTCCGTGGCCGTGGCTGGTTGACGGGATGGGATTGGCAGGAGGCGGCCATCAGCGGCCGCAGTGCCGTTGCCGACCGCAGACGGTCGGGTTTCTCTTTCTATCAGGATGGATTGAGTTTGAAACTATGAACTATCACCCTTCAGAGGCGTTATTCTGATGGCGCACTATCACTCTTCAGAGGTGCCATTCTGATGGCGCACTATCACTTTTTAAAGGTGCCATTCTGATGGCGCACTATCGGGCTTTGGTGATCGGCGCCGGAATCGGTGGGATGCAGGCCGCGTTGGATATCGCCGACGCTGGCTTCCAGGTCATCCTGGTGGAGAAGGATCCGTCTATCGGCGGTCATATGGCGCAGCTCTCCGAGACTTTCCCAACGCTGGATTGCTCTCAGTGCATCCTGACGCCACGTACGGTCGAAGTTGGTCAGCATCCCAACATCCGAATGCTTACGCTCAGCGAGGTGGTGAGGGTCGAGGGCGAGGTTGGAGGTTTTCGCGTGCGTGTTCTTCGTCATCCTCGTTATGTCATTGAGGATAAGTGTACTGCGTGTGGTGATTGCGCTGAGGTTTGCCCGGTGGTCGTGCCTAATGAGTTCGATCGAGGACTGGCCGCCCGCCGCGCGATCTACATACCCCATCCTCAGGCGGTGCCAGCAGTCTACCGACTCGATCCCAACGCTTGCCTGGGGCTTTTCCCCCTGGCGTGTGGCAAGTGTGGGGAGGCGTGCGAGAGGCAGGCAATTGACTACGACATGGCACCGGAGACCATTGAGGTGGATGTGGGGGCCATCGTCGTTGCCACAGGCTATGAACTCTACCAGGACGAAGCGGTGATGGCTTATGCCTATATGGATCATCCCGACGTCATGGATGGCCTGGAGTTCGAGAGGCTGCTATCTGCCTCCGGACCAACCGGCGGCAAATTGGTGCGTCCATCTGACGGCAAGGTACCAAAAGAGGTGGTCTTCATCCAGTGCGCGGGTTCTCGCAACCCAGAGCATGGCCTGCCCTATTGCTCGAAGATCTGTTGTATGTACACGGCCAAGCACGCCATTCTCTACAAGCATCGTGTGCACGATGGTCAGGTCTATGTGTTCTACATCGACATCCGGGCCGGCGGTAAGGGGTACGAGGAGTTCGTCACACGTGCGATGGAGGAGGACGACACGGTCTACATCCGGGGGCGGGTGTCTAAGGTCTTCTCTCGCGATGGCAAAGTGGTCGTATGGGGAGTGGACACGCTGACGGAGCGCAAGGTGGAGATCGCCGCCGACATGGTCGTGGTGGCATCGGCGATCGTTCCATCGACGGGAAGCAAGGCTCTGGCGGAAGTGCTGGGCATCAGCGTGGATGAGTTTGGCTTCTACGCGTCTTCAGACGCGGAGATGACACCGATGCAAAGCGGGGTGCCGGGTATCTTCTTGGCCGGGGTGGGCCTTGGGCCACAGGACATCCCAGAGACGGTCGCGCAGGCCTCAGGTGCTGCAGCCAAGGTGTTGGCGTTCTTCGGAGCGGAGCAGGCGAAGGAGCGGGCGGAAGAGGCGTTGGGGGTTTGAGACCCTCAAACCAGAAGAGGGAGTGGCATTTATGGCGGAGGCAGAATGAGCCGGATCGGCGTCTTTGTCTGTCATTGTGGCATCAACATCGCTAGTACGGTGGATGTCGAGCGGGTGGCTGAGGAGGTAGGGCAGCACCCGGACGTTGTCTACGCCACGAGTTACAAGTACATGTGCTCTAACCCTGGACAACAGCTGGTGAAGGATGCCATTGAGGAGCACAACCTGGATGGGGTCGTCGTCGCCGCATGTTCGCCCCTTATGCACGAGAAGACGTTTCGGCGGGCAGCATCGACGGTGCGATTGAATCCATATCGCTGTGAGATGGCGAACATCCGCGAGCAGTGCGCGTGGGTGCACCAGCGAGAGCCCGCCCGTGCCACGAAGAAGGCCGCTGAGCTTGTGCGCGCGGTCGTGGAGAGGGTCTCGCTGGACGAGGAACTGGAGCCGTTCCGGCTGCCAGTGACGAAACGAGCGTTGGTTATCGGTGGAGGAATTGCCGGGATGCAAGTCGCGCTCGATATCGCCAGTGCGGGCTTCCCTGTAGTACTGGTCGAGCGGAAAGCCAAGCTGGGTGGAAAGATGGCTCAGTTCAGTGGCACCTACCTGAACTTCAGCGCTGCCCCGGATCTTCTGGAGCGTAAGGTCGAGCAGATTCTCAATCACCCGAATATCGAGGTGCTGACGGGTGCGCAAGTGGTAGGGGCTGAGGGTTACGTTGGCAATTTCGAAGTGGAAGTCTCCTCCGACTGTTCCCCGACTGTCCCTGAACGTCTGCGGTCAACGTCGGCGTCGGCTGAGACCTTGAACCTGAACCCCGACCGCTGCGGTCGGACTGAAACCATGACCTTTGAGGCGGGCGCCATTGTCGTCGCGACGGGCTGGAACCCTTACCCGCTGCGCCGGCTGCCCGAGTATGGGGGCGGCGAGATCGCCGACGTTGTGGATGGGCTGACGTTCGAGGGGATGTTGCGAGACGCGGGGGAACTGCGGCGGCCTTCCAACGGGTGTGTGCCCCAGGAGGTAGTGTTCGTTCAGTGTGCAGGCTCACGTGATCCCGAGCGAGGTGTGCCCTACTGTTCCAAGGTCTGTTGCATGGTTGTGGCCAAGCAGGCTATGATGTTTAAGGAGCGCGTGCCGGACGGCCAGGCTTACGTGTTCTACATTGATATCCGGTCGGCGGGAAAGGGCTACGACGAGTACGTCCAGCAGGCGATGGAGGAGCACGACATCCTGTATCTTCGGGGTAAAGTCAGCAAGATCTTCCGTGATGGAGACAAGGTGTTGGTATGGGGGGCCGATACACTGAGCGGCAGGCCGGTGGAGGTAGCGGCCGATCTGGTTGTGTTGGCGACGCCGATGACACCCAGCCGGCAAGCACTGGACCTGGCGAAGAGGCTTCGGGTTGGTGTGGATCAGAACGGTTTCTTCACCGAGGCGCATCCCAAGCTGCGCCCGGTCGAGAGCTTAACTGCAGGCATATTCCTGGCGGGTGCAGCCCAGGGGCCAAAGGACATCCCGGAGACGGTGTCGCAGGCCTCGGGTGCAGCGGCCAAGGTGCTGCAACTGTTCTCGCAGGATGAAATGACGCAGGAGCCGACAGTGGCCTGTGTGATCGAGCAATTTTGCTCAGCCTGCGGGGCCTGCGTGGAGGCGTGTCCATACGATGCACGCTCAATTCATCCTGTGTGGCACGTTGCCACCGTCAACGCTGCACTGTGCCAGAACTGCGGGGCCTGCGTGGTGGCCTGCCCCAACAAAGCGAGCCAGATATACAACTGGACGCCAGCGCAGATCCTAGCGATGACGGACGTGATTGTGAGTTAGAAAAGGGAGAGAAATGGCAGAATCATTTCCATATAAAGGGAAGCCCGACCGCCCCGCGGTCGGCAGCGACTCATTCTTGCAAGAGATAAACGAGCGCAGTGGACAGATGGTACAGATGTGTTACCATTGTCATAAGTGCACCGCTGGCTGTCCCTCCGCTTTTGCGATGGAATACGGGCCTGACCGCATCTTGCGCCTGATCCAGTTTGGACAGCGCGAGCGATTGTTTGCCAGCCGGGACGCCTGGCTCTGCCTGGGA
>Ga0180431_10008544_pt1 | contig 11722 bp, 7 predicted proteins | sample SS_ome_11_FD_132459 | JGI IMG/M metagenome (GOLD analysis project Ga0180431, IMG submission 132459) | Hypersaline lake sediment archaeal communities from the Salton Sea, California, USA - SS_1_MS_1 metaG | ecosystem: Environmental > Aquatic > Non-marine Saline and Alkaline > Hypersaline >...
CTCCGAGGTCTGCGACAGGCATTCTGCCCACTGCGACCGTCGAAAAAGGCCGGGATTTCACGCCTGAACGGGTTTTGCAAGACCTCGGAGGTCTGAGCGCGTGCCAGGCTGAGTAGTTACACGATTGGCTGATCTGTATGGTCTCACCACAGATTCGGCGCTGTATTCCAGGGTTCGATGAGGTGGTCCGAGAAACTGACGCCGATTTTGCCGCGAGTGGCCTGAAATTGACCAGCGTGGTACGCGTCGGTCGTCTCGCCGTGGTGGAAAGCGAGATACTTCTTGGAGCTATCGGTCAGATAGCCTCGGAGAGGCTGTAACGCATCAAGAGTCGTTTGGCAGAGTGGCTTACAAGTTCGTAGCCGCTCTTTTAATGTTGCTGGTCCGTCTCGGTTAACGTCCGATCACGCAAAAGTCAACTGGAGGTGAAAAATGAAAGAGCGATCCAACCAACCTCAGAACCCATCCGCAGGAAATGAGCGTCCCGAGGTATATTCTGTCAGTCAGGACAGGGATGGCTCATTCCACTTTTCGCGCCGGGATTTTCTTTACGTCAGCGCGGCGGTAGGAGGAGCGCTGCTGGTACGGGGGTTTTGCCCGCGCTTTGGTGCAAACTTGGCGCCCGGCGAGCCGGTCCAGGCCGGGATGGCGCCTTTGCCCAGGGTTTACGTACACGCCGAGCCGAGTATTGCCTCAAACATCGCGGATACTCTACAGCCAAACGACTTGGTGCGTCTAATAAGCGATCGTCCTGACCTGGGCTGGGTAAAAGTTGCTACTCAGGACGGACAGCAGGGGTGGGTGAAGCGCAGCTCGGTTGATTTTTCTAGGGCCATCAAGAGCAGTTCTCCGAATTTTGACTTGAATAGCACCCCAACTTTGACCTCCACTCCCACTCCCACACCTCCGTCCCCGACCTTTTCCGCCCAATTGCGCGGCGGGGAAAAGGCCCCGAAAAGAGCTTTTGCGGCTGGACAGGCTCAGGCTTGTGGTGAACTCATTCTAAATAGGAGTTTCGAGTTCGGGAAGGTCAATTGGGCCGAATATACCACTGGAAGCATAATAACCAAGGTGGCTGGTACCTATCATGGTGAATGGGCGGCCTGGTTCGGCGGCAATAATGCAGAAGAGAGGCTTACTCAGCTCTTCCACGTGCCGCCAGACGTCAAGGATGCTCAGAAGTTGACGTTCTATCTTTATGTGCAGACAACAGAGACCGGCCCTGGGGTGTATGACGTGTTTAAAATGCGTTTCCTCAACGAGGCCGGAAATCTCTTTCCCGACACTGAGCTTCTGATTGCCGATAACAATTGGCCAGAGGGTTGGTACAAGTGGACGATAGATATCACCGGAATGCGTGGTGTTGCCGACCAGAATATAAGACTCCAGTTCGAGTGTATTAACAATGCTACCAACAACACATCTTTCTATTTGGACTTGGTCTCACTGAATGTGACCTGCGGCCAGTTTGTCTATTTGCCTCTTGTCGTGAAAGAGCCCACGCCTACCCCTACTTCCACACCACGCCCTTCGGCGACCCCCTGCCCTAGCTACTGCGGCAGCGACTGCCCCAGCCACTGCTCTGGCCACTGCTCCAGTGATTGCCCCAGCGACTGCTGGAGCTATTGCGGTTCCCATTGCGGCTGGGATTGTTCTGCCGATTGCTATAATATCTGCAGTTACGACTGGACCTGGTGATAAGCGTGGAAGTATACACTATTCCAATCTCCAATGCTGAGCAGGACAACGCCTATATCGTATACCGCCCATTGTTGGGCCTGGCTTTTGTTGGCAATCAGGCCATGGCAGATGTGGCAAAATCGCTGGCCAAAGATCCGACGCGGCCGCTGGATGATGACGTTCACGCCTTTCTGGCAAAGATCGGCTTTCTATGCCCTGATCCTCCCGCACCCCAACTGCCGGCCGCGGGAGATTTTAGCCCTGCTGGCGTGACTCTGTTGATGACCAATCAATGCCAGTTGCGTTGCACGTATTGCTACGCCGCAGCGGGAGATGCTCCACCCCGGCATTTGTCCCTGGAAACAGGATACGCCGCCATTGATTACACCTACGAAAACCTCAAAAGATTGAACCGCCCCAAGTTCCGCATCGCGCTGCACGGCGGTGGCGAACCGACTTTTCCGTGGGAAACGATGAAAGACCTGGTGGCTTACGCCAAAGAGAAACCCATTCCCACCGAGGTTTCGCTGACGTCGAACGGCGTCTGGTCCAAGCAGCAAACCCAATGGATCATGGCCTATGTAGACTCCGTGGGCATATCTGTGGATGGCAGCCCGCAGACGCAGGATGCCCAACGCCCGTTGGCCTCCGGCAAGGGGTCAAGCCGCTGGGTGATGCAAACCCTGCGCGAGTTGGATGCGCAGCATCATCCCTACGGGCTGCGCCTGACGGCCGTGCCTCCATTTGACCGCTTGCTTGAGGACGTTCGCTTTCTTTGCGAGAATACCCATTCCCAACATATGCAAGTAGAGCCGGCTTTTCACCCTCAGCGCGGGGGGGGCTATCAATACGAATTGGAGGAAGGGGCGCAATTCCTGCAGGCCTTTTTTGCCGCCCAGAGACTGGCCGAACAATATGGCCAAGAGCTTCGATGCGTTGGTTCGGATGTGGGCAAGATTACGGCGATACCGTGCGGCTCGCCTTTCAACTCGCTGATCGTCACACCTCAGAACAACCTGGTTGCTTGTTTCGAAATAACCGACGACAGTCACCCACTGGCCGAATTGGCCACCATCGGGCGGATCACGCCCCAGGGCGTAGAGGTTGACGAAGAAGCGCGTACTTGTCTCCGGCAAAAGATCGTCGAGCGGCGCGCCTCGTGCCGCGATTGTTTTTGTTACTGGACGTGCGCCGGGGGTTGCCTGCCCCGAGCGCTCTCTCCGGGGCCTGACGGTCACTTGGAACACGGTGTCCACTGTGAACTACGGCGAACGTTGCTGCGGGAAATGCTTCTAAAGCACATCGCCGCTGGAGATGGGCTGTGGAAGCGCACTCCACGACGAAGCGCCGCAGGGGACGTCTCGACTTTGGGAAAAGAGCATTGAGATTGTGGGCATAGGGCTGGAAACGGTACAACAACGGTGGCAGAAATGTAAGAGGTTTGTAAGAGGGCTATGGTATACTGAGGCGAAAAGTGGAAATAGCGCGCCCCAGCGATGATCGGGTGCAAGTTGCGTTGCACCGCTGTTGACGGCGCGAGAGAACTAGGGTATAATAGAAACCGTTAGCGTGTGTCCCGGGATATCAATGAAGGGGCGGGCAAGTGACACACAGGTTGCAAACAGGCAAAAGTAGTTCAAAGTGGAGAAGTGCACGATTTGTTGGTGCGTCGTGTGCTTCTCCACTTGTGTTTGGGTCACTCGTTTGTTACGATTCTCTCCCCCTTGTTCCTTTCTCCACTCGTAGATCACTATGTCGCTGACACCCAGTCAAATTTTGCTAGACAAATACAGAATCAAAAGGCCCCTTGGCTCTGGAGGATGGGGAGACGTCTACCTGGCTGAAGATCTACAACTTGAGAGGCTAGTGGCCATCAAGCGCCTCAAAGTAGACTTGGCCAAAGATGAAAGGATCCTAGGCGTTTCCTCCAGGAAGCCAGGACCATCGCCACCCTCAAGCATTCACCACATATTGTTACCATCCACGCACTGGAGCAGGATGGTAGTGAGCACTACATTGTCGAGGAATACGCTGAAAATGGAACTGTCAGTAACCTCTTGGAAGAACAAATCAGGTTGCCTATTGACCAAGCCCTGGACATTGCCATCGCCGTCTGCTATGCCTTAGAGGTAGCACACCTCAAAGGGATTATCCATCGCGACATCAAGCCAAGCAACATTCTCCTCTGTGAGGGTCCAGAGGGCAACCTCACCCCTAAACTGTGCGATTTTGGCATCGCACACGTGCCGAGATCCGAAGGCGAAAGTCCGTTAACTTCCCGTGGTGACGTACTGGGTACTGCCAGTTATATGTCACCGGAACAGATAAAAGGCGAAGAGGTGGATGAACGCTCGGACATCTACTCGCTGGGTGTGTTGCTGTACAGGATGCTAACCGGCAAGGAAATCTTTAGTGGTAATATGTTAGACATTTTTCGGGCTCAGATGAACAAAAAGCCCTGCCCACCTATTCATAAGAGGCCGGAAATACCTGCCTCCCTGAACAACTTGGTTCTACGTACACTTTCCATTGATCCCGCGGGCCGTTACCAAAAAGCCCGTGATATGCGAAAGGCATTGGAGCAGGTCAGACTCCGCAAGATGGAAAAGCAAGAGAGAGCAGGATTGCTGTATGACCAGGGCGTGGCGCATCTACGAGCAGGGAAGTGGCAGCAGGCCTTGCGCATATTTGAAGAGATCATCAACTTGGACCCTGAGCATCAAGGGGCTGCCCTCAAGCTTGAGGAAAGTCGAGAGAAGCAGAAACTAGAGTTATACACAAAGGGAATAGAGTACCTTCAACACAAGCAGCCGCAGAGGGCAATTGAAAAACTTGAGAAATTGGTTTTCCTAGACATAAACTACAGGAACGTAGGTGGCAAACTGGAGGAGGTTGGCAAGCAACTGGAACTCAGAGTCCTGTATGCCCTGGGAATGGGCTACTATAACAGCGAGCAGTGGTCAGCAGCGGTGGCAAAGTTTAGAGAGGTCGCTAGCTTGGAGGATGAGTATCTTGATGTCGCCAGCAAGCTAGAAGAGGCCGAAAAGCAACAGGAGATAAGGTCTCTTTACCAAGTAGCAATCAGAGAGTTCGAGCTTAGAAACTGGATCGCTGCAATTGAGATTCTAACAAAGATTCCGGCTGATTATCGAGACGCGCAAGCCAGACTGAGAGAAGCAAGAAAACAACAGTTATACAAACAGGGACTTGAACATCTTGATAAGAAAGAATGGTCAAAGGCTATAGCTGCCTTCCAACAGGTTCTGAAGCTTGATGAAAGCTTTGAACAAGCGGACAGAAAACTGAAGGAAGCCAAGAAGCAGCAAGAGTTGAGTGGCCTGTATGACAGAGCACTCAAGCTGGAGAGGCTGGAGGAATGGGAAGAAGCCTATCAACTGTTTCACCGTATCCTGACCGCTGTCTCAGGATACAGAGACGTGACCGACAGGCTGGCAAGGACGGACAGGCTGAGAAGATTAGCTCAATTCCGCAAAGAAGCCGATGAGCTTTGGGATGCCGGCCGGTGGCAAGAGGCTGTTGACAAACTCGGCAAAGCAGTTGAATTAGATTGTCGCCACAAGGAACTGGATCGCAAGGCCAGAAGAAAATTGAAATCCAAGCTAAGGACTGCCAAGAGTAACCTAAAGCGGCAAAACACAGCGTACAACAAAGGGGTTGTATTCTTTGAGGCACAGAATTGGTCGCGAGCCGTTGAAGAATTCCAGCGGGTGATTGATATGAATCCGAACCACCAAGATACTGCTGCTAAGTTGGAGGAAGCTAGAAAAAATATGAACCAAGATGAACCCCTAAGCACTCAGTCACAACCCAGAGCGACCGGAAGGTCATCTCTCCGAAAGAAACTTGAGGAAACCATAGTATCAGTGATTGTCTCAGCGATGCTTGGCGGGCTAATTAGCGGCCTCGTAAAAGAATTTCTCATTGATTTGGATCCTATTCAACTGTTGATACTCGCGGCAGGTATCACTCTAATTGTAATAGAAATTGGAAAAATGCTCCGATAGACCCAGTTGAAAACGGTGCTGGAGAACCTGCTTATTGAAGTTCAGTATCAGGAGAGTTATATGCCTTCAGACTCAGGGAGAAGACAATTCCCAAGTGTCCTTGTGTTGGGAATCATCATGGTAGTTGTGGCACTAGTAGTTTGGCCATTATGGTTTCCAGATCCCACAATCTCTGGCCTCGACATTGACGAGCCGCAACAACTCAAAGCACATCAGGTGTATGCACCAGTAAGCGGTCACATAGAATGCTCGAACAAGGTACCATTGTCTGAAATGCAAGTCGTGGTATATGTTAGAGGTATGAAGCCAAGTGAGGAACAAGCGTGGCGACGCAGCGATGTACCGTGCACAACTTGGAATGGAAAGCAGTGGACTCTTGATCCTGGTTGCATAGACTTTCTTGAGCACTATTCTGAATTCCAAATTATAGCCGCCTTAGCAACAGAACGTGATGCTAAGCTTATGCAATCTAAACTAGACGTCGAAGATGAAGATGAACTTGGAGATCGTCTATACAGGCATGCCTATAGATGTGACAACTGCACTCCATGCTACTCGCGTTCCCCAGTGAGAATAGCAACTCGTTTGCCCACCACAACGCCAACTTCTCCTACCCCAGACACGCCAGTGCCGACACCAACAACCCCCACACCGACGTCAACAGAAACGCCCACACCAACTAACACACCCACCTTCACACCAGCACCAATACCACCCACACCAACGTACCCTCCTCCGCCCGTATTGCTTGGCATAGACCTCATCGGCTGCAACGTAACATTCAAATGGGGGTGGTCTGGAACATTGGCCGAGGACGAATACTTCGGAGTAAGAGTGGGGATTGGAACTCCCGAGAGCGTCACATGGAAGAAGCAAGCCGATGTTGCAGTCGGTGACCACTATGAGTACACATACTCTCTCCCAGGCTGCGATGCAGGTGATTATTTCTGGCAGATTGTCATCTATCGTGGTGAGCCAGGAGAATCGTCAAACAACCGAGTGTTGGTCTACAGCGAGCAGGGTGACTTCCAGTATAAAGGTCCCGTAGAGACGCCGCCGTAGTCCAATGAGACTAGTACACGGCGGCGGAAATCCTTCCGCAGTTAGATGTCGAGCTGATTCACCGGTTTGCCCCCCGGATATGGACATAAGCAGCGTTCTTGCCCAGTTTTTCCCATATCTGGGAGTAGCGCCAAGTCGGAAACCGCCAAAGGATTTACGCCGAGCTGTACTAGCTCCACCAGCGCGATGAGGAAGGAGAGAAGAGATGAAAAAGACACCACTATGCTTATTTGCCGTGTCAATCGTTCTCATCCTGCTAAGCCAACGATCCAGCACGCCCATCAATGATAATCCCCTTGTCAGCACGGGCAGGTTGTCCAATACTCATCCTTCAGAAGCTAGGAGCACTAGCCACACTGGCGGTAACTATGGTACTCGTGCAGCAAAAGTTCCCAGCAATTACTCGTGTTGTCCTTTACATATCGAAGACGTGATCATCACCGGCCCGGCAACCGGCGTAGTTCATGCTGGCTATACTTTTACCGCGACCACCAGCCCGGCCGATGCCTCGCAACCTATCACCTATGTCTGGCAGGCCAGCGGGCAGCCCGAAGCGACGACGCACACAGGCAAAGGTCTGAGTGACACGGTCGGTTTCACTTGGAGCGTGACCGGCCCTCAGATCATCACCGTCACGGCCTCAAACGCTGCAAATGCGGTCACCGCCACTCACCCTATCACTATCGGCGCATCGTTGCCGACCAGTGTAACGATTATAGGCCCGGCAGCCGGCGTCGTCTATGCTGGCTATGCTTTCACTGCAACTGTCACTCCAACCACAACCACATTGCCCATCACCTATACCTGGTATGCCAGCGAACAATCCACAGTGACGACGACCACACCCAGTTTGAACGACACGATCGTTTTCAGTTGGAGCGTGACCGGCCCTCAAATCATCACCGTCACGGCCTCAAACGCAGTAAACACAGTTACTGCCATTCATCCCATTGCCATCGGTGCATCGCTGCCAACCAGTGTCACGATTACCGGTCCGGCAGCCGGCGTCGTCTACGCTGACTGTACCTTTACTGCAACTGTCACTCCAACCACGACCACATTGCCCATCACCTACATCTGGCAGGCCAGCGAGCAATCCACGGTGACGACGATCACACACAGTTTGAACAACGCGATCGTTTTCAGTTGGAACACAACTGGCACCCAGATCATCACCGTCACGGCTATGAACATCGGGGGTATGATCAGTAGCCCCCGTCATACCACTACCGTTGAATGGCACAAGGTCCACTTCCCGTTGGTGATGCGCTGCTCGCCATACAGCGATGATTCACCTGTCCTGGATGCCATTACTCCTCCGGAGAACAGCATAAGCTATACTGTCAGTTGGAGCGCCGTCGTAGGTACTGAAACCTACATCCTAGAAGAAGCCACTACCAGTAACTTTTCAGATGCAAAGGAGATTTACACTGGTCCGGCTACGTCTTACGCTGTCACAAGCCGTTGCATAGAGACCTACTACTATCGGGTCAAAGCACGTAACACTTGTGTAGATAAATATAGCGATTGGTCTAATGAAGAAGCAGTGGAAGTGCGATGGGAATGTGAATCTATACCTAGCAACCCACACAGTAATAACTCACGCGCCGCCGCTGAGGGCCCGCTCATTTCCGGCGTAGATTACTTTGGTTTTCCCAACGACGGGTGGGATTGCTTCAAGTTTGATGTATCTGCCGATGGGGAGATCACGGCAAGTCTGACTGGACATACCGGCAGTGGTGTATGTTTGTATCTGGTGAGTAAGAAAATCAACCTACTACATCAGCACTGTGAGCCACCCTACTATTTCGAGATCCCCGTTAATCGAGATGATGAGCACTATGTTTGCATTAAAACGACGTCAGGTTTCAACAGCAATACATCTTACACACTGCAGGTGACATTCCCGACAGATTCACCGTAGCACTCCGCAACTCCAATTTACCTCGCCCTTTACTACAACACCAGCAAACACCTGGAGACAAAACCCATGCCCCACAAAACAAAACCAACCCTCATCGCAGTCGCAGCCCTCCTGCTCATACTGACCAGCCTGGCCTGCTCCATCAGTGGCGAAGAGGGAACCCTGGCCCCCACGGCCCCGCCGCCAGCGACCGCGCCCCCTCAACCCACCGCGCCGCCGCCTACCGCCACGGCCCCGCCGCCGACCGCGCCTCCTCAACCCACCGCGCCCCCTGCCGCCGAAACGCCCGCCCCGCCGGCGACGGAGGCCGCGCCAACCGCGCCGGCGGCCGAGGTCCCCGAGCTGGAGAACCCCATCCTCGACCCGCGCGCCGAGGGGCTGGGCCACCTGGGCACTTTCCGCCAGCGCATGACGACCACCTTTACCAGCGCGGACGCCGGCTACAGCGCCACCTACCACTACGAGGCCGCGGTCAACACCGCCGACCAGGCCGTCCACTTTACCATCGGCGTCGAGGGGACGGCGGCGCAGGAGCTGCCGGCCAGCGAGGTCCAGGCCATCTGGATCGGCGCGCAGTTGTGGCTCAAGGTGGGCAACCTGCCGTGGATAGAGGTGCCCGAGGGCGTGGCGGAGGCCCAGTTCGAGGAGCAGACGTTCGCGGCGGGCGACTTTTTGCCCTACGCGCCCTACTTCCGGCGGGTCGAGCCGGACGAGACGGTCAACGGCATCCCCTCGGCCCACTACGCCTTCGACGCCCAAGACCTGCCGGCTCAATACGGCAGCGTGACCGGTCACGGCGACGTCTGGGTGGCGCTCGACGGCGGCTACGTGGTGCGCTACACGTTCGAGGGGAGCGGCACGTTCGAGGACTATTTCCAGGGCCAGGGCACCATCAACCTGGCCTATGACACCTACGACGTCGGCGCGGCCATCGAGATCCAACCCCCGCGCCGTTGAGCCGGCGGGTGCGAGCCGCGTCGCCGTGAGACGGGTGGCGCTGGATCGGAGGGCAGTCCAGCGTCGCTTCTCCGGGCTGCCGTAGAAAGCGAGCGCCGGGCTCCGCCGACGATCAATCGGCGACCCGGCGCTCGTGTGGATCACTACTGGCTCAGATCACGATCAATTGGGTGTGTTTCAAACAAGTTAGGCAAGACCTCGGAGGTCTAGGGTCTCTACTGAAACGAAACGCACCTCGATCAATTCGATGGAGGCTCCGGGTACCGGCTGCGCAGCACCTTTTTGTCAATCTTGCCCACGCTGGTCTTGGGCAGCTCCTCGACGAAAACATAGTGCTCCGGCACCGCCCATTTGGTGATCACTCCATCGTCCACGAAATTCCGCAAATGTTCCTGGACCGCTTCGCCAGAGATCTTGGCCCCCTCCACGGGCACGACCACGGCCAACGGACGTTCGCCCCATTTTTCGTCCGGCACGCCGATCACGGCCGCTTCCTGTATGCCCTCGTGCAGGCTTAGCAAATTCTCGAGCTCCAGAGAGGAAATCCACTCGCCGCCGCTCTTGATGACGTCCTTGATACGGTCCACGATCTGGATGTAACCGTATTCGTTCATATTGGCGACGTCGCCGGTATGCAGCCAGCCTCCCTCCCAAAGCTCCTCACTCCGCTCGGGATCCTTATAGTACCCCGGCGTCAGCCAGGGAGTTCTGACCACGACCTCGCCCGTCTCGTTCCCATCGCGGGCCACATCATTGCCACTGGGAGATACCACCCGCAATTTGACAAAGGGGATGGGAATACCGGTGCTGATCGCCACGTCCACCTGTTTGTCCTCGTCCCATTTCTCCATGGCCGGTTTGAGGTTGGCGATGGTGAGGATGGGGCAGGTCTCGGACAAGCCGTATCCGGCGGCGACGTTGATGCCCACTTTCTGCGCAGCCAGGGCCAGCCCTTTGTTGAGCCGGGACCCACCGATGACCACCTTCCAGCCGCCCAAATTCAGGTTATTTTTCGCCGCACCGCCGACGATCATCTGGAGAATGGTGGGGACGCAATGGCTAAAGGTCACCTTTTCTCCCAGAATCAACCGCATCAGCATCTCTGGCTCGTACCTGCCGGGGTAGACCTGCTTCAGCCCGTAGAGGGTGGTGACGTAAGGCACCCCCCAGGCGTTGACGTGGAACATGGGGGTGAGCGGCATATACACGTCGTGCTTGCTCAGGCCGCCAAAGTTACCCAGGGCCGAAAGCGTCATCCCCCCGGTGATGGCGTGCAGAGTCATCTGACGGTGTGAGAAATAGACCCCCTTGGGTTTACCCGTCGTGCCGGTGGTATAGGCCAGCGTGGCCTGGGTGTTTTCGTCCAGGTCGGGCAGTTCCTCTAGTGGAACGACGCCGGCCAAGAGTTCCTCGTACTCGGCGTCTATGCCCTTAAAGACCGGCTTGTCCGCCTTGTCCGTGATGATGATATACTTTTTGATGAAGGGGAGGCGCGGCTTGGCCTTTTCTACCAGCGGCATAAAGTCCTCGTGAAAGATGAGAACCTCGTCCTCCGCGTGCACCATCGTGTACACCAGGTCTTTGGGAGCCAACAGAGGGTTGATGGTGTGAAGAACAGCGCCGGCGCCGGTGATGCCAAAGTACATCTCCAGATAGCGATGGCTGTCCCATTCAATTACGCCGACCTTGGAGCCTTTCTTGACCCCCAGCCGTTGGAGGGCCGCTCCCAGTTTGAGTACCCTGTGGTACATGTCAGTGTAGGTGTAACGCACCTGGTCCCGGTAGACGATCTCTTGATCTGGAGCCCACGCTACGCCATGCTCTAGCAAATACTTGGTCAAAAGTTGAAAGTCATAGGCTGCCATTGTGTTACCTCCTTTTCTGATTAGAACTTGCCCAAAGCCGCCGGTAGTGATCACGCCGGTCAGTATACTATTCCGGTGGCTAAAAGTCAAATGGGTGTGTTTCGTTTAGGACACCTGTCCTCATACCCTAGCTTCGTTAATCAGCTTCAGTGAACAACTCTGGGTGGTATTGGTGGGCGATCTCGACGTATTCTAGCACGACTCGCTCA
>Ga0180431_10008545_pt1 | contig 11722 bp, 6 predicted proteins | sample SS_ome_11_FD_132459 | JGI IMG/M metagenome (GOLD analysis project Ga0180431, IMG submission 132459) | Hypersaline lake sediment archaeal communities from the Salton Sea, California, USA - SS_1_MS_1 metaG | ecosystem: Environmental > Aquatic > Non-marine Saline and Alkaline > Hypersaline >...
ATGGCCCGGGCCGGCTCGGGATGGCGACCGGCCGAGGCGATCAGCGCGCGGGCGACGCCCGCGGGCTCCGACTCGCGCAGCTTCGGCCCCGCGGGACCGTCGCCGTACTGCTGGATCACCTCCGGAGCGCGCATCAGCAGTTCGGGCACGTAGGCCGAGGTGCCCAGCACCCGCATCAGGCGCTTGGCCACCGCGCTCTCATCGCGCAACGTGGCCAGGTACCACCGCTGCTCGGAGAGCGCCTCGCTCACCCGGCGGTAGGCCAGCAGCCCGCCGTCGGGGTCGGGGGTGTCCGACAGCCAGTCCAGCAGCCGCGGCAGCAGCACCGTCTGGACCTGCCCGCGCCGCCCGCTGGAGTTCACCAGCGCGCTGAGGTGTGTCAGCGCGCTCTGCGGGCCCTCGTAGCCCAGCGCGGCCAGCTGCCGCTCGGCGGCCTGCGCCGACATCCCGGGCGTCAACCCGACAGGTGAGCCGACCGACTCCAGCAGCGGTTGGTAGAAGAGCTTGGCGTGCAGGCGCGAGACCCGCATGTTCTGGCGTTTGAGTTCCTCGCGCAGCACGCCGAGCGCGTCGTGGGTTCCGTCCGGGCGCATGTGCGCCGCCCGCGCCAGCCAGCGCAGCGCCTCGTCGTCGTCGGCGGGGGGAAGCATGTGGGTCCGTTTGAGCCGCTGCAACTGCAGCCGGTGTTCGAGCAGCCTGAGGAACTCATAGGACGCGGTCAGGTTGGCCGCGTCGTCGCGCCCGATGTAGCCCCCGGCGCCCAATGCCGCCAGCGCGTCCACCGTGGATGCCACCTGCAGAGATTCGTCGCTCCGGCCGTGCACGAGCTGCAGCAGCTGCACCGCGAACTCGACGTCACGCAACCCGCCGGTGCCCAGCTTGATCTCGCGGACGCGCACGTCGGTGGGCACCAGCGACTCCACCCGGCGTCGCATCGCCTGCACCTCGGGGACGAAATCCTCACGCTCACAGGCGGTCCACACCATCGGCATCAGCGCGTCCATGTACTGCCGGCCGAGTTCGGCGTCGCCCACCGCGGGCCTGGCCTTCAGCAGGGCCTGGAACTCCCAGGTTTTCGCCCACTTGCGGTAGTAGGCGACGTGAGAGTCCAGAGTTCGCACCAGCGCCCCGGCCTTGCCCTCCGGGCGCAGTGCGGCGTCCACCTCGAAGAAGGCCTCCGAGGCGAACCGCATCATCTCACCGGCCACCCTGATGGTCATCGGGTCGCCGTCCGCACCGACGAAGATGACGTCGACGTCGCTGACGTAGTTGAGCTCGCGCGCTCCGCACTTGCCCATCGCGATCACCGCCAGCCGCGGCGGCGGCGCGTCCTTGCACACCGTGGCGACCGCGACCGTCAGCGCGGCGCCCAGCGCGGCGTCGGCGAGATCGGCCAGGTGCGCCCCGACGGTCTGGAACGGCAGGACCGGCTCGTTCTCGACGATGGGAGCCAGGTCCAGCGCGGCCAGCACGAGCAGGCGGTCCCGATAGAGGTCTCGCAGCCGGGGCATCAGATCGGCCGGGGCCGAGAGGAATTCACCTGCGCACTCGACGAATTCCCGATGCAGCCGGTCGGCGTCGGCCAACTCCAAGGACCCTTCGAGCAGATGCCAGGAGTGCGGCCTGGCGATTAGGTGATCGCCGAGGGCCAGCGAGGAGCCCAGCACTGCGAACAGCCGCCCGCGCAGCGTGCGGTCCTTGAGCAGAGCCGCGTCCAATTCCGGCCAGTCGGTCCCGAGGGCCTCGGCCAGCCGCACCACGTTGTGCAGGGCCGCGTCGGCGTCGGGCGCGCGCGACAGCGACCACATCAGTTCGATGTGGGTGTCGGTGTCCCAGCCGAGGGACTCCAGATAGCCGGGGGCGGCCGGCTGAACCAGCCCCAGCCGGCCGACGCCGGGAAGCCGGGGGCGTTCGGTCGCCGGTTTAGCCACGGTGCCGACGGTAGCGCACCCCGGCCACCGGCCGGCGCGTCCGACGACTCAGAGCGTGAGGTATTTCTTCAACTCGAAGGGAGTCACATTGCTGCGGTACTCCTCCCACTCCGCGCGCTTGTTGCGCAGGAAGTAGTCGAAGACGTGTTCGCCCAGCGCCTCGGCGACGAGTTCGGAGCCCTCCATCTCGCTCAGAGCGATGCCCAGGCTCCCGGGCAGTTCGCGGTATCCCATGGCGCGGCGCTCCTCGGCGGTCAGCGACCACACGTTGTCCTCGGCGTGCGGTCCGAGGACGTAGTTCTTCTCGATACCGCGCAGGCCGGCGGCCAGCAGAACCGCGAAGGTCAGGTAGGGGTTGCAGGCCGAGTCCGGGCTGCGGACCTCGACACGGCGCGACGAGGCCTTCCGCGGGGTGTACATGGGCACCCGGACCAGGGCCGAGCGGTTGGCCGCGCCCCACGACGCCGCCGTCGGCGCCTCACCACCGTGCACCAGCCGCTTGTAGGAGTTCACCCACTGGTTGGTCACCGCGCTGATCTCGCTGGCGTGTTCGAGGATGCCGGCGATGAACGACTTGGCCACGTCGGAGAGTTGCAGCGGGTCATCCGCGCTGTGGAAGGCGTTGGTCTCGCCCTCGAACAGGCTCATGTGGGTGTGCATCGCCGAGCCGGGGTACTCGGCGAACGGTTTGGGCATGAAGGAGGCCCGGACGCCCTCGGCGATCGCGACCTCCTTGACCACGTACCGGAAGGTCATGACGTTGTCGGCCATCGACAGCGCGTCGGCGTAGCGCAGGTCGATCTCCTGCTGGCCGGGTGCGCCCTCGTGGTGGCTGAACTCCACCGAGATGCCCATCTGTTCCAGCGCGTCGATGGCGTGCCGGCGGAAGTGCGGCGCGGAGTCGTGGACCGACTGGTCGAAGTAGCCGCCGTTGTCGGCGGGTACCGGCACCGAGCCGTCGTAGGGGCCGGCGTCGAGCAGGAAGAACTCGATCTCGGGGTGGACATAACAGGAGAAGCCCAGATCACTGGCCTTGGCCAGCTGGCGGCGCAGGACGTGGCGGCTATCGGCCCACGACGGTGACCCGTCCGGCATGGTGATGTCGCAGAACATCCGGGCCGAGTGGTGCTGGCCGGCGCTCGTCGTCCAGGGCAGCACCTGGAAGCTGGACGGGTCGGGCCGGGCCACCATGTCGGCCTCCGAGACCCGGGCGAAACCCTCGATCGCCGAGCCGTCGAACCCGATGCCCTCCTCGAACGCGCCCTCCAGCTCAGCCGGGGCGATGGCGACGGTCTTGAGGAAACCGAGCACGTCGGTGAACCACAGCCGGACGAACCTGATGTCGCGCTCCTCGAGCGTGCGCAGCACGAACTCCTTCTGGCGGTCCATGACCCGAGCGTAGGCAGCGGCTGTTAACGCCGTGTTACGACAGCCCGCTGCCGTGGGGCCCGCTTCAGCAGTTGAGATCGGCGGGCAGTTCCCGGTCCACCAGGTAGCGAACCACCGTCTCGTCCACGCAGACCTCACCGTCGAGCACCACGGTGTGCTGGGTGCCGTCGAAGGTGATCAACGGCGCGCCCAGCTGGCGGGCCAGGTCGACTCCCGCCTGATACGGCGTCGCCGGATCGCGGGTGGTCGACACCACCACCACGCTTCCCGGCGGGGCCGGCCGGACCGGCTGCGGGACCGAGGTGGCCGGCACCGGCCAGAACGCGCACAGGTCGCGGGGGGCGAAACCGGTGAAGTCGCCGTAGGCCAGGAACGGCGCGAGCTCACGGATGCGCAGGTCGGCCTGAGCCCACACCTGCGGGTCGACGGGGGTGGGGGCATCCACGCACCGGATCGCATTGAACGCGTCCTGGCCGTTGTCGTAGTGGCCGTCGGCGTCGCGGCCCTGGTACTCATCGGCCAGCAGCAGCAGGTCCCCGGCATCGCTGTCCCGCGCCAGGCCGAGCAGCCCGCTGGTGAGGTACTTCCAGTACTGCGGGGTGTAGAGCGCGTTCACTGTCCCGGTGATGGCGTCGGCGTAGCTCAGGCCGCGCGGGTCCGAGGTCGGCCCCGGTGCGCTCGCCAACGGGTCGACCAGCTGGTGATACCGCGAAACCCACTGGGCGGGATCGGTTCCCAGCGGACAGGCCGGAGACGTCGCACAGTCGGCGGCATAGTCGTTGAAGGCGACCTGGAACCCGGCCATCTGGTCCACCAGCGTGTTCACCGGGTCCTGCTGGGGATCCACCGCACCGTCGAGCACCATCGCCCGCACCCGTTCGGGGAACCTCTCGACATAGGCCGCACCGAGCAGCGTGCCGTAGCTGAAACCGAGGTAGTTGATCTGCTCCTCGCCCAGCACCTCACGGACGGCGTCCATGTCACCGGCCGCCGAGGCGGTCCCGACGCCGGCCAGGAACTGCTTGCCCATCCGCTGCAGGCACTGCTCGGCCAGCTGCTGGTAGAGCCCCTCGATGGCGGCCACCCCGGCCTGGCTGAAGTCCACCATCGGCTCCTGACGCCACCGGTCGAACTCGGCGTCGGTGCGGCAGCGCAGCTGCGGGGTGGAGTGGCCGACACCGCGCGGGTCGAACCCGACCAGGTCGAAGTGTTCGGCGACCGGCGTACCGGCCAGCACGTCGGCGAGGTTGACGACCGCGTCGACCGCCGAGGCTCCGGGACCGCCGGGATTCATCAGCAACGCACCCAGCCGCTCGCCGGTGGCCGGGATCCGGATCACCGCCAGCCGGGCCTGCTCTCCGGCGGGATCGGCCGTGTCGACCGGGACCGGCACCGCGGTGCACTGCGCGGTCGGCAGGTAGGCGTCGTCGATGAACATCTCGCAGCCGGCCCACACCGGCTCAGGGGGGCCGGGCTGGCCCACACCCGGCACGGCGCCGGCCGGCGCGCCGACCGCCTGTGCCACACAGAACACCCCCAGCAGCCCGGCGACCCAGGCCGAGCCGAGCCGACCGGTGCGCGTCATGGCGGCAATCGTGGCACGCCGACGGCGGCCAGATCAGCGCCGAACGGTCACACGTCGGTATCGGAAGCGCAGCGGTCCTAGCAGGAAGCGCCGGGCGGCGGCAGCGCGAGGTCGACCAGATAGGCGGCGGCGTAGTCGTCGACGCACTGCTCGCCCTGGAAGGCCACCGTGTGCTGAGTTCCGTTGAACGTGAGCAGGGCGCCGCCGAGTTGCTCGGCCAGGTCGACGCCGGCCTGGTACGGGGTCGCCGGATCACCGGTGGAGGAGATCACCAGCACCGGCGGCAGGCCGGGCGCCGACACCGTGTGCGGGGTGCTCGTCGGCGGGACGGGCCAGAACGCGCACGTGCTCATGGGCGCATAGCCGGTGAACTCGCCGTAGCTGAGGAACGGCGCGACCTCACGCAGCCGCCGATCCTCCTCGACCACCGCGGCGCGGTCGGTGATCGGCGGCTGGTCGACGCAGTTGACGGCGATACGGGCGTCGGTGGCGTTGGTGTACCGCCCCTGGGCATCACGGCGCATGTACATATCGGCCAGAGCGAGCATGACGTCGCCGCGGCCCTCGGTCATCTCGGTCAGGCCCCGGGTCAGATGCCGCCACAGGTTCGGTGAGTACAGCGCCATGATCGTGCCGACTACCGCGTCGCCGTAGCTCAGCCCGCGCGGATCGCGGGTCTTCAACGGCTGTTCCACCAAGGGGTCGACCAGGCTCCGGTAGACCTCGACGGCCTTGGCCGGGTCGGTGCCCAGCGGGCAGGAGACGTCCTCGCCGCAGTCGGCGGCGTAGTCGTCGAAGGCCTGCTGGAAGGCCGCGGCCTGGTCGATGTCGGCCTGGATCGGGTCGGCGTTGGGATCGACCGCACCGTCGAGGATCATCGCCCGCACCTTGTCGGGGTAGGCCTCGGCATAGGCGGCGCCGATCCGGGTGCCGTAGGAGTAGCCCAGGTAGTTGAGCTTGTCGTCACCGACCGCGGCCCGCAGCGCGTCGAGGTCCCGGGCCACACTCGCGGTGCCGACGTTGGCCAGGAAGTCGGCGCCCATCTTGTCGATGCATCGCTGAACGAAAGCCTTGGTCTCGCCCTCGATCCGCTCCACGCCCTCCGGGCTGTAGTCCACCTGCGGATCGGCCCGCAGCCGGTCATTGTCGGCGTCGGAGTTGCACCACAGCGCCGGGCTGGACGCCCCTACCCCGCGGGGGTCGAAGCCGACCAGGTCGAAACGTTCCCGCACCTGCGGCGGCAGGCTTTCGACGATGCTGGCGGCGGCGTCGATCCCGGACTCCCCCGGCCCACCCGGGTTGACGATCAGCGAGCCGATCTTCTCCCCGGTCGCCGGGAAGCGGATCAGCGCCAGGGTCGCGGCCCCACCCTCGGGGTCGGAGTAGTCCACCGGGACGGCGATCTTGCCGCACTGCGCCCCCGACGGGATCGGCAGCGCCTCACCCCCGCCCCCACCGGGCCGGCAGGACTCCCAGTCCACCGGCTGGCCGACCTTGGGCTCGGCCAGCACCGCGCGGCCGCCGACGACGGTGCTGCAGCCGGCGCTCGCGGCCAGGACGGCGACGACGGCGGGCAGCACCGCTACGGTGCGCGCAGCGCGGGGTGACAGATGACGCCTCATGGCCTTCATGCTGCCATGCCCCGGCGACGTGCCTGGTAGCCCGACCCCGGCGGGTCACCGCGGGTCACCGCGGGTCACTCTGCGGCGGCCAGCAGCCCCTGCATCGCGATGCCGAATCCGTCGGCCATGTCCCACAGGTCGGGAACCAGTTCCGGGCAGGAGATCAGCCCGACGTTCAACTGGCCGTTGAGCGACATCACCGTGATGTTGAGCCCCGCACCGTGGAAGATCGGGCCCAGCGGATACATCGCCTGCACCTCGGCGCCGAGGAAGTACAGCGGTATCTGCGGCCCCGGCACATTGGAGACCACCAGGTTGTGCACCGGGCGCGCGGCGGTGAGCCGACTGCGCGCGTACATCCGCATCGCGATCCCGAACACCGCGGGACCGGCGAACTGGCTCCAGTCCTGCAACAGCGTGGCCCCGATCGCCGAACTGTGCTCCTTGGCCACGCTGTTGGCCCGGGCGATCTCCCGCAATCGCTGCCCGGGGTCGGCGATCTGGGTCTGCAGGCTGGCGAACATGCCGGAGACCTGATTGCGTCCGGGACGGTCAGAACGTCCGTGCACCGAGACCGGAACCATCGCCACCAGGCTGGCGCCGGGCAGTTCGGCGTGCTCGATCAGGTAGTTCCGCAGCACCTCGGACACCAGCGCCATCACCACGTCGTTGACCTTGACCCCGAACCTGTTCTTGACGGTCTTGACATCCTCGAGGTCGAGCTGGGCGAACGCGACATTGCGATGGGCGGTGATGCTGGCGTTGAACGGGGTCGGCGGCGCGGCGAACGGCGCCGCCATGGCCTGTCCACCGGTCGCCCGGCGCACGGTCTCCACCACCGTGTTGACCGTGGCCGGTAGCACCGAGGTGGCGAGTTGCACGGGGCGGGCGGCGAAGCGCCCCAGCCCGCCGGCGGCGATCCGCAGCGGATGGGTGCCCCGGCTGGCGGGAACCGGCTCCGGCGGCGCGGCGTCGGGTTCGACGGTGCACAGCTGCGACATCAGGTTGGCACCGGTCACACCGTCGACGGCGGCGTGGTGGACCTTGGTGAGCACCGCCAGGCGACCACGCTTGCCGGCCGAGGTGTCTCCGCCGAGCCCCTCGATGGCCCACATCTCCCACAGCGGGTGGCGGCGGTCCAGCGGCAGGCCGGCCAGGTGCCCACAGATCTCGGCCAGCTCCGCGCGCCCGCCCGGCGCCGGCAGGCCGACGCGGTGAACGTGGCGTTCCAGGTCGAACTCCTCGTCTTCGACCCACACCGGGTGGTCGAGGTTCAGCCAGCTGTTGGCCAGTTTCTCGCGGAACGCCGGAATGGCGGCGATCCGGCCGGCCAGCCGTTCGCGCAGCCGGGCGAAGCTGTAGCCACCCGGGATGGTCGTCGCGTCGAGCACCAGGACCGAGCACACATGCAGGGGCTGGGTGGAGGTCTCCAGATACAGAAAGCTGGCGTCGAGTCCGCTGAGCCGCGCGAGGTGCTGCATAGCCGCATGGTAGGCGCGGCGGGCCCGGCCATGGCGGTTGTGAGGAACTGCACTGGCGCGCCGATTCCGCAGGACGGCCCGGCGGTGGCAGACTTGGACACAAGCGAACCCGGGGACCGTCATCGGCCACGAGGATCGACCGCTCTACAGCTGAGGACTCCGATGTCTGAGCCGACGCCCTACGGCGGGACCAGCGCGCCCGCCGGACACCCGCCACGCACCAGGATTCGCACCCACCACCTGCAGCGGATGAAAGCCGAGGGGCACAAGTGGGCCATGCTCACCGCCTACGACTACTCCACCGCCCGGATCTTCGACGACGCCGGCATCCCGGTGCTGCTGGTCGGCGACTCGGCGGCCAACGTCGTCTACGGCTACGACACCACGGTGCCGGTCACCGTCGAGGAGATGATCCCCCTGGTGCGCGGTGTGGTCCGGGGCGCCGCCCACGCCCTGGTGATCGCCGACCTGCCCTTCGGCAGCTATGAAGGCGGCCCCGAGCAGGCGCTGGTGACCGCCACCCGCTTCCTCAAGGAGACCGGGGCCCACGCGGTCAAACTCGAGGGCGGCGAGCGGGTGGCCGACCAGATCGCAGCGCTGAGCACCGCCGGAATCCCGGTGATGGCCCATATCGGTTTCACCCCGCAGAGCGTGAACAGCCTCGGCGGGTTCCGCGTTCAGGGCCGCGGGGACGCCGCCGAGCAGACCGTCGCCGATGCGATCGCCGTGCAGGAGGCCGGGGCATTCGCCGTGGTGATGGAGATGGTGCCGGCCGAGTTGGCGACCCAGATCACCGGCAAGCTGACCATCCCGACGGTGGGCATCGGCGCCGGTCCCAACTGCGACGCCCAGGTGCTGGTCTGGCAGGACATGGCCGGGCTCACCCGCGGCCGGACCGCGTCTTTCGTAAAGCGATTCGCCGATGTCGGCGAGGAGCTTCGCCGCGCCGCGACCCAGTACGCCGACGAGGTGGCGGGCGGGGTTTTCCCGGGTCCTGAACACAGCTTCTAGCTGGCCGTTCACTTCTGTGTGTCACCCTGTGCCCCGCCCGGCACCGGGTGCCGGCACGAATGAAGGCGGAACACCTGTGACGATCGAGCATGGCTAAGCGGCGCGTCTCGCGCCATGTCGAACTGGAGCGCAAGTTCGACGTGCCGGGCGCCGACCAGCACCCAACCCCGTCCTTCGACGGCCTGACGGCGGTCAGCCGAGCCGACCGGATGCCCGCCCAGTCCCTCGAGGCGGTGTACTTCGACACCGTCGGGCATGATCTGGCCGTCCACCGGATCACGCTGCGCCGCCGCACCGGCGGCCCGGACGCCGGGTGGCACCTGAAACTGCCGGCCGGGGCCGGGGTGCGCACCGAGATGCGCACCGCCCTCACCGACGGGGCCGAAGTGCCGGCCGAACTGCGCGACCTGGTCGCCGCGGTGGTCCGGGACCGTCCGCTGGGGCCGGTGGCCAGGATCGCGACCGACCGCGACGTCACCATGATCTACGACAACCAGGGCGCGCCGCTGGCCGAGTTCTGCGACGACCGGGTCACCGCCAGCACAATCGACCCCATCGACGGGACGCCCGGGCCCGAGCAGCGCTGGCGGGAGTGGGAACTCGAACTCGGGGAGGCGGGCCTCGCCGGCGGTCCGGAGCTTCTCGAACGGCTCGGCAACCGACTCCGCGACGCCGGCGCGGCCCCGGCCGGCCACGGCTCGAAACTCGCGAAGATCCTCGGCGACGCGGTGGCGCCGAAGTTCCCCGGCGGGACGGCGATCCCGGACGACCCGGTGCACCGCGCGGTCGGCGAGCAGATCGAACGGCTGCTGGAGTGGGACCGCGCCGTGCGCACCGACGCCGATGACGCGGTACACCAGATGCGGGTGACCATCCGCCAGATCCGCAGCCTGCTGCAGGCCTCCGAAGAGGCTTTCGGGCTCACCGACGACGCCTGGGTGCTGACCGAGTTGCGGGAACTGGCCGCGGTGCTCGGCACCGCCCGGGACGCCGAGGTGCTCGCCGAGCGCTACCGGGCCGCCCTGGACGACCTGCCCGACGACCTGGTGCGCGGTCCCGTCCGCGACCGACTGGTCGAGGGCGCGCACCGCCGGTATCAGTCCGGGTTGCGCAGATCGCTGAACGCACTGCGATCGGAGCGCTACTTCCGGCTGCTCGACGCACTCGACGGCCTGCTGTCGGCGCCGGCCGGGGCGGAGCCGGCCGCCGGCCGCCGGACCGGCGGGCGCAAGGCCGCCCTCGAAGCCGGTTATCGCCGGGTCCGCAAGACGACCAAGGCCTTCCGGGACGCCCCCGCCGGGGAGCGTGATGCGGCGGCGCACCGGATCCGCAAGGCAGCCAAACGGCTGCGCTACGTCGCGGCGGCCACCGGGGACGCCGCTGTCGCCCAGCGGTGCAAGACGGTCCAGACGCTGCTCGGCGAGCACCAGGACAGCGTGGTCAGCCGCGAGCACCTGCTGAGCCGGGCCGCCGCCGCGCACGCGGCCGGGGAGGACACCTTCACCTACGGGGTGCTCTACGAGCGGGAAGCGCAGCTGGCACAACGCTGCCGCGACCAGCTCGGGGACGCGCTGCGCGCACTGCGCCGCAGTATCGGCAAAGCGCTGCGTTAGGGGCGGACGAGCTGGCCTGTAAGCCGGATTCTGTCCCGTCCCGGCGGGTATGCCCGTCGGGGCGGCGGCGACCATCCATCTGGGCACACCGTCACCGGGTGCCTCGAGCGGCCTACCCGCAGGCTCGGGCGAGCAGCCCTCTGGCGCCTGCGCAGCCGCACCCCGGCCCGAAGGCGGGGTGCGGCCTCTTGGCCTTGCTTCGGGTGGGGTTTACCGAGCCACCCCGGTCACCCGGGATGCTGGTGCGCTCTTACCGCACCGTTTCACCCTTACCGCCCGCCCCGGAGGGCGCGCGGCGGTCTGTTTTCTGTGGCACTGTCCCGCGAGTCACCTCGGATTGCCGTTAGCAATCACCCTGCTCTGTGAAGTCCGGACTTTCCTCGACCGGCCGTTCTCACGGCTGGCCGCGGCCGCCCGGCCAACTCGTCCGCGGCTAACAACGTACTGCGCAGGTGCCTGCTTCCGCGAGCGCCTACCCCCCGGACTTGCGATATTCCAGCCAGCGCATGTCGATCGGGCACTGCTCGGGCGGCACGTCGAAGACGTCCAGGCCCCGCGTCCAGTCGGGATACCAGCTGGTGGGCGGCCACTTCTCGGCGGGAAGCCGGCTCTTCTCGTAGTCGTGGACCGAGTCGTCGGCGACCAGTTCCAGCGGGAGACCCGAGCTCGCCTGCGCCAGCTCGGAGTAGGTGAAGATCGAGGTGTAGGTCTGCTGGCCCAGCTGGCGCACCGCGTCGTCGACGGTGTGACCCGCCCGAACCAGGAACGCGTTGAACAGCAGGCGCCCACCGGGCGCCAGGCAGTGTGCGGCGAGAGCGAACAGCTTCCTGAGCTGTTCGGTGTCGCGGAAGTCCGAGACCACCTCCGAGAGCAGGATGAGCTGGTAGTCCCGGCGCAGGTCGTCGAGCGTGGCGAACACGTCGCGCTGGACAACGCGGACGTCCAGTGCGTCCCTGGCCGCCTCGGTCCGCAGGATCTCGGCGAATCCCGCGGTCATCTCGACCGCGTCGACGGGGTGGCCGCGCCGCGCGAGCGCGAGGCTGTTGCGTCCGGTGCCGGCGCCGATGTCGAGCACCCGGAACGCCGCCGG
>Ga0180431_10008547_pt1 | contig 11718 bp, 10 predicted proteins | sample SS_ome_11_FD_132459 | JGI IMG/M metagenome (GOLD analysis project Ga0180431, IMG submission 132459) | Hypersaline lake sediment archaeal communities from the Salton Sea, California, USA - SS_1_MS_1 metaG | ecosystem: Environmental > Aquatic > Non-marine Saline and Alkaline > Hypersaline >...
ACCTTTTACCCCTCGCCCACAACCCTAACCAACTTATCTCCAATCTTTTACCCATCGCCCACAACCCTAACCAACTTATCTCCAATCTTTTACCCATCGCCTCCAACCATAAAGCTTGCTGCTACTCTTGGTTTCAAGATATATTCTACCCACTACATCGCTATCTTCTTTTATCTCGGCCATGCCGAAGCTTGTCGTGGCGAAGCCTCTGGCGAAGCCGGAAACTACGAACTACGCCTGTCCGCCATAGCCCTGGCAAAGGCGGAAACAATGAACTATGAACAACGAACTACGAACTATCTTATGCAAAACAAACCCAATCAAACCCAACCTGTAGTGAGCTTGTCGAACCTATTTCAAACCACCCCCGCGCAGCAGTTCCGCCGACAGTCATAGGGTAATATCAAGATTGACATTTGTGAGGGTGGTTGTTCTAATGGGCAAGTTGTAGATATTGAGAGCGATGACCGGTGGGAAAAGAAATGCAAAATACAAGATATGAGAACATTTCCATAATCGGCGACGGCGGGATGGGGACTGTTCTGGCGATGCTGCTGTGCGAAAAGCAGCAAGCAAGCGACTCCGCAGGACGCCTAACGGCGGAGCCACTCCACAGGACGCCTGACGGCGGAGCCACCAGCCACGAAGTAAGGATGTGGGGCTATGACGCTGAGCAGTTAAAGCAGATAGAGCAGGAGCGTGAGAACAAGAAATTTTTGCCCGGCTATACACTACCCGAATCTCTTGGATTTGAGAGCAAAGATGAGCGTATAATGGCGGGAGCCGAGCTGATTATCTCTGCGGTGCCGTGTCAGTTTATGCGTGGTGTCTGGGAGCGGCTGAAAAATTACGTTCCCAGTAATGTACCCATTGTCTCGGTCACAAAGGGTATCGAAAATGAAACACTGCTGCGACCGACGCAGATACTTTCCGACGTGCTGGGTCCAGAGCAAAAATATGCAGCACTGTCCGGGCCTACGATTGCAGATGAACTGGCGAGAAGACTGCCGGCGACGGCATGTGCGGCGTGCAGCGACGAGAAACTGGCGAAAGAAATTCAGTACACTTTTACCACCGACTGGCTTCGCGTTTATACCAATACCGATGTTGTTGGTGTCGAGTTGGCCGGTGCCACAAAAAACATTATTGCGATAGCTGCAGGTATAATTGATGGGATAGGGGCAGGAGATAACGCAAAGGCAGCCCTTTTGAGCAGAGGCCTTGCCGAGATAACCCGTCTGGGTCTCGCATGCGGTGCCAAGGAACAGACGTTTGCGGGACTAACGGGGCTGGGTGATTTAGTAACAACGTGTATCTCGCCAAAGGGACGAAACCGTTCGTTCGGCGAAAGGATAGGCAAAGGAGAAAGTGCAGAACAGGCTCAGGGTACCACCGAAACCGTTATTGAAGGAGCTTCGACCTGCAAATCAGTTGTTGCCCTTGCGGGCCAATTAAATATCGAAATGCCGATAACGCAGGCAGTCTATGAGGTGTTATTTGAAAACAAGAGAGTGCAGACGGCGATTTCGGATTTAATGAAACGTCAGCTCAAGGTCGAATAAACCAATCGGCGTAATCCAGTTCACAACTTTCACAGTCCTATAAGGTTCTTTTTTATTCTTTTTCACGAACTCCGCAAAAAATTTAGGGTCTGCCGATAGTATTGTTTTTTAAAGGAAATTTTAAAAATTTTACCCGTATGCCAAAGATATGAAAACACTTACCTGCGCCTGACAAACCAAAATATTTTTTCACCTACCTTAAGTCAATAGTTAACCCGCATTTTATCGGAGTTAAAAACAACTCTTTCGTTACTCTGCTCAAAGAGGAGTTGAATATTTTTTGATGCGATTTGGCTGATTAGTGTTTTGTTTTCTATATTTTAGTTAGCATCATCGACAAAGATTCTGGTGCAGGGAAAGTGTACACTCTGGTAACTTTAAGACAGTTATTAACTTAGGATTATTCGCATATGGAGATGGTAAGATTTGTCCGTATTGGGCTATTTTCAGGTCTTGTGAGTTAATTATATGTCAGGTATTGCGAAAAATAAATCACATTCAAGTGTCCCGCTATTTCGATTTTTGGGTAAGCGCAACCCCATTGGTGTTGATATGGGAGATGATATTCTCAAGCTGGCGCAGCTTGAGAATAATGGAAAAGGTATCAAGCTGCTTGCCGGCGGCAGTCGAAGCCGGGCAAAAGACGTTGTAACCGGCAGTATCATCTGGCAAAAGTGGGCTATTGACTCTATAAGCGAACTGACAACAAACGGCGAATTCAGCGGCCGAGAGGTAATAGCAGCATTACCTGCAAGCGAGGTCTTCATCGAGCTTATAAAAATGCCGAAAATAAAGAATGATAAACCTGCGGGAAATACAGAAGCTGTTCTTTCAAAGATAAAACGCAAACTGCCGTTTGAAGCTGAGCAGGCAATGATAAAGTATATCCCGACAGAGCAAGAAAATGTTCTGGTAATAGCAGTTAAGCGAGCGAAAATCGACAGGTATTTGGCCATATACGAAAAGGCCAAATTGCAGATTAAGTCCATCGATGTCTGGCCGGCCGCTCTGACAAACAGCTACACCAGTTTTTTCAGCAGACGTAAAACTGATATTAAGACGGTTGTGATGCTGGTTGACATAAAATCAAGCCGAACAAATACGGTAATTTGTCGTCACAAGAACCTGCTTTTTGCTCGTTCGATACCAATAGGAAGATGCCAGCTCGAGACAGATGAAGCAATAACAAGACTGATGCTGGAATTAACGGCGTGCAGACGGCAGTTTGTCTCGATGTACAGAAGAGGACAAATAGAACGATTGATTTTCCTTTCAGGCCTGGACGCAGATAAAGAGATATGCAAGACGATAGCCAAAAAGATGGAAATACCTGCACAAATGGGAGATTGTCTTGCGGCGGTGCAAATAAGAAATACGCAAGAGTGCGGAGTAGAGAGAAGGAAGAGCCCTTCGACAGAAATGACATCCGTGCAGGAGCAGGGACAATCCGGCTGGGCGACGGCCTTTGGGCTCAGTCTGTCATAAAGATTGGCGGACAGGAATAACTAAACGCTGAAAAAAGGATAGAGAAAAAAATGAGTAATATAAATTTTGTTCCTGATGATTACATTCAAAGCAGTGAATCCCACAGAACAAATTTGATGTACATTGCGTTGTTTCTGGTTGTGATGGTAACCCTGAGCGGCTCGTTTATGACGATTATGGTGCGGCAGCGGACAGTAAGAGCCAAGGAGAAAACTGTAACTGCCAAGATGGCTCAGGCACAGGAGACGATAAAGCAGTTTGAGCAGCTCCAGATAAAGCGTAAAGCAATGATGAAGACGGCCCTTACCACAGCCGAATTGCTTGAGCCTGTACCAAGGAGCGTCCTGCTGGCGTCACTGACGAACAATCTGCCAGCAGGGACATCGCTTCTGCAACTGAAGCTTATTCAGAAGGCACCGAAAATAAACAGGAGCACTTCAACAAAGAGCAAGTACAAACAAGCACAAGACAAGAAAGCGACGACAGAGCCTAATATATCACCGGAGCAGCTGTTAGAGACACATATTGATATTGAAGGGATTGCTCCGAGTGACCTGCAGGTTGCCACGTATATCGAAAAGTTGAGCGGTTCAATCCTTCTTGACAATGTTGCGCTGGTCGAATCAAAAGAACACAAAATGACTGACGGCAAGAGACGTGCAGCTAAATCCGAAGATTCAGATATAACATTCAGGCGTTTTAAGCTCAAAGCGATGCTTAAAAAAAACGTTCACCTTACCAAAGATGATATCAACAAAGTCAGGGCTGTCCATAGTAAATCAGTTCGTAATTTTTGATACCGAGTCGGTCAATAAAAGGGAACTCATATAAGGATATAAATATGACAAGCGGATTAAGAAAAATAGTGTTTTTCGTTTTGCTGTTAGGTGTACCCTTTCTGGCGTACCAATATATGATTAAGCCGGCCAATAAGTTATTGGCCGAGCAGAACGCCCGGGTTCAGACGAAAATAGCCAAGCTGGCTGAAATTGAAAAGGCCACTTCCACGGCAGAGAACCTTACAAAGCAGCTTGAAGAACTGCAGGATGCAATAGGTTTTTTTGAAAGTAAGCTGCCGCCTAAAAGCAAAATTCACAAAGTACTCGAGCAGGTAACCGTAATCGCACAAAAGCAGGGACTCGAACCCAAAATGATTCGAACTCTGAAGAAAGAGAACAACAGTGGTTATATAGAACAGCCGTTAAAAATGGAGCTGGAGGGGAATTTTAATGCCTTCTATTCGTTCCTCCTGGAGCTTGAGAAGCTTCCTCGAATAATGAAAATCCGTGAGCTTAAGCTGGAAAAGATAAGAGAGCTGGAGGGACAGATAAAAACTGATTTTATAGTAAGTATATTTTTCCAGAACAAAACCGGATAATTTCATTGGAGTATGACTATGCTGTCTTTTTTGAAAGAACAGGGTACTGAAGATACATCTGAGCAAAAAACCTCTGACAGCAGTGGTGTCAGCGGTGAAGAAAAACAAAAACAGGAGTATCTTACCGTAGCGTCCAAAAGCAAAAGTGTTCGCAAAGGTACAATGCTGCTCGCTGTTTTGTTCGGCACGGGTCTGTTGTGCCTGTGGTTTATGATACAAAAGAGCACACCCGAAACAGCAACAGCGGCATCGGCAGACTCTGAGCAAACCCGCATCGAGACAGCGATAGCACGACTTACCGGCGTCAGCTCGGAAATGCTTAACCGAATGGACGAGATAGTCAGGAAATTCTATGAGTTTTCAGATGTTCGGCAGGTCAAGGTTACCGAACTGGTGAAGAACCCGTTCGAGTATGAGATGTTTTTGGCCAATTTAAAGGACGAATCCGGGACCGAAGAAGAGAACCTGATTAGCGAAGAGATGCTGAGGCAGCAAGTAAAAAAGCTGAAGCTTTTGAGTATTATGCAAACCGAGCAGGGTAATAGCTGCATAATAGATGACAAAATTCTGCGCGAGGGCGATTCAATAAGCAACTTTAAGGTTCGTCAAATCAGTAATAATTACGTTAAACTTGAGTGGAACAGCCAAGGTGATAAAGCAGGTTCAGGGCCCCAAATAATATTAAAGCTATCAAAATGAAACTACCTTTTACATTTGAAAAAAAGCAGGATTTCTCCTCAGAGCAGGGAGTGGAAGAAGATTTCTTGGACGGCGCTGATGGTGGCCAGCCGTTTTCCGAGGACCAATCTATCCGCGGGTTAAGTGACCTGTATTCTCCGGAAGAGCTGGACGAACAAGAATCATACGAGAAAGGCGGAGAATGGGGCACAGGTGATATCGCAGATGTCTTACTTGATATGGGCAGGATTGCGTCTGAGCAACTCGCCCAAGCGAGGAAGGAACTATCAGCAAACTCCGCCGATGACATCGAGACAATCCTGCTGAAAGACGGACTAATCAACGCTGATGATATTTTAGAGGCCCATGCGCAACTCTATGGATTCGAGTTTAGAGCGATAAAGCCGGAAGAGGTGGAGAGAGAAGCTTTTGAAAAGCTCGGCATTGATTTTATAAAAAACAGTTCCATCTGTCCTGTCGCTATAGAAGAAGAAACTCTGGTTGTAGCAACGAGTGAGCCGGCAAATGTATTTTCGATTGAAGATGTGAAAAGACAGACGCAGATGGACGTAAAAGTCGTGGTCTGCAGCGCAGAAGAGATTGAGGCGGTGTGCGATTCATTCGGCGAGGAAAAAAACGATTACAACTTTGATGATATTATCAGTGATATGACAGACGTGGAGGTAGTTCATGACCAGGAAAAAGATTTTGAAGACCTTGAGAAAATGGCAGGTCAATCGCCTGTCATTAAGTTCGTTAATTATCTGATAAGCAATGCGATAAAAGAAGGCGCCAGTGACATTCACATTGAGCCGAAGGACAAGTCTATGAAGATAAGATACCGCATTGATGGTGTTCTTTTTGAGACTATGCAGCCGCCTCTAAAAATGCATCCTGCGATTGTTTCACGAATCAAAATTATGTCCAATCTTGATATTTCGGAACGACGACTGCCCCAGGACGGGAAAATTTCGGTCATTGTCGGCGGCAGAGGGGTTGACCTGAGGGTTTCAACGCTGCCCACAAATCACGGTGAAAAAGTGGTCATACGAGTACTGGACAGCAAATCGATTATGCGTGGGCTTGAGCAGCTTGGTATGGAAGCGGATGTGATGACGGTATTTGGTGAGCAGATAAAACTGCCTCACGGGATTTTGCTTGTGACAGGACCGACCGGTTCCGGCAAAAGCACGACTCTGTACTCAGCACTTAGTCAAATGGACGGTGAACGGTTGAATATCTCAACGGTTGAGGACCCTGTGGAATACGAGCTTGACTTCTGCAACCAGGTGCAGGTGAGCGAAAAAATAGGGCTGGATTTTGCCTCGGCACTGCGCAGTCTTCTGCGGCAGGACCCGGATATTATAATGATAGGTGAGATCCGGGATTGTGAGACGGCACGAATAGCTGTGCAGGCGGCCCTGACGGGACATCTGGTCCTTTCGACACTGCACACGAATGACGCCGCCAGCAGCGTAACGAGACTGGTCAATATCGGTATTGATGCGTACCTGATAGCAGCATCGCTCAACGCTGTGCTCGCTCAGCGATTGGTCAGGAAGATTTGTCCGAGTTGCAAAGAGGTTTATGAGGCACCGGAAAATGTACGCAAATATGTGGAAAGAGCAGGTGTTCGGCCGAAAGAGCTCTTTCACGGTGCCGGCTGTGAGAAGTGCAGAAACTCCGGCTATATAGGCCGAGTGGGCATCTATGAGCTTTTGGTTATCGATGAGCAATTCCGCGATATAATTAACAAAGACTCTTCAGCTGAAAATATGCGTCGAGTCTTTTATGAAAGCAAGTCGGCCAGTTTGTTTGATGATGGTATTATAAAAGTAAAACAGGGTCTTACAACAATCGAGGAAGTGCTTCGAGTTACGGAAGTGTACGGGCAAAATGAGGAGGATGTTTTCGTTGAGAATATCAATTAACCTTCTGATAGGCCAAGAAAGCTCTAACGGGAGCAGTTTTATACTGATATTAAGGGATTGTGATTTGTGCTGTCACGGAAACGATAAAACAAGGCAGGGGTGACAAAGGCAAGTGAGAGTAATGAAAGCAAGCAGGAACGACAAAAAAGAAAGCTCGGAAAGTTTTTTAGGGGACTTTAATATGGTTGATGTGAAAGAAATATTAGCAAAGGCGATAGAGAAAGAGGTAAGTGACGTTCATATAAACGTTGGGTTGCCGCCGGTAATCCGAAAAAATACGGAGCTGTTTAATCTGGACTTTCCGGTGCAATCAAACGCAGACGCCAGGGAAATGGTCATCTCAATGATTGGGCCGGACCGATTCAAAATGTTTGAAGGAAACCGAGACATTGATTTTTCAACAACAATAGATGACGGTCACCGGTTCCGCGTGAACGCCCATTACCAACGCGACACAATTGCAATTTCGTTTCGAGTGATTCCCAACCAGATACCTTCGATAGATACTTTGCACCTTCCTGCAATAGTTAAAGAACTGACAGACCTTCCAAGAGGTCTGGTGCTTGTAACAGGCCATACGGGCTCTGGTAAAAGCACGACCCTGGCGGGGATGATAGGGCTGATAAACAAGAAATACACCAAACGTATCATTACCCTGGAGGACCCTGTCGAATATGCCTTAGAGAATGAAATGAGTATGATAGAACAGAGAGAGATTGGGTTTGACTGTCCGGATTTTGCGTCCGGACTTCGGCATGTTCTTCGTCAGGACCCCGATATCATTATGGTTGGTGAGATGCGAGATTTGGAAACCACCGGTTCAACAATCACCGCTGCTGAGACCGGCCATCTTGTTTTCAGTACGCTGCATACGATTAACGCACCGCAGACGATTGAGCGAATCATAGATATTTATCCTGCGAATCAGCAGGGTCAAATCCGCACGATGCTGGCCAATACGCTACAGGCGGTGATATCACAGACACTATTTAGGCGCATTGATAAGCCGGGGATGGTACCGTGTACGGAAATATTGCTGTGTACGTCGGCGGTTAGAAACTGCATTCGTGAAAACAGAATCTACGAGATACCAAATATTATCGAGACTTCTCGGCGAGTGGGAATGCAGAATATGGACAACAGCATCGTGGATATGTACCTGAAGGGCTACATAGACAGAGAGGAAGCGATTACCCGCTCAAGCAATCCCGGCAAGATGGATAAAACACTACAATAGATTTTCGATTTACGATTTACGATTTACGATTTACGATTTACGATTTCAATTCGGCAATCGGCAATCGACAATCACCAGTGGCAATGACATAGATGGACTTACGATTTACGATTTACGATTTTCGATTTTCGATTTACGATTTACGATTTTCGATTTCAATTCGTCAATCGGCAATCGGCAATCGACAATCACCAGGTGGCTGAATGGGTGGTGGATTTTATGTTTGACGATGGTTTTCGGGATAGCGGAGGTAGTTTTGCAGATGTCGGTCTGGAGCAGCGTTCCGGGGGGCAGAGCAGTTCCGACAACCAGATGAGCGACTTTGAGAAGCCGGGACAAGAAAGTAAAGACGTTCGTGAAAACCAAAAAGGTACTCTGCAAAAAATCAGCGATTTCAGGGTCGAGTTTGGCCCCGGCGCTAAGGACATACTGCACTTTACCAGCCAGTTGGCGGTTATGGTTCGAGCAGGCATTAGTCTGACAGACTGCCTTGAGTCGATAGGCCAGCAGCAGCAAAACAAGAAATTTGCGGCGATAATTGGTCGGATAAAGAGCAGAATCGAATCCGGACAAAGCTTTTCTCAAGCGCTGGCTGAGTTTCCGGAAGTGTTCAGTAATCTTTATATAAATATGGTTGCAGCAGCGGAAATCTCCGGCTCTCTAAGCTCGATGCTGCAAAAACTGGCCGAGTATCTGGACACAGAAGCTGAAACCCGCTCGCAGATTAAGGCTGCTATGGTTTATCCAATTATCATAGCACTTATGGCAATAGTAGTAACGGTTTTTCTGCTGGTGTTTGTACTGCCGAGATTCACGATGATATTTGCGGGAAAGGAGGAATATCTTCCCGGTCCGACTAAATTTTTAATGGCCAGCAGTGCTTTTGTGCGGAGTTGGTGGTTTCTCATTATCCCTGCTGTTGCCGCTTCACTATGGGGATTCTTTTACTTTGTGGGCACGAAAGTTGGTCGAGGCTGGTGGGACAGAACAAAATTGAGACTTCCTATTATAAGGACACTCTGCCGGAACCTTTACATAACAAGAAGCCTGCACACAATGGGTGTGTTGACGCGTGCGGGTGTGCCGATTTTAAACACTATCTCTATAACAGCTCAAATATCAGGGAACATTCTCTACAGAAATATGTGGCTGGCAGTTTATGAAGATGTTCGCCAGGGCAAAAAAATTGCATCAAGTCTGAATCGCTGCCCCCTGATGCCCGGCGATGTCGTGCAAATGATAAGAAGTGGCGAGGAATCAGGAACAATGAGTGACGTTTTGAAAGATGTAAGCGATTTTTACGCCAGAAAGTTAAAAACAGTTATCAAAGCGGTAACATCGATGATAGAACCTATAATGATAATCATAATGGGGTTTTTGGTCGGCTTTATTGCGATGAGTATTATCCTGCCGATATTCAAGATGTCAAGTATTGTTATGGGCAAATAAACTCGTCGCCTGCAGGCCATATCAGTCACAAAAGATAAGTGGCAAGATGCGAGATATGAGATACAAAAGCGGTTTTACACTTGTTGAGGTGCTAATTGCGACAATCCTGGTCGGTCTTGCGATTGCATCACTGATTGGAGCGAATATTTCATTAACACGGGCCAATGGTGTCGGGGCTGATTTGTCAACCGCTGAGTTTTTAATTGAACAGATAAGAGAACGTGCCACCGCGGCCGACTATGATGATTTGTATACTCTGGAACATTTTGACGGTGTGAGTTTTTCTCCGCCAATTAATGCTGATGGAAACGATTTGAATAATTTCGCTGCGTTCACCGAGCAGATTACGGTTCAAAATGTCAAAGATTCAAATTTCGAACAGGTTGTTGATGATGATGACCCTAACAGCCACTTTGTTCGAATAACTGTGAAAGTTTTCCTGAACTCCAGGGAAATCAGCTCTGTGAGCTGGATTCGAGCCAGATACTAAAAACGCCGGATTCTACGGTCAGGCATAGGGCAAGATACAGGATGCAGAATACGAGATACGAGATACGAAATACGAAATACGAAAATGGTTTTACCATTGTCGAATTGTTGATTTCCCTGGCAATAGCAGGCCTGTTGCTTGCAGCTATAGCGGTGGCTTTCAACGCATCGGTCATAAATTATCGTGAAAATGAAGATATATTTAAGACAATCAACAACGCCCGGCAGGCACTGTCACGGATAACAACAGACCTTCGCACGGGGCATTTATTTAAGCTGGACGACCCTGATTATAAGTGCACATTTTTTACCGCTGCGAACGAAGATATCACTTATGAGTACAGAATCGCAGATAAAAATCTTTATCTTATCACAAACAGCGACAATCAGGAATATCTGCTTTGCGATAACGTTAGTTCGATGAGTTTTATTAAGACGCTCACGGATGAGGGAACGGATATTAAAAGCGTTCAAATATCTATGACTGTTTTTAGCGGAAATATGCAACGAACGATTTCGGCAGCGGCGGTCGTCAGGAAAAATTTGAATTGATTAATGTCGCTGTTTGAGAACGATATTTTACCCTGAGAGGTTTTCAATCGCCGTCGCCGGAGACACCAATCTGTTCTATCTTCTTACTATATCAAGCATTACGTTCGCCAAGACAACCCTATTACGAAACAATTATGCAGTTGGTTTTTCGGTTTATTTTTTTGAAAGAAGGTTTTGTATAAAATTTCTTGCTTTTTGCGTTTTTTTAAGCATACTATATTCGAAATGCTTATGGGCGGTTAGCTCAGATGGCCAGAGCGCCTGCTCGACACGCAGGAGGTCGTTGGTTCAAGTCCAATACCGCCCATTGCCTTAAGCCTTTGTAAATACTAAAGTTGCAGAGGCTTTATTTTTTAGCATCTTCTTCAGTTTCTTTTTTTGTGCCAGTTTGAACCTCGTTTGTGGCAGCAACCTTTCTATAGTGAGCAAATTAGCCCCGGTTTGGCCAGGACTTGCTGCTTGTTGGCAGTTGATGACAGCTTTGCCCAAACCTCGCAAAAGATCGAGGAGCTGTTCGGCCAAAAAGTTTCAGAGCGAACAGTGGAAAGAGTTGTACACCAGGTTGGTTCGGTGGTTTTGGAACAGCAGAACCAAGAGCTTGAGAGTTTTTCTGCTGACAGGCAAATACCTCAATCTGAGGCTAATCCCGAAAGGTTGTATTTGGCTGTAGACGGCACTACAGCACACGAAACGGACGGTTGGCACGAAGTGAAGGTCTCGGCAGCATTTACTGGGAGAATGAGGGCTTTGAACGCATTAGACGTTATGTCGGCCGGTTTGACAATTCGGAGACTTTCGGCTGGCATTTTTGGCTCGAGGCTTGTCGGTGCGGGCTGCGGGAGGCTGAAGAAGTCGTTTTTCTCGGTGACGGTGCGCCGTGGATTCGTAATGAACGCCGCAAGCATTTTGGTCGTTCCACTTTCATCATTGATTGGTATCACGCCAGCGAACACATCT
>Ga0180431_10008549_pt1 | contig 11718 bp, 6 predicted proteins | sample SS_ome_11_FD_132459 | JGI IMG/M metagenome (GOLD analysis project Ga0180431, IMG submission 132459) | Hypersaline lake sediment archaeal communities from the Salton Sea, California, USA - SS_1_MS_1 metaG | ecosystem: Environmental > Aquatic > Non-marine Saline and Alkaline > Hypersaline >...
CGACCGTCAAGGCCCCGTCAAGGGTGACCGGATCCATCGGATGCGAGAAATCGATCCTGAGAGATCCGTCTTTTTCCACGTTTTCACACCAAGCCGCGACACTCCCGTCTTCCAGATAGAGGGGATCGTCAGCCGATGAAAAAACCTCCGTAAGACCGATGGAAATCGAAAGGACCTCCGGAAGGGGCCTGTTCGGGCAGTAGTCGAAATCCCGGGAGAGCGGACGCACCGGGCGTCCTGATGCGTCGCGCGCCTCGTCCGTTATCCGGATCGTATAGAGACAGTTTTTCATAAGCTCTTCCGCGCACCGGTAACAAAAAACCCGGCCGGACTCCCATTCGAAGCTCCCCTCAGCCGATGGGGAGAGTACAAATGCCCGCTCCACGGTTTCGGCGTTTACATCATCGCTGAATTGTATACGGAAAAAATTCGTTTCCTCGTCCACTATTCCCGATTCAATGTCGGGAGAGAGCACGCATGCGGATACGGGGATAAGCTCACACGTTGACTGGAAGGAAACACAGAAGTCCTTCCCCAGCCTCCGCCCCTCCGTATCCTCCATATCGCCGGATAAAACGAGCCAGTACCTCCGGCTCGGTTCCCACGGCTCATCGGGAGTCAACACCATCCTCTTCCCCAGCAGGGAACGTGAGAAACCGACCTGTGCGGAGGAGTCGGTTTCGATCGACACGAATCCCCCGTCCATACCCGGATCCGGGGGCCTTGAGAAATCGATTACAATATTTTCACGACCCGTGCCGATCACCCCGTTTTCCCCTATGTTGAGCAGCACCACCTGAAACGATCCGTCTCCTCCCATCGAGCAGGCCCACTGTATGAAAAGAAGAAGAAAAACGAAAAACGAGACCGGAAACCGCTTTTTCATCCTACTTCCTGGTTTTGATTTTCATCCCTTCGGCAAGATTCATGAGAGGATTACGGACAATAATCTCGTCCTTTTCGAGCCCGCGCGTTACTGCAACGGTCCTTCCATCATGCTCCTCGAAAGAAATCAAACGCTTGAATATCCTGCCATCAGAAACCACATAGACATACCCCTGATTTTCGCTTTCCATGAAGAGCGCCCCCGAGGGAATAACGGGCAGCCGCTCACGCTTTTCCACGGGTACACGCACCCTGACGAACATCCCCGGTACAAGTCCGTTCTCTCCATCCACGATACAGTCGATCAGGAACTGCCTCGTCTGCACATCCACATAAGGATCAACCGAATAGATCGTCCCTTCCATGTTTACGGCAAGCGCCTCCACCTCCACAGCCGCCTTCATACCTTCTTTCAACAGCAGACGGTATTTCTCCGGGAACGCGACACGCGATACCAGTCGCTCGTTTCCGAAAACCGTTGCGACGGCTTCATCCGCAGATACCTTCTCACCCCTCTGCTTCAACAGGTCCGCCGCAACTCCCATGATGGGGGATCTGACCGTGCACTGATCTATCAGCCATTCTACACGGTCCAGTTCGAGCCGCGCCGTGCTCAAACTGATCTCGGCGAACTCCACGCGCTTTCGAGCCGTCCGTGTATTGATGAAAACAAGAAGGTTAGTGACCGCAGCAGGATCATCGGGAACCGTGCAGCCCGCTTCGATCAGATCGCAGGTCCGCAGGCCGTACGACTGCAGTTCGTATTCCTTTTGCAGAACGGCCAGATCGCCCTGCCTGGATCCGAGGGAAAACCGAAGATTTCTCAGCTCTTCTCCGGTCATTCCGCCCTTTTCATAGAGCTTTTCTTTTCGACCCAGGTGCGCTTCCATGAATTCGATCTCGCGCTGAAGATTTTCCATCTGGAGATTCATTTTTTCAAGCTGGATGAACCTCCTGTAAATGGCCTTCTCATCATCCTGCAGCTGCAGGGACGCCGTTTCGAGCTCTTCCTCTGCGGTTGTCACCTCCTCCGTCACCTTGAGTTTCTGGAGCTCGAGCTGATAATTCGACAGGACGAAAAGCGCGGATCCCTCTCCGACGCTGTCGCCCTTTTTTACACAAACCTCCTCTACCACCCCGTCCACCCTCGAAACAACGGTCGCCTTCCGATACGGCGCCAGGCTGCCGAACCCCTCCACGTATCGCTCCACGGTATCCGTCTCCACCTCGACAACATCAAATACGAGCATTTCATCGGATGGAGCGGATTCACTCCGGCCCGACTCTTTGCGGCACGCGGGGAGCCCCAGCAGGAAAAACAGGCAGAGATAAGCTCCATACCTCGCATACCGTGTCATGGAGACAGCTCCAGGATAGTGGTATTGAGCAGGTCTTCAAGCTCGAGAAGATGGATGATGAACCGGTATCTAAGTTTCTCGACCTCGAGGAGAAAGCTGTTGTATCGTATCAGGAAATCCATATAATCCACCATGGTCGCCTCCCCTATCTCGAGCTTGATGTTGAAGAGCTCTTCGTTTCGCTCGAACATCTGTGCTTCCTTCCTCATTACGGCGTCGGTACGATGAATGGTCTCCCTCTTGATAATCCACACATCGATCTCCTTCAGAAGGCGTCGCTTAAGCGAATTCAGCTGCTCTGAAGTCTCATAGGCTTCCATCCGGAGATCTCCAGGCGTGCCGCCGACTTTCAGGGTTTCAAATAATTCCGATTCACTGCCGGTCTCACGGGACAGGGTCCGGTCATCCTTCGAGCCGGAAACCGACACATCGGATGATAGAATTCCGAAATCGAGTAGAACGGATACGCCCAGCGTATGTGTCCTGTTGCGGGGAAAGAATTCAGAGCCGGTAAAATCCACCTCGTAGCTCAGCGATACGTTCTGTAAATTATGCAGGGCGAGGAGTTTTCTCTTCACTTCGTTCTGCTGGAGGCGCAGCTTCAGCTTCTCCATCTCGAAGGAGCCTTTTAACGCATCCGCATAAAGTTCATCTCGATCCCCGTACCGTTCATCGATAACGGTTCCCGATGGTATGTATTTTCCCGCATCGCCCGGCTTACCGGAGCCGAGGTTCGAGACAAGCGAATCGAAATCATCGCAAAGACGGGGCGGCGGGTCCGTGCGGGGGAGCCCGATAAGTACGGAGAGATCGTTGAGCTTAATGTCCCTGTCCGCAGCAAGCTCGTAGAGCTCCAGCTCTGTCTCGAGCTTTTTCTTCTGTACCTCGAGCACTTCGAGTATGGTTTTCGATCCCATTCTCAGCTCTTCGTTCATCAGCCCGATATACCGAGCATAGAGATCACATTCCCTGCGCTTGTTCTCAATACTGACCTCATCTAAAAGTATGGAGAGGTAGCACTTCATGGTATCGATCTTGACCGCTTCCTCCCGCTCCCGTATACCAAGCTGCGCCTCGCGCATGGAAAGCCTGAAGCTTCTGACTTCCGCGGGATAACTCAATCCGTTATAAACAACCTGGCTGAGCGTGAGCGAAAGGCTGTAGGTTCTGCTGTCGATACCACCCGCCTGGACAAGGTCAGAGGCGCTGAAGCCGGACGTTACCGTTGGGAGGACCGAACGGTAGAGGTCTCTCCGCGACTGGTGCAGACTGCCAAGCGCGAATGTGAGCGTTTTCAGCTGAAGGTCTTGCCGCCTTGCCGCCGATACGGCCCCGCCGATTGACAGCTCTTCCATCGCGCCTCCCGTGACTGCAGAGGAAACCGAAAACAGAAATACAAGCAGAAGTGTCAGAACATACTTCCTCATTCACCCAGCCCCGCTCCTTTTCTTCCGATAACCCGGGAAACCGGCAAATGTCGTTTATAAGAGCATCCTTTCCAGGTCTTTCATAAATTTCCGTATCAGGGCATTCTGCAGCCGGCTGTTGAAGAGCGAAGCGGTACCGTTGTACTCATAGTGAAAGCTCCCGGCCATGCTCCCGGCCCGCATCACCTCGACGTGCAGCAGGTAATAGTACCGTTGTTTGAAATTCTTTTCATACTCGCGAACGATGAGCTCCGGTACGATGCAAACGCCCCGGTCAGCCGCCATCTCCGGACGGGACACCTCTCCGAGACGAAGCAGGTTGAGCCGGAGCTTACGATCCATAACGAGGCCGATATCATCTCCCCTGACCCCGTCAAAGTCGATAACGTTTATTTGTTTGAGAAGGATTACATCCTCATCCAGTGATACGGTTTGCCTCTGCAGACCGTGCGACGTCACCCTGACCGATGTGCATGAAACCGAAGCCAGGATAAGGCACGTCAGGAGCAAAAGGATTCTTCTCACCTGTCGCCTCCTTCGCTTATTCTTTGCAGAACCTCGTACGCTTCCTGCAGGGTACCGGGGCCGAGGTCCCTCCTGTTGTTCTCTATGAACACAAACTCCGCGAGGGCACGCTCGTGCTGCCCTTGCATGCCGTACAGTTCACATTTCTTCAACTTCGCATGCGCTATGATATCGAGGTTCATCTCAACGACCGAATAATTTAAAAGCGCCCGGTCCGTCATGCCTTTTCTTAAATAAATATCCGCGAGAAGACACCGGGCCTCGAGGTGGCCGCTGTCCTCCTCGAGGACCCTGACAAGATGTTCCAGCGCCGACTCGGTCTTTCCGCCTTCATCGTATATCCGAGCGGCAAAGTAATGGGCCTCCACATAGGAGGGATAGAGGTCGAGGACCTTGAGCAGGGGCTGAAGTGCCTCCGATTCCCTTCCCGAGTAGTACCGGCATTTGGCAAGCATCAGATACGATTGCTTGAACCTGCGGTTCATGACGAGCGCCCTCTCGAAACTCGTTTCTGCTTCATCCAATCTTCTGGAAAGATAGAGCTCCTTCCCCCGCTCATAGAGCTCCCTGCTTCTCTCTTCGCGCCCGCATCCGATAAGGGAAGAAATGATAACAGGGAGAACGGCAATAAACAGGATACCGAACCGCTTATATAAAGCCATGGGAATTCCATTTAAACATTATCAATCCATATCATAATAACATAATTATACATATTTATTACTATTTTATACACTCTTATAATTCAATAATCAATTCTAATTTTTTCCCCGAATAGTGAGAGTCCGGCAGGAAGAAGGAACGGAAGGACCATGGCGGTCATAAGCACGCCGCATATGGTGACACCGGTGAATACGCGAAAGAAAACACTCGATGTTGAGAAGAGGAATACCGGAATACAGGAGAGGAACGTTGTCGCGGTTGTCAGGGAAATCGTTCGCGTTCTCAGCAGGAACGCCCTTAGAAGGGCCCGGTCCGGTTTAAGTTTTTTCACCCGCCCGTACTCCTCGATGAGCAGAACGGTGGAATTGACCGATAGCCCGAGCACCATGATAAAGGCGGTATAGACCGGAATGGAACATCCGTGCCCGCTCAGCAGGAGGAAAACCGCCGTGCCTGAAAAGAGTGCCGGAACGGGAAGCATTATGAAAACCGGCAGAAGGACCGAACGTAAACACACGCCGAGCACGGTAAAAACGAGGTACAGCGCGAGTCCGGTTAAAAAGATAAATTCCCTTTTCCGCTCCCTTCTTTGAAGATACCGTTCGTCAAACTCGCAGTAGTTTGCGGGATCATTCGCCCCGGAAATAAAGATCTTCATTTTCTCCGCGAGCTCTTTCTCCTTTATCCCGCGGAAGCTTATATCAACGGGAATATACCGCTTTCCATTCTCCCTGCTTACACCGGCACGCCCCGTCGATTTTCGAAGCTCGCATACCTCATCCAGAGGCACACGCGCTCCGTGCTCTCCCGGAATACGGAGAGCGTCCAGATTCGAACAGCCGAGGCCTCGTACCGATACCCGTGCCCTTACATCCGTGATATTTTCCTCCTCGTACACCTTCATAAACACGGGAGCGTAAAAGACGTAGCGCAGAGATCGTATGAGACCGGCCTCGTCCATACCGTACCTGTATATTCGGTCGCGCCTCACCGCCAGCTCGATCTCGGGTTCACCAGCCGTCTGTCCCGTAAGCACGCGGTTTACACCCTCTATTTGTAATAAACGGCCGCATGCATCCTTCACACGGAGCCCGAGCTCTTCAAGATCGTTCCCGAAAAACTTCAATTCCAGCGACCCGGCATCCGGGCTTCCATCCCCCGGGAAATAGAAAAAACCATCGTACCGCCTGTCATCACCGTATTTTTCAATGAGGGGTGCGGCTTCGTCTCCGAACCGCCTGTAATTCGGAGGAAACCGCAGGAAAAAGGTCGCCCTGCCGCCCTCCAGGTTTGTAAGGAGCGTACCGTCAGGCTTCAGTTGCATGATTTCGCGTCCGAGCTCGAGCACCCTTCCCATCATATGCCTCTCATTGTAACCGGGGTCGAACTGGAAAAAGAGACGCAGGGTGTTCTCACTGAGCGGGCTGATATCTTCCGAACCGCTGGTAAAAAAGATTCCCGCGCAAGCCGTTACGACCGTAAAGAAAATTGCGAGCACAAGCCGGGGATGTATCCAGCTCCACCGTACGATTCCTGAAATAAGGAACCGTATTTTTCTGCCCATCAGGATGATTCCCTTATGTATACCGCAACCCCGCCCCGCCGAACGGTTTGTACCATTCCTGAAAAAAAGTAAAAAGCTCGGCGCAAAGAGAATGGAAACCACATAAGAAGAGATGAGCATACAGGAGAACGCAAATGCGAATTCCCTGTAAAGACGCAGGGCCGCGTCCCCCGAATAGACAAGCGGAATAAAAACAATGAGCGTCGTAAGCGTGGACGCGAGTATGATCCTGTGCGTTTTACCGAATTCTCCTGAATCCGTACCGTTCTTTCGTTCTTCGAGCACGATGATCGTGTTGTCCACACATATACCGATTCCCGCTATAATACCGGAGAGCGTCATTACGTTCAGGCTTTTCCCGAAAAGCCGTATCAGCAGTATGGTGGACCCGCCGCAGAGCGGTACGGTCAGAAGAAAGATGAGCGGAAGCACTCCGAAACCGTATGCCGCCGCGGCGATTAAGACGATACATCCCGCGGATACGAAAAGTGCGTTCCGCAACTGCCATAGAAGGCGTCTGAATTCATCCGCCTGATCGTATATCACGGTGCAGCCGAGACGGTCGAATCCTCTTAAAAGCGACAAAACCTTTTTCTCCGTCCGCAGAATGCCCGCCCGATCGGTTTTATAGAGGGAGAGCGTAAGAGCGGGACTCCCGTCAACGGCGGAAAAGCGGCCCGTTTCACGGGTCTCCCTGACAACGGTGAAGAGATCCCTCCCCGGCATGGCTACGTCTTCCGTTCCGTGCAGCCGGGCCCGTATCCCTTCTATATCGCGATACCTGTTCGTAAAAGCGATGCGGGCCTTTGCCCCTCCCTGCTGAAATCCCATTCCTGCCGATACATTGTTCCTTGCTATCTGTCGAAAGAGAGCGCTTACATCATAGTCCGGCCATGTCCCGTTCCCGCCACAGTCGATGAAATAGTCCTCCCGCCCAAGCCCCCCGGTCTCGACCCTGGCCACACCATCGAATGCAAGAATTCCCGGTTCGATCACCCTCTCCACAAGGGAGCGGAGCTCCTTTATCGTATACCCGGACGGCGCGAGCGAGAGAATCATGAACGGGCTGTCTTCCGTGCTGTACCGGTAAACCGCGGGTTCGCGTACTTCGGGCGGAAAAGAGCCGATTATGTGATATATTCTGTCTTTGATGATAACCCCGCACCTGTCGGGGTCCTCCCCCCTTTCCAGTTCCACGACAATCCTTGACTTCCCGCGTGTAGAGTAGGAACGGAAAGAACGAACAACATCGATCTCTTTCAGTATATTTTCGATCGGTACGGTAATCGTGTCTTCCATGCACTCCGCGTCCATACCGAAGTACTCGGTCTCCACCGTAATTTCCGGTCCGGTATAACTGGGAAGCAGTGAGAGCTTGACTCTCGCCAGTGAATGAACACTCACAATGACCAGGAGAATAAAAATCAGCACAATGGGTTTGTAAAAACGGCGTATCAGCCGGGTGAGCAATTCATGCATCCCGTTTCCCCGAATCTCTTTCCGCCCGGAGGAATACCGCCTCATAGAACAGCGGAAGAAAGACAAGCGTAACCGCCGTTGAATAGAGAAGGCCGCATATCAGGGTAACCGCCAGGTTATGCTGTATTTCGTTGCCGGTGAAGAGGACGGGTATAAGGGCGCAGACGGTCGATACCGTTGTGGTCAGGATCGGTCTGAGTCTCTCCGAGGATATGAGAATCAGGCCGTTTTTGCTCCGGACACCGGAATTTTCATAGTCGAGAAAGAGCATGATCGCGTTGTTCACGGCCAGGCCGACGAGCACGATCATACTCATGTAGGAGTTTATATTGAGTGTAGAACCCGCCACGCGCAGGATGAAAAAGAGACCTGGAAAGGCTATGAGCACGATCAGGATAACGAGGCCTCCCTTGAGCAGCGACCTGAAAAGACCGGCCAGAACAATGAACTCGAGAAAGAGGGCGAGAAACAGTGAAAGCAGAATTCCCTGAAAGCTCTCTCTGAGGGGGCCGTTCCGGTCCACGTACTCCCAGGATATGTTTTCTGTCTCAAGGTAGCTTTGTATCAGAGCTTTTTCATCCCGCCTTCCACGTGTAAAAACACCTCGCGTACGGCGCAGTGTGTTGAATTCGATCTTACTGTATTCACGCTGGTTCTCCCTGAGAATGACGGCCGGTGAGCTTGCCTGTTCGATGCTCACGAGATCGCTCAGGGGTACGGCATCGCCGCGGTCATTGATCATGGAGAATCCAAGAAGTGATTCGGTCGAACCCGAATGGATATCCGAAAAACCGAGGCGAACCGGAATAGCATGTTCCTCCATTCGCCAAGTCGATAGAGCGGCACCGTCCAGAACCGTTCCAATGAACCGTCCGACTGCGGTACCGTCAATTGAAGAGAGCGCGAGGTTGTCGCGCTTCAGTTCCGCGGACCTTTCAATTCTCGTCTCTCCCGGGGAGATAAGAAAATCCCCGTAATCCGTATTCTCATGCAGCTTCGACGCCAGATCATGTACCTTACCGGCCTCCTCCCCGCCGGTCCATACCTTGACGACATTATCGAAATCCGAACGCGTAATGAGCCGCTGAACGGGATTATCGGGTATGTGAAAAACAAAACGGACACCGTCGAAAATGGAAACCCGGTCCCGCACGGTTTCCATTACCTCGTATATATCACCCTTTTCCGAACGAATGGTGAGGACTGCCGTATTGGGCCCGTAACGTCCGTCGAGATTGCCCAGCACGTCCGTTCTGTCACAGCCGACCATTGCCACGACACTGTGCACACCCCTCTCCCTGATAACGCATTCCGTCACCCGCTTCGTAAGGTTTTGAGTGTACCGGTACCCGGCCTGCCGGTCACCGAAGATACTGAGGGAGAAATAGTCCTGTGGAACGGACTGAATGAGGCACTTGTCCAGGCTCCTGTAGGATAATACTCCGGCTGCAAAGGTTATACCGAGCGCCAGGAGAAAAAGCCCCTTTCTTCCCAGGGCGAGACCCAGGAGGGATGAGTATACGCGCTTTATAAAAGTAAGGGGCCTTGTGAAACCTTCCGCCTTTTCCGTCTTGAGACCGAGTATGAGCACGGGCACCAGCGTTACGGCGAAAAAGAGCGACAGGAGGAGGGAGACGGCAATAACCGCCGTCATCTGCACGAACACAATTCTCAGTATTCCCGACAGGAAGAAAACAGGGAGGAATACGATAATGGTCGTCACGGTGGCCGAAAAAACGGCGGGCATGACCTTTTTAAGACGCTCCGTGAAAACGGCACCAACGTACATCCCATTCCCGTCCATAACGCCGTTAATGACGATTACGGAATTATCCACGATCATACCGAGAGCAAGACTGAATCCGCCGAGGGTGAGAAGGTTGATCGATATACCTGCCGGTTTCATGAACACAAAGGCCGAGATAATACTGAAGGGAATGGAGAAAACCACGATGAAGCCGAACCTGAAGCTGCCCATTAAGAGGAACACCGTCAGGGCGGTAAAGAGCGTTCCCGCAGCTATTGCAAGGGCCATCTCGAAAAGGGACGACCGGATATAGCCGCTCTCGTCAAATACTTTATTAAAATAAATTTTTCCCGCATACCGTTCGTTCAAAACATCGACGGCTCTATCAATTTCATCCGCGACCTCAATGATATTCGCCGCCGGCCTCTTATAAATGAAGAAAACCAGCGCCTCCGCGTTGTTTATGAAAACGCCATGCTCTTTCCGTACCGTTCCGTAGATTATATCCGCGATATCGCGAAGAAAGACGAGGCGAAGGCCCTCCCTTCTGATTACGATTTCACCGAGTTCGCGGTAATCCTCTATTTCACCGTTTACCCTGATGAGGTATTCGAACTCGTCCTCCTTGAGGTACCCGACAGGACAGCTCTTGTTCGAACGCTGTACGGCTGACTCGATCTCCTGGAGCGTGAGCCGGTACTTGAGCAGCCGCTCGGGGTCAAGGCGAACGAGCACCTCAGGCTCCTCTCCTCCCTTCAGCTCAATCCTTCCCACACCGTTTACTCTTCCGAGAAAACCGCTCACATCCTCCCTGCAGGTGAGGTAGAGCAGGCGCGGATCGATGCTGTTTGAAGAAACCGCTATACAGGCCACCGGGTCGTTATGCGCCCCCCTGTGTACGATAACGGGCCTTGTCACTTCTCCGTGCAGGGATGATTTGAGAAGGTCGAGTTTTTCCCGGAGCTCTATATGCGCCGTATCCACATCCGTACCCCACCCATAGCGCACCCTGACGATACTCGTCCCCTCCCTGGAGATCGAATCAATGTTTTTCACGGCTTTCAGGGAGAGCACGGCCTGCTCGACCGGCAGAGTAACGATCGTTTTCACCTCTTCAGGAGGGGCGTTCGGATAAAAAGTAACAACCGTAAGCTCGGGAAACTCGATATCGGGGATAAGGTCGAGCCTGGTGGAGAACAATGAGATCAGCCCGAAAACGAACAGCGCGGCACAGGCGAGCATGATCGGGACACGGTTCTTTTGGAAGAAATCCACGTCCGTACCCTGTGGCCGTCTTTGCTTTGTTATGCCTGATAAGCAGGTATGTCGGACGACTGGAGAATAATTATAATTATATGGTATTTAGCTATTATTTGTAAAGATATAATTATAGTTTATTAGATTTAATTCTTGGTTTTTTGTGGAAGGTTTATTCAGTGTTAACCGCTGTTTTCAGGTTATAGAAGCATTGGTTGTGGGAGGTAAAACCATTTGGCTGGTAAAAACTCTGATGATCGTATTATCAGAGTTCTGCTTATATTTCGACGGGAAGATTTTAAAGCATTGCTAAGATGAAGATGGAATGACCCTGTGAATCCAGCGCGCGTATTGAAGCTGCCCCCGTAAACGGGGGGTTTTTTATTATTGTAATAATTATTTTATAATATATACTGTGATGTAATTATGGTTAACCATGGATTTGAGTGAACATTGCATATTTATCTCGTTCTAAATCCAACCTTTTACTCTAATGATATTCTGGAGTCAAATGATACGTTTCATGATTTACTCCGAGGAGAAATACGATGAAGATGAATAACCTGGTATATGCGATAATGCTCTTCGTGTTTACCACATTGGTGGGAGTATATTTTACCGGGTGTACGAATCGGGGATCAGACAACGGCAATGAATCGGATGAGGGCGGTGGATCCGGAGGTGAGACTGCTGCCGGGCCTTATTCAATAACCGGTTATGTCCAGAAGGGCCCATTTATCAGTGGTTCCTCCATTACAATTCAGGAACTGGACAATAGCCTTTATCCTACAGGTACCTCATACCAGGCAATAA
>Ga0180431_10008550_pt1 | contig 11716 bp, 12 predicted proteins | sample SS_ome_11_FD_132459 | JGI IMG/M metagenome (GOLD analysis project Ga0180431, IMG submission 132459) | Hypersaline lake sediment archaeal communities from the Salton Sea, California, USA - SS_1_MS_1 metaG | ecosystem: Environmental > Aquatic > Non-marine Saline and Alkaline > Hypersaline >...
ATTTTTCACTATACGCGTCATTTAGAGTCTTTTGGCCCTCTTCTGGAAAAACTCCAGTATGGATTCCATGTACGAGCCGCCTGTCGAAATTTCAAGATAATCGATTCCGAGGGAGACGAAGAAACGCCGGATCCCGGCCCTGAAGGACGAGATGTTCCCGGCATACGCGTCCCGTGTCTTTTTATGTCCCAGGTCAACGACGGTGCGGGCGCCCGACTCAATGTCCCGTACGAGGAGAAGCCCGCGGTTGTCCGTGATGGACGATTCGAGCGGATCGGTGAAGAGTACGGGAACAACGTCGTGCCGCTTGACCATCATCTTGAAGGATTTTTCGTAACCCGTGTCAAAAAAATCCGAGAAAATGAATACTATGCTCCTGCGGGATCTCGCGCTGTTGATAAAGTCAAAGGCGGTCTTGAGATCGGTCCTCCGGTGAACGGGATCGATGGAGAGGAGCTCGCGCACGATCCTCAGCGCGTGTATCTTCTCCTTCTTCGGTTCGACGTATTTTTCTATGACATCCGAGAAGAGCAGGGCTTCGACCCTGTCATTGTTCTCGACCGCCGAGAAAGCGAGCAGGGCGGCAAGCTCGACCATCATGTCCCTCTTCCGCATCTCGAGGGACCCGAAGAGCGTGGACGCGCTTACGTCGAAGAGCAGTATGACGTTGAGCTCTCTCTCCTCCTCGTATACCTTGACGAAGGGTCTTCCGAAGCGCGCCGTTACGTTCCAGTCGATCGTACGCACGTCATCGCCGTAGGCGTATTCGCGCACCTCGCTGAACTCGATACCCCTCCCCTTGAATACCGAATGGTAGGCGCCTGAAAACATCTCCTCAACGAGGAGGCGCGTCTTGATATCGATGAGTTTTATTTTCTTTATGATTTCGGATGGAAGCATTACGGTACTTCGACCCCTTTGAAAACCTTGTCGATAACGTCTTCAGGTGTAATATCTTCGGCCTGAGCCTCGTAGGTGAGGATCAGCCTGTGACGCAGTATATCATAACCCACGTCCCTCACGTCGTCCGGAATGACATAACCCCTTCCGTTCAGCAGAGCGTTTGCCTTGGCTCCCGCCTTCAGATAGAGCGAGGCCCTCGGGCTCGCCCCGTATGCGACGAGGTCCCTGATTTCGGCAAGGTCGTATTCCTCGGGCTCGCGTGTCGCGTAGACCACGTCAACGATGTAGCGCTCGATTTTCTCGTCCATGTATATTTCATGCAGCACCTTTTTAACGGCCTCGATCCGCTCTTTTTTCAGAACCGGCTTCGCTGAAACCGATACTCCGGACCCGTGAAGGGCGAGTATCCGGATTTCCTCCTCTTTCGACGGATAGGTGAGTTTCAGTTTCATCATGAACCGGTCGACCTGGGCCTCCGGCAGGGGATAGGTTCCGTGCTGTTCAATGGGATTCTGCGTGGCGATGACGAGGAACGTGCTGTCCAGGTCATACGTGCTGTCACCGATGGTGATCTGCCGCTCCTGCATCGCCTGCAGGAGGGCGCTCTGCGTCTTGGCAGGGGCCCTGTTGATTTCGTCCGCGAGTATTATACTGGCGAACACGGGACCCTTTTTCACCATGAAGGTGCCGGTCTTCTGATCGAATACCATGGTGCCGATGAGGTCGGCGGGGAGCATGTCCGGTGTAAACTGTATGCGCTTGAAATCCGTATGGAGCGCCGCCGCGAGCGTGCTGACGGTCAGGGTCTTCGCGAGACCGGGAACACCCTCGATAAGTATATGCCCGTCCGAGAGCAGGCCGATGAGGAGCTTGGAAATCATGTCCTCCTGCCCGACAATCACCCTGGATATCTCGTCCTTCAGGCCCAGGAGAGGTTCACTCTCCCGCTTGATTTTTTCCTGTATGGCAGCGATGTGTTCGTCCATCCGAACCTCCCGTATCGATCTTTGAGCGGCCCGCTCTTTGAGCGACCTGCTCTTTGAGCGACCCGCTTTTTGAGCGGCCCGCTCGTGCAGCGGGGTTTTTGTATCTGAAGAAGATATTTCCGAGAGTACGCCGGAGTCAATACCCCATGTGATCGATTCTTCTTCCGGTTTGCACTTCAGGTTCCGGAAAGGAGCAGGACCATTCCGCCCGCGGCCGTTTCGATATGACCGCTGAAGGAATCACGCGCCTCGCTGCGTGTTGTTCCGCGGTCGTATTCGGGCCAGAGGTGTGTGAGTACGAGGGTGCGCGCGCCGGCCTCGCGTGCAAGTACTCCGGCCTGCCGTGCCGTCATATGGCCGAGCGACTGCAGCTCGCTGTCTTTTTCCTGCAGCGTCGCCTCGGCGAGTAGTATATCGGCATTCCGGCAGAACCGGACGAGCCCCTCGCTGTATCCCGTGTCCGCCGTGTACACGATGACCGTTGGAGTTTTTTCGAACCGCATCGCGTAGGTCTCGATCGGATGGTTCGTTTTAAAAAAGGAAACGCTGCATCCGGACAGGTCGAGCTTCGTGTCCCCGGACAGGCATGTAATATCGAATTCCCCGTGTACCGCTTCCCGGATAAATCGAAAAACGGCTTCCGGGCTCGAGCTCATATAGAGGGGAAGGGGGGAGGCCATCTCCCCGTCGCGCTGTGCCGAGTACACGGCGTATCTGAGCGTGTATATATCGGAAACATGGTCCGCATGAAGATGCGACAGGATAATGCCGTTCAGCTCCCGGTAGTCAATGTGGTTCTGCAGGGCCTGGACGGATCCCGGCCCCGCGTCAATGAGGTAGTGTTCCCGTCCGACGGTAAGAAGATACGAAGAGCATCCCTCTCCTCTTCCGGCGAAAGCGGCCGATGTACCGAGAACAGTGAGTTTCATCTTACCTTTCCCCTTGCGGGCGGTAATGGACCGTTAGGCTTTATCAGGGTTTTTCCGGCGGACGGAGGTCGAACCTGCATCCGACGCAGGCCGTGTCCCTGTAAGGATATTTTTTTATCGTTACCGATATCGTTTTTACGGGGAACGCGTCCCCGATGAGAAGGGCGATCCTTGACGCGGCCGTTTCGATCAGGTTGAAACGTTCGGAGCCGAGGAGTTTTCGTATGCTCCGTCGAACGGATGAATAATTAACCGTGTTCTCGATCGAATCTGCCCTGTTTTCCCATCCCGTAACCGGTTCCATCTCCACGCAGATATCGATCCGCTGTTTTCTCTTCCGCTCCCGCGGGGTCACACCGATGTGAACCCTCGTGCGCAGGTCTTTAATAAAGATTATTTCCCCGGACAAGAATTTCTCCATACGATGAATGATGCCATTATACAGGAGCGCGGTCGTTTTCGCAAAGCCCCCGTTTGATAAACAGAAATTTATTGCTATCGTATTACTTTTTCATTATGCTACAGGGGATGATGAATGAGGATTGATTCGCCATTGCGCTTTCAATACTAGGTATATATGCAAAGGGCGGTCAGGGAGTGAAAATGGAAATCGTACTGAGTGAGAACGGTGAAACCATGACCGTACAGCTCAAGGGCGATATTTACATGGAGCACGGTGACGAGCTTCATAAAGCCTTTAACTCGATACTCGGTAAAAAACCCGCGGAGGTCGTTATCGATCTGCAGGGCTTGAAATCGATTACGAGCTCCGGAATAGGTAAGATCGTACTTCTTTACAAGGGACTGCAGAAGCAGAACGGTTCATTGAGCATTCGGGGAGTAAATCATACGATTATGGAAGTTTTCAGGATCGTGAAACTCGATAAGCTCGTGGCAATTGAGCCGTCTTGATTTTTTCCTTCCTCAAGGACTTAAAATATTCTTTTTCTCAATAGGGCTTTGTCTTTTTTTTTATCTGTATTATAATTTTTATTAGAAAACAACACGGGCCGGACATGTTTCACAATCGAAAAAGGCAAAAGCAGGATATCTCCCACATCCTGAAATCGTGGGAGTATGATATCAGACAGGACATGATGGTAAGGCGCATACGGGGCGCCGACAACAGGATGAAGATACAGATGCGCCTCGACCTCGGACTGCTCCAGATGGATGAAAAGGGCAGGCCGGACGGAAAGAAACCCCACGGTAAGGAGTCGCTCCTCGATTACTTCGAGTCCATTGCCGGGAAGATGAAAAAGAAGTACGGGACGTCCGTTGACTTCTCCCTGGACAAGGACGATTGTTACGCCCTTCAGCAGGAGGGCATGCAGTACTACTACCGGTATCTCTGTTTCTTTCAGATAGGCGACTACTTGCAGGCGGAACGGGATACGGCGAGAAATCTCAGGCTCTTCGATTTTGTAAAGCGGTATGCCGGGGAGAAGGATTGTATCGAGTCTTTCGAGCAGTACAGACCCTATGTCATGATGATGCATACAAGGGCACGCGTGCTCGGCGCGCTCAAGACGAAGGACGTCAACCTCGCCGTGTCCGAGATAAACAGCGGTATACGGGGAATCGAGGACGTGTACAAACTGTCGGATTCCGCCGCTTCACTCCAGTCGAAAACCGAGATTGCCTTCCTGAAAAACTGGGCCGAAGAGATCATCAAGCAGTACAAGCCTTCAAGGAAACAGCGTCTCTTCGAAGAGCTGCAGGATGCCGTTAGAAACGAGGAGTACGAACGGGCGGCGCGGCTTCGTGACAAGCTCGACCGCATGGACGAGTAACCTCCGGCGACGCTCTTATGAATCGCCGGGCTTCAGGCAACGGATAACGCTTATCCTTTTCTTTTCTCTTCTGAACTTCTCCTCGAAGATGCTTCTCGGAACCTCCTCCCGGCTCATGCTGTATCCGTCCTCATCGAGGTTTTCGAATACCCCCGCCGTCCGAATTTCCTCCAGAATCCAGTCCCTGTACGGCTCGTCATCGGTTGTGATCGTAAGGAGGCCCCCCGGAACGAGGCGAACGAAGAGCATGCGGAGAAACGCACGAGTCAGTATCCTGTTTTTATGATGTTTCTTTTTCGGCCACGGATCCGGGAACATGACCACGAATGACCCCGTCGAGTTCTCGTAGAGCCATTCCCAGACGAAACGCCGTGCGTCGCCTTTGAAAACGGCGATGTTTCCAAGGTTTCGCTTTTCGATCTTTGCATGGAATTTCCGTGCCCTTCCGCCGAGTATTTCCGTACCCGCATAGTTGAGCTGCGGATTCTTGAGGGCTTCCCCAACGAGATAGTGGCCGTTACCGGACCCTATCTCCACCACGAGGGGATTTTGGTTCCCGTAGAGGTTCCGGAAAAAGAGGTCCTGTTCCTCACGGTTCAGGGGAGGAATTTCATCATTGATGAATAAGTATTTCATGGACCGTTACCGGTTATTCAACGGTGACGCTCTTCGCGAGATTCCTCGGCTGGTCCACGTTGCATCCCCTCTTTACCGCGATATGGTAAGCGAGAAGCTGCAGGGGAACGACGTTTATAATGGGAGATATGAACGATATCGTTTCGGGGACCTCGATAACCCAGTCGGAGAGGGAGCTGATCCTTTTGTCTCCTTTGTTGACAATGGAAAGGACGCGGCCGCTGCGTGCGCGGATTTCCTCGATATTGCTCATGATCTTGTCATAAACGGCATCGTGTGTTGCCAGGGCGACGGTGTACATGTTGTCGTCGACGAGCGCAATGGGACCGTGCTTCATCTCAGCGGCCGGATAACCCTCGGCGTGAACGTAGGATATCTCCTTCAGCTTCAGGGCACCTTCAAGCGCCACGGGGAAATTGAATCCTCTTCCCAGATAGAGGGCGTTGGGATAACGGTAGAGGTCCTCTGCGATCCGCCGTATATTTTTGTCCCCGTCCAGGACCTTTTCGACGAAGAGGGGTATATCGTCCACGGCGGATATAATATCGAGTCCCCTGTCCAGGGGAAGCGTTCGCATCCTTCCGAGCATGACCGAGAGCATGATGAGAACGAGTACCTGCGAGGTGAACGCCTTTGTGGACGCGACACCGATCTCAGGCCCTGCGTGGATGTACACGCCCGCGTCGCTCTCGCGCGCTATGGTGCTTCCCACCACATTGCATATACCGAGCACAACGGCGCCCTTGCGCTTTGCCTCCCTCAGTGCACCGAGCGTATCAGCCGTTTCACCCGACTGGCTGATGACAAAAACGACATCATTCTTGTTTATTATGGGACTCCGGTACCTGAATTCGGACGCGTATTCGACCTCAACGGGAATTCCGGCGAGTTCCTCGATGAGGTATTCCCCTATGGTTGCCGCATGCCAGGACGTGCCGCATGCCGTGATAATGATCCTTCCTGTTGACTTCAGGAGATCGTAGTAATCGATAAGCCCGTCGAGGCGGGCCGTTCCGCCGTCGAAATTTAAACGCCCCCTAATCGTGTTTCTGAGTGATGTTTTCTGTTCGTGGATCTCCTTGAGCATGAAATGATCGTAACCGCTCTTTTCGATCATATCGAGATCCCACGATATCTGCTGTATCTTTTTTGGAACTTCCTCATTATCGGCGCTCATGACCGTGAAATCGTTCCGGCTGATCTCCGCGACCTCTCCGTCTTCGAGATAGATGATGTCCTTCGTGTAGCGCAGAATCGCGGCGACATCGGAAGCGATGAAAAACTCGTCCTTGCCCTTGCCCAGGAGGAGGGGGCTTCCCCTCCGGGCAGCATACAGCTTCTCGGGGTCTTTCTTCGAGAGGAGCGCGATGCCGAATGTTCCTTCAACCTCGGTCAGGACCAGGGTCAGGGTTTCCAGCAGGCTTCCGTTGTAATTTTCCTCTATCAGGTGGGCGAGTACCTCCGTGTCCGTGTCGCTCGTAAACTTGTGGCCCCTTTTCTTGAGAAAAGTCTTGAGCGCCGTGTAGTTCTCGATAATGCCGTTATGGACTATTGCGAGGTCTCCGGTACAGTCCGTATGGGGATGGGCGTTTTTTTTGTTCGGTTCACCGTGTGTGGCCCACCTGGTATGGGCGATGCCGATCTTTGCGGATGAATCCATCGTTTTGACGAGCTTCTCGAGTTCCGCAACCTTCCCCTCCGTCTTTTTTATGACGATCTCTTCGTCGTAGAGAGCCAATCCGGCGGAATCGTACCCCCTGTATTCCAGTTTCTTCAGCCCATCGATGAGTACGGGAATGGCCGCCCGGTTACCGATATACCCTACGATTCCGCACATGTCGTTCTCCTTGCATCAGCTTTCACTTTCATCAGCTTTCAACGGGATTTTATTTTTCATCCAAACCGGAGTTCTCCGGTTTTATCGGTTCCTCAGCGCCTGGTATGGCGGGGGTTTCACGTATGATTCCTCTTGTGAGAAAGGCTGCGCCGATTATGAGCAGGGCCACGCCGATCAAGAGGCCGAATTCGGACTTCGTGGCGTAAAATGTCCAGATTATGAATGCTATGGCAATCAGGATCGTCGACAGGGTGAGCAGGGTTTTCCTTTCACCGTCATAGAAATAGACCGAGAGCATGCCCAGGCCGAGTGAAAGAATAAATACGGGCCAGATAAATCGCATGTTCGAGACCGAGGTGAAGGTTATAAAAAACAACGATACGGAAATCGGCGCGATGAAGGTCGCGAGGAAGAGAAAGATGAGCCTGTTTTTCCTCTTCCTGGTGGAGAAGTAGTAGAGATAGAGGGCCATGGCCGCAAGCAGGAAGAGGGAGGGCCACAGCCGGTTGAAACTCGCCTTGAATATTTTAAGATTGAAGTAGAGTACGGCGAGTGAAAGAATGATGATCGCGATTCCAATAACGAGGTGCCGGCTCTTCTTTTTCATGGTAATCACCCCTTAATTATATACAGTATAACACCTTTCCCCATTGTATCATGACGATTCCTCCCGCGAAAGGAATATATAGTTACCGGAACGCAGTGCGGCCGCAAGACCTGAGATATGGAGGAGTATCAGAGGAGGGCGGTGCTGAAATATCTTTCGGCCCTATCCGGGAGAACGGTTACGATGTTTCCGGCGTTCCTTCCGGCGAGTTCCCGCGCCGCCCATACGTTTGCGCCGGATGATATGCCCACGAGCAGGCCGTGCACTCTTCCAAGCTGGCGGGTAGTCTCTATCGCGTCCTCGTCAGTCACCTCGATGATATCGTCGACGAGCGAGACGTCCAGAACATCGGGTATGAAGCCGTCGCCGATTCCCTGTATCTGATGAAGACCGGGCTCATGTCCGAGCAGAGCCGAGACGTTTTTCGGCTCAACAGCGACTATCCTCACATCCGGTTTATGTTCTTTCAGAAATTTACCGACCCCCTGAAGGGTTCCGCCGCTCCCGACGCCCGCGATAAAACAGTCGACGGAGCCGGCCATCTGACGCCAGATTTCATGCGCCGTTTCCTCGTAGTGGACGCGAGGATTGTCGGGGTTCTCAAACTGCTGGGGGACGTATATGTTGTTGTCTTCCTTTTCCATCTTCCTGACCGCTTCGACGGCGCCGTTGATGCCGTCTTCGGCTTTGGTTAAAACCAGGTCGGCTCCCAGTGAGGATATGAGCTTTTTTCGTTCCACGCTCATGTTCTCGGGCATGACGATACGAACGACGTAGCCCTTCAACCTTCCTACGAGCGCGACGCCGATACCGGTGTTCCCGGACGTGGGTTCCACGATGATCGATTCGGGCCTGAGAAGACCGTCCCGCTCCGCTCCCTCGATCATGGAGAGCGCTACCCTGTCCTTTATACTGCCCCCCGGGTTGAGGTATTCTCCCTTGGCGAATATGCGCTCTTCTCCAAGGCGAATCAACGGTGTATTGCCGATAAGGCTCAGTATGTTGTCCGTAAGCACAGCGGTACTTCCTTTCCGGATGATAAGCAAATGTACACCGGGTTTATGATATATAGATAAATTGTTACAAACATACAAGAGAAATATGCGGGTGTCCGCCTACGTGGATTTCTTAGGAGGGGGGCCTCCGGGCGGCATGCAGGAGCTGAGAAGCTTGAGAAACAGGCGGATGTATTTGTAACTCTGCATGAGGGAATTGAGCAGGCCGCCTCTGGTCTTCGCAAGCTTGTTCACGTTTGAAACAAGTGACGGGGAAGAGGTGCCCGCGTCCTCGATGATCCGTTTAAGGCAGATCGCCATTGTTTTCAGTGACTGCGCATCCTTTACTATGATGCGCAGCGCCCTGCTGTTGATCTCCCGCACCTTTTTCTTTAGAATTTGGACCGCGTTGATGTTCCTGCTTATCGAACCCAGGAGCATGTCTATGGTTTTTCTCAGTTCGGCCTCGGCACCGAGCTCTTCGTCAAACGTCTCGATCGAGCCCTGGATTTCAGCCAGCTGGTAATAACTGTTCGAGAGCTCTTCGAGCAGATCATGGTTGATGAACTCCCCGTTAATAATGAGCTCGTTTACTGACGGTTCTATAAACTCCGCATAACGGTCCGTCATGAAGGCAAGAACAAAGTTGAGGGGAACGGTAAAACCATAACCCGGAAGACCCTGGGCGGTAAGCGGATCGCTGTCTTTCCTGTAATTGCGGAGCCTTCCCGCGGGATTTTTATCAAAAATCCGGGCCGCCAGGGGAGCGACGGTTCCCTCCCTGTATTTCACCGTGGCGGATTCAATAAGTGAACGGACCTGCTTCTCTTTCTTTTTGAGGTAGGTGGAGCATATATCCTTAATACCCGGGGCCTCGCCGGCTGGTAAGAGGGAACCGGCATCGAAGGCCCGCAGTATGAGGGGGAGCCAGCCCGCATTCTTCAGGTGTGAAATCTCCTTCTTCAGTTTTTGAAGGGTGGCGGAGGTGGGGGGAGAAACACCTCTGAACTCGGCCACCCCCTCCAATCCCGCTTCGATGGTCTCATCAATCTCGACTGCGGAGATGACCTTGTGGAGGGATTTTAATTCATTTACCACGAGAGAGCCCTCAACCGGTGAGAAGGATGGTTTTTTCTTGAAATTCGACTCCTCGAAATTCTGGTCGAACTCCCTCAATACGGGATAGAAATCGAAATAGGCGAGTTTTATAAGGTGTAAAAAGTTGGAGTACCGGCTGTTTACCCGGCGAATCAACTGCTGATCGAAGTATTCGAGGTATTCCTCGAGTCGTTTACGCGCCTCTTCCGCCGCGGGCCGGAATCCCCGTTTTCGAAATTGTTCCTCGATCGCGGGTCCGCTCAATGCACCGTGTAATTCACGCGCTCCCTTCGGTGACAGGTGCAGTATGATGCTCTCCGCGTAGCTTTCCGGAAGGACGGTGAAGTTTTTGTGTACCCTGACAAGCTGCCGTACGGGGTAGGTGAGCCGGTAGATTTCGTAGAGTCTGCGTGCTACAGGTATGGAAACGGTCGACTTTTTCAGATCGAAGAGCTGTACTCCGGCCGCGGCCATCTCCCTGCGCAGTCTCTTCCTGGTCTTTCTGCCTGCCGATCCCGAGCCGAAGAGCCTTTTAAATACCCCCACGCCCGGTTTATTTTTTTTGCCGCCCATTTATGGTTTATCCATTCATAAACCGATATTTTAACCCCTCCTTACTCCCACTCGATCGTTGCGGGAGGCTTCGAGGAGATATCATAAACGACCCTGTTGATACCGCGGACCTCGTTGATGACGCGTGTTGAGATCGACTGCAGAACATCCTGCGGAAAACGGTACCAGTCGGCCGTCATCCCGTCCACGGACTGAACCGCCCGGAGAACGCACACGTTTTCGTAGGTCCTCTCATCTCCCATCACTCCGACGGTCTTTATGGGGAGGAGAACGCCGAAGGCCTGCCAGATATCCCCGTAAAGGCCGGCTTTCCTGATCTCTTCTATGATAATAGTATCGGCCTCTTTCAGAATGTCGAGACGCCTGGCCGTTATTCCGCCGAGTATTCTTACCGCGAGTCCGGGACCCGGGAAGGGGTGCCTTCCAACAATACGTTCCGGCAGGTCGAGCAGCCTGCCGAGCTTACGGACTTCGTCCTTGAACAGCTCGCGGAGCGGTTCTATGAGCTCGAGGCTCATGCGCTCGGGCAGTCCTCCCACGTTATGATGGCTCTTGATGGTAGCTGAAGGGCCCTTGAATGAAACGGATTCAATGACATCGGGATAGAGCGTGCCCTGGGCAAGGTAACCGATTTTTCCGATCTCGCGGGCCTTTTCCTCGAAAACGTTTATAAATTCGTGACCTATGATCTTGCGTTTTTTTTCCGGATCGGTAACTCCCTGGAGTTTGTCCAGGAACCGCCTGCTCGCGTCCATAAAAATGAGATCGAAGTCGAAACCATTCCGGAACGTTTCCACGACCTCGGTCTCCTCGTTTTTCCGCAGCAGGCCGTTGTTGATGAAGATCGCCTTCGTGTTCTTCCCTATGGCTTTGCCGAGAAGAGCGGCGACAACGGATGAATCCACGCCGCCCGAGAGAGCGCAGAGAACCTGCCCGGATCCGACCTTTTGCCGGACCGCATCAATTTCCCTCTGTATGAAAGATTCAACGGACCAGGTACAGCCGAATCCGCATATATCCTTTAAAAAGTTTTCCAGTATTCGTTTTCCCCTTTCGGTGTGAGCGACCTCGGGATGAAACTGGACGCCGTATAGGGAGCGGTGTTCGTCGGCGATGGCCGCGTACGGACAATTTGGAGTTTCGGCGACGGCATCGAATCCGTCCGGAAGCACTTCCACCCTGTCGCCGTGACTCATCCATACGATCGTGTCGCTTTCTTCCTCAAGGCCCGTGAACAGTGGTGAGGGTTTCCTGACCCTGAGCACAGCCCGTCCGTATTCGCGGTCACCCGATTGAACGACACCGCCCCCGAGCAGATGAACGATGAGCTGAAGTCAGTAGCATATCCCGAGGATCGGG
>Ga0180431_10008551_pt1 | contig 11716 bp, 11 predicted proteins | sample SS_ome_11_FD_132459 | JGI IMG/M metagenome (GOLD analysis project Ga0180431, IMG submission 132459) | Hypersaline lake sediment archaeal communities from the Salton Sea, California, USA - SS_1_MS_1 metaG | ecosystem: Environmental > Aquatic > Non-marine Saline and Alkaline > Hypersaline >...
CATACCACGAGTATTTGGACCTCTCAGCAGAGGATCGTGACGACAAGACGCCGTTCATCTACTACGTCGGCCCGGACAAGAAACTCATGCGGCTGACTATGGCCGATGAGATCGTCAAGCTTGGCGAGGATCGACTCGAAGTGTGGTCGCGCCTGAAGCAGCTGGCTGGTATAGAGATCCCATCGACCGTCAAAGACGCAGTCGAATACGAAATGGAAGGCGAGTTCGAGACGAAGGTCGCCGCTTTGAGGCAAGAGTACGAAGCGAAGATGGCGGAACTCAAGGCCCACTATCCACGTGTGGTCGCGCGGAAGTTGGCCGAGGGCCTCGTCAGGGCCGGCGACGGTCTAAAGACGGTGGCAGAACTCCTAGAAACCGCCCAGTCAGTGCCCGGCCTAGAGGGAATCCCGGGGGACATCTTGGGCGGCAACGGTGGCGGTGGTGCTGCGGCACCTGCTGCTCTACCGGCGTCTGGTGGCGAGGGGGCAGTCGCGGTCGCTGAGGCAGCACCTGCTGCCGCAGCGGAAGAAGAAGATGAAGGGCTCGCGATGGAGCCCTACATCGAATCCGCGCGCTGTACTACCTGCGAGGAGTGCATAAAGATCAACAAGAAGATGTTTGCCTATAACGACAACAAACAGGCATACATCAAGGATGCGAGGGCCGGCACCTTCAAGCAACTGGTGCAGGCGGCCGAGAAGTGCTCGGTGAGAATCATACACCCTGGAACGCCGCTCAATCCGAAGGAGAAGGACCTCGACAAGTGGATTAAACGGGCAGAACCCTTTAACTGATAGCGGCGAATGGACGACACGCTGAAGACGTTTCGACAGGGCGTTCATCCGCCTGAGCTGAAGACCCTCACGGAACACAGCCGGATACGGCGTATGCCGTTTCCGGACGAGGTGGTGCTCCCGCTGAGCCAGCATACTGGTAAGCCAGCAAAGCTGTTGGTAAGAGTTGGAGACAATGTTGAGCGTGGTGACAAAATCGGTGAGGCCGACGGTTTCATCTCGGCACCGGTTCACGCATCGGCCACAGGGAAGATTGAGGAGATCGGCCTGTGGCCTCACCCCAACGGCTCACACTCGCCCGCAGTGAGGATCAAAGTTGACAAATACTCGCCCCAGACGCCCCGGGGCAGAACTGTACCTGACTGGCATGGACTCTCGCCAGACGAGATCCGCACCGCGGTAAAAAACGCCGGTGTGGTCGGACTCGGTGGCGCAGCATTCCCGACGCACGTCAAGCTTACGCCTCCCGAAGGTGCCAAAATCGATACGCTGGTTTTGAATGGGTGTGAGTGCGAGCCTTATCTGACATCCGACCACCGAACGATGGCGGAATACCCGGACCGGGTGATACTGGGTACCCGGATCATGATGACGTGTCTTGGAGTCAACCACACTATGATCGGCATCGAAAAGAACAAACCCGATGCCATCGAAGCCCTTACCGCTGCGTTGCCGAGTGACCTCAACATCACGATTCACCCTTTGACGGTCAAATACCCCCAGGGGGCGGAGAAGATGTTGATCGACGCCTTGCTGAAACGCGAGGTACCGTCCGGCAAGCTGCCGCTGGATGCCGGTGTGGTGGTCCAAAACGTGGGCTCGATTGCCACCATAGCAGAGGTATTTGAAACAGGGTTGCCGCTGATTGAGCGTATCGTGACCGTCACCGGCAAGGGTATCAATGAGCCGTCCAATCTCATTGTCCCCGTAGGCACCAAGCTGCGCGACCTCATCGAGATGTGCGGCGGCCTGAAGGAGGACGCCTTTGAGATCGTCTTTGGCGGTCCGATGATGGGAGCCGCTCAGGCCAACCTGGACGTGCCGTTGTTGAAGGGCACTTCGGGTGTCGTGGTGCTGTCCGAAGACGAATGCAAGCGGGCTGAAACCCACGCGTGCATACGATGCGGCCACTGTCTCGATGCATGCCCGGTTTTCCTCAACCCTCAACGTTTGGGGGCGCTCGCGAGAGCGGGGCGTTATGAGGAAATGAACGATTACCATCTTGCGGACTGCATGCTGTGTGGGTGTTGCTCGTACACATGCCCGTCCAACATTCCGTTGAGTCAGCTGTTTCAAGTCGCCAAGAAGGCGTTATGGAAGCGGCAAGTAGCGTGAGCAATAAAACATTCTTGATAACGGCATCGCCCCACCTGGGTGGGCAAGACACCACGCCGAAGATCATGTGGTCGGTTGTGGGGAGTCTCGTCCCGATAGTGGCGGCGTCAATCTTTTTCTTCGGGCCCAGCTCCTTCCTCGTGATCTTCGCGAGCTGTGCTGGCGCCCTGCTCGTCGAACAGTTCTTGGGGCCCAAATCAGCACTGAGTGACGGATCTGCCGTCATCACCGGATTGCTATTGGGTCTCACGCTTCCTCCCGGCCTCCCGATGTGGATGGCTTTCGTCGGCGGGGCGTTCGGAATCGGATTCGGGAAGCTGATTTTCGGCGGGCTCGGACAAAATATCTTCAACCCGGCGCTGTTGGGCCGAGCGTTTCTCCAAGCTGCATTCCCGGTGGCGTTGACGACGTGGCCGGCGATTGGCGGTCCTTGGTGGAGTCTTCGAGGAGACAACTTCGCTTTTCCGTTGATGAGTGCTAGCACCGACGTGCTGACTGGGGCAACGCCACTTGGCTTGATGAAATTCGAGCAGGTGGCTACAGACAACGTCGATCTCATCATGGGTTCCATCGGCGGTTCGGCTGGCGAAACGTCCGGACTCATCATTCTAATATGCGGTGCATACCTGGCTTTCAGGAATCACCTCAACTGGCGCATACCCGCGAGCATACTGCTCACAGTTGCATTGATGGCTGGGGGGCTTCACCTGCTCGACGCAGCGCGCTACCCAGGGCCCTTTTTCATGCTGTTTTCCGGCGGCTTGATGCTGGGAGCCGTTTACATGGCCACCGATATGGTGACGTCACCCACCACCAACCTGGGTTGCTGGCTCTTTGGGTTCGGAATCGGCTTCTTGGTGGTGGTAATTCGATTGTGGGGAGGCCTCCCCGAGGGAGTAATGTACGCGATTCTGCTGATGAACGCGATGGTCCCGTTCATCAATAGGGCGACGCAACCCCGTGTCTTTGGAACGAAGCTGAAGCAGGTGGTATCGTGACGGAAGAGAATCTGACTACCGACACAGCGCAAGACGCGCCACCGCCACCTCCGCAGCAAGAAGAAGCTTCACCTCTGCGTTTGGTGCTGACTCTGGGAATTGCTGGAGCGTTGGCTGGTTTCCTCATCGTCTTCGTATATGTGGCGACCCTCCCGATAATAACAGCGAACAAAGCCGCGGAGCTCAGGGAGGCTATCCAGTTAGTACTCGGAGCACCCGATCAATTCGACACACTCTTCGTTGTCGATGGAGAACTCCGCGAAGAACTCGATGCGGGTCAGGCACCAGAAGATTTCGACCAGATCTACCCTGGTTATCGAGACGATGGCACACAGATCGGTTATGCAATCCAGGCTGCCGAGTTCGGATTTCAGGATGTGGTCCGGCTGATATTCGGCTACGACGCCGAGACACAGGAGATCCTTGGCATGCTGGTGTTGGAGCACAAGGAGACTCCCGGCCTCGGTGACAAGATCGTCAAGGATCTGGCTTTCGTTGGCCAGTTCGTCGAGACGACCACGCCGGTAGCTGGCGTGAAGGTGGGCGCCGGTACGGGGGCGGAAAACGAAATCGATATGATCACCGGCGCGACGATTTCATCCCGCGCTGTGATTCGGATAATCAACAATGCGCTGGAGCGGCTCAACCCAATGATTGATGCGTACAGCGGGGGAGGGAGCCGATGAGAGTTACGACTCCCCAACAAGATTTCACGCGGGGAATCTGGCGTGAAAACCCGGTGCTGATACAGATGCTGGGATTGTGCCCGGCCCTAGCCGTGACGAACACGGTCGTGAACGCCATCGCCATGGGCCTTGCCACGTTCTTCGTGCTGACGGGATCGAGCCTGCTCGTCTCGACTTTCAAGAAGCTCATTCCGAACCAGGTTCGTATCTCTACGTATATCGTCATCATCGCGACGTTTGTGACGGTTATTGATATGACACTGCAAGCTGCCGTTCCGGATATCCACAAGGAACTTGGTGCATTCATTGCGCTGATCGTCGTCAATTGCATGATCCTCGGTCGCCAGGAAGCTTTCGCGTCGAAGAAGCCGGTCGGTCGGTCGTTACTGGATGCCGCAGGTACCGGAATCGGTTTCATGATTGCACTGCTGATTCTGGGCACCTTCAGAGAGATTTTGGGCAGCGGCAGCGTTCTTGGGTTCTCTCTGTTTGGATCGAACTTCGAGCCGTGGGTCGTCTTCGTTCTGCCCCCGGGAGGATTCTTGACAATCGGTTTCGTGCTGTTGGGCCTGAACGCCTACAGGAAGCGTAGAGACGAACGAGCAACAGCCCTAAGTCCGGCCGTACCACAGGAGGAGGCCGCATAATGAACAATCTTCTCCTGATTCTGATCTCGGCGATGGTCGTCAACAACTTCACGCTGTTTTACTTCCTCGGGCTGTGTCCATTCATGGGCGTGTCGGGGCGTGTCGAAACAGCGTTGCGCATGGGCGCCGCGAACCTCTTTGTGCTTACAATCACTTCGATTTGCGCTTGGTTTCTTTACGCGTTCATTCTTCCAGCTGCCCCGTATCTGCGGCTCATTTCGTTTATCGTGGTTATTGCGTCGAGCGTGCAGATCGTGGAAATAGCAATCAAGAAGATCAGCCCTGCGCTGTTCAGAGCCCTGGGCATCTACCTACCGCTGATCACGACAAACTGCGCAATTCTGTTTTTTGCCATTCAATCCACGAACAAAGGCTATGGCTTCATTGAAAGCCTGTTTTACGCCTGGGGAGCGGGTCTTGGGTTGACTCTGGCCCTCGTATTGATGGCATCAATACGAGAAGACAGTGAGCTAGTTACGGTTCCAGAAGTTGCCAAGGGTACAGCGTTGACGTTCATAATCGCCGGCTGCCTATCGCTGGCATTCATGGGGTTTGCTGGGTTGTTGAGCGCCTCATGATGTTGTTAATGGGGGTTTGTGGCTGCGCGGCGTTGTTTGTCCTCTTTGGAGTCATCGGGGGCAGACACGAGCAGCACGAGAGGTCGCACAGCTGCGGCACATGCGGTTCAGAAGAAAACAGCGCTCAATGCGGTGTTTGTGATAAAGTAAGCGAGATATCGGAGCACAGTCATGCATAATCAAAGTCCGTCAGGTCTCTCTGGTCCGAGCCGACGAGAAATCCTCCTGCTGGGAGCCGGTGCATTCGCCATTGCGGCTGTACCATTGTGGAGAAGCAGACGGAGCAAGCTGATTCGGCGCAGCGTACCCTCGATGGGGACGATCGCAGAAATAGGCGTTGTACACAGAGACGAGCAGTACGCACACGGTGCCATCAATGCCGCTTTCGCAGAGCTGCAGAGTGTGGAGCAATTGATGACTCGGTTCGAGACCACGTCGGATGTGGGTCGAGCAAATCTCCAGGCGGTGCGCGAGCCGACTGCGGTTTCTCCGGCAACTGCCAGCGTCCTGCGCGAGAGTCTACTGTGGGCGGAGGCCAGCGACGGTGTGTTCGATCCCTGCTTGGGCAAAGTCTTCAAAGCATGGGATGTCGGACACAGGTCAGAGCCACCCAGAAGCGACCTAGTGCGCCGGTATGCGGGCCGTAGCCTGTTCCGCACTATGGAACTGGATACCAGGAACGGACAGCCGGTTGTGCATTTCTCGGAGAGCGACGTTGAGATCGATTTAGGCGGAATCGCAAAGGGTTATGGTGTCGACAGAGCAGTGCTGGCGCTCAGAGAGTGGGGAATCACGAACGCACTAGTGAATGTGGGCGGCGATCTCTACGCAATGGGTGCATCGGAGGACGGCGACCCGTGGAAGGTTGGCGTGCGCTCTCCGCGCGACCCCAGCAAGGTCACGGAACAGTTTGAATTGGCTGATGCAGCTGTAGCCACCTCCGGCGACTACATGCAGTACTTCACGCACAATGGCAGACAATATCACCACCTGATGGATCCCAAAACCGCCGAACCGCGCGAAAGCGTTGTACACAGCGTTACAGTGAAAGCCGACGATTGTATGACTGCTGACGCGGCTGCAACGACAGTGTTTGGATTGGACGGTGGACACGCGTATCGAATTCTTGGTGTTCGCGCACCGAGTGCAAGGATCGTCAGCACGATCTAGCTAACGTCAGGTTTGTGATAAACGGGGAACGAGGTACCATTCCGCTTCGTTTCCCGTTTTTGCGTTATCCGCTCAAGCCCGGTGGGGCTGATTAGCATGCAGCTTGCCAAGCTGGGTTGCCATATCCAACCGGGTTGGTCTATTTGGATAATAGCTCAACGACGATTGTCCACTCACAGTGGGGCATCGAATGACATCTCCCAGTGCATCCATCCGTCAACCGGCAGTAGCGGGTCGGTTTTATCCTGGATCGGCATCAGAACTGCGATCGATGGTCGAAGGAATGTTGGACGCCGTCGACGCAGAGCCAGCGCCAGCATTCGGCGCGATCGCACCTCATGCAGGCCTCGTTTACTCTGGGGGGTGTGCAGCACACGTTTTCAAACGTATCAGCATTCCACGGGTTGTGGTAATCGTGGCGCCAAACCACACTGGTCGGGCATCTCACCGCGGCGGTGCGGCAGCTTGGAACAGCGGCGCTTTCGACACACCGGTAGGGAGTTTGGAGATCGCTGAGGAATTCGTCGCTCGACTCGAACAGGAAACGAACCTGGTTGCGCACGATTCGGCTGCCCACGCGTTCGAGCATGCAGTAGAGGTCGAACTACCGTTCATTGTTATGCTCGCACCCGACGCCTCGATCGTCCCAATAGTACTCGCCTGGGACGATTGGAGTCGTTGTCGAGAGCTGGCGAATGCGATCGCGACCACGGCAACTGAATGGCCGCACGAGGTACTCCTACTGGCATCCTCGGATATGACTCACTTCGAATCGGCCCAAGCTGCGGCAGTGAAAGATAGGGGTGCGCTGGAGGCTATCGAGAGATTCGACGCGGAGGGCCTGCTGACGTACTGCCAAGACCAACACGTGAGCATGTGTGGCCGGGCACCGGCCGCGGTGGTGTTGGAAGCTACGCGGTTGCTTGGGGCCTCGTCCGCCGAAGTCGTAGACTACAGGCACAGCGGAATGGTGACAGGTGATGATCGCGATGTCGTTGCATACGCTGGTGTCGTGATCCGCTAGCGTTCGTCGGCCACTACCCAGGTTTTCCCTTCGTGGAGCAGGTCGACGAGATCTTTCCCCTCAGCATCGGCCATCGCAGCCGCGATTTGGTCGTGCACGGACTTGTCGTACGCTTCTCTCGGATCACAGAAGAGCACACCAAGTGCAACTGGAAAGTCAGGTGGCTCCAAGCCGGCTAGCTGCATTGCCAAGACCCGATTGGTTTCGTCGTGCACCAACACCTGCTCTACGGGGATCCCATTCGGACCGACCTGTACGACTTCCAAACCTGCGCACCCTGGTTTCAACCGCAGGCCGCGCTCTCCGTCCTTCCCAAACAGGAGTGGAGAGCCATGCTCCACGTGAATTTGTCGGTCTGTTGCGTTCTTCTTGTCAGTGAAGTAGGAAAAAGCACCGTTGTTGTAGACCACGCAATTCTGGTATATCAACACCAACGATGCTCCTCGATGATCGTGAGCACGCTTCAGGATTTTCACGAGCCGGTCTTGCTGGGTGTCTATCCCTCTTGCCACAAACCTCGCTCCCGCCCCCAGGGCAAATTCTGCCGGAGTGACTGGACGTTCCACAGACCCCATAGGCGATGAAGGAGATCGAGTGCCGGTGCGGGAAGTTGGCGAAAACTGCCCTTTGGTGAGACCGTAGATTTCGTTGTTGAAGAGCACAATCTGAAGATCAATGTTACGACGCAATGCATGCAGCAAATGGTTGCCGCCGATACTCAGCGCGTCTCCATCACCGGTCGCAACCCAAACGTCGAGGCCTGGATTAGTGAGTTTGATTCCAGTTGCGACCGCGGGTGCTCTTCCATGGATTGTATGGAAGCCGTAAGTGGACAGATAATACGGCAGCCTGGCCGCACATCCGATTCCAGAAACGAAAACGGTGTTCTCCGGCCTGGCCTCGATCTCAACGAGTGTCTTCTGTACAGCGCGTACGATAGCGTAGTCTCCACAGCCAGGACACCACCTAATCTCCTGATCGGACGCAAAGTCCTTCGGCCTCAGCTTGGTAGTTGTTGAGTCCCCCGGCATCGTTATACCTCCATGAGAGCGGTGACGGCATCCAGGATTTCCGCGATTTTGAACGGTTGTCCTGTGACCTTCGATAGGCCTTCCGCAGGTACCAGGAACGTGCTTCTCAACATTGTGAGTAGCTGGCCTGAATTCATTTCGGGTACCAGGATCTTGTCGAAGCCGGTTAGCAGCTCGCCCAGGTTCGGAGGAAAGGGGTTCAGGTAGCGAACGTGGATATGTGAAAAGTCTAATCCCTTATCACGGGCGCGCCTGGTGGCTTGCCTTATGGGGCCAAATGTCGATCCCCAACCGACTAACGCGAGAGGCCCCGATTCAGGACCAAGTGCAACTTCTTGCAGTGGAATGTCCGCACCGATACCACCTATCTTCGCCGCGCGAATATCGGTCATGTATTGGTGGTTGTCTGCATCGTACGAGATATGCCCGGTTCTGAAATCCTTCTCCAGGCCGCCCGTTCGGTACTCCAAGCCTGGTGTCCCCGGCCTGATCCATGATCTCGCGAGTGTGTCGGGGGCCCTGCGTTGTAGTTGTGACGCGTCGTCCGATTCAGACAGGAAATCCACGCTCAACCTTGGCAGTCTAGCCAGATCTGGTAGATGCCACGGCTCTGCCGCGTTTGCCAGATAGCTGTCTGTGAGCACGAATACCGGAGTCATGTATTTCGTTGCAAGTCTCACTGCTTCTACGGCAACCTCAAAGCAGTCCGACGGAGTCGATGCAGCCAGCACGGGTAGCGGCGCGTCGGCATTGCGACCGTAAACTGCCTGAAACAGATCGGATTGTTCTGCTTTTGTGGGCATTCCCGTGGAGGGGCCAGCTCTCTGTGTGTTGAGTATGATCAGCGGCAGCTCAGCGCTGATTGCCAGCCCGATTGCCTCTGACTTCAAGGCAATTCCAGGTCCCGAGCTGGAAGTCACTCCCAGGGCGCCGGCGTACGAAGCACCAATCGCCGAACAGATGGCGGCAATCTCATCCTCAGCCTGAAAGGTGATTACCCCCTGTCCCTTCATATTCGCCAACATGTGCAAAATCGGTGACGCTGGTGTGATCGGGTAGGAGCCTAGAAACATCTGAAGCCCCGCCGATTTGGCTGCGGCAAGCAAACCGAGCGCAATGGTCTGAGTCCCTGTGGCCACGCGGTATTCGCCTGGCGTCATTTGGGCTTTGCCCATTCCGTGGCCAACGGCGGAGCTAGGCATCTCCGCTGTTTCGCCGTACGCATGTCCCGCATTCAAAGCTGCGATGTTCGCCTTGGCGATCTCTGGGCGAGCAGCGAACTTATTCTGCAGCCACTCGACGGTGGCGGAGCGGTCTCTGTCGTACAGCCACAATGCCAGACCCAACGTCCACATGTTTCGAGAGCGCCTGGCCTCCTTTTGACTGAGGTCGAAGCCGACAACTGCCTCAGCAGCCATCTGGCTGATGTTTAGCTGAATCAACTCGTACTGTGCGAATGATTCATCGGAGGCGGGATTCGTATCGTATCCAGACTTTGCCAGGTTGCGCGCGTCGAATGCCTCTTTGTCCAAGATGACAGTTCCGCCGACCCTCAAGTCTGGCAGGTTTGCCTTCAAGGCGGCAGGACTCATGGCAATCAGCACGTCCAACTCGTCACCCGGCGTGGAGATGTCGGTGGATCCGAATTGCACCTGGAATGCAGAAACGCCGAATTCGGTGCCTGCAGGTGCCCTTATCTCGGCGGGATAGTCCGGGAATGTCGCGAGGTCTTCACCGAAGAGCGCGGTCTCGATCGTGAACTGTGCGCCGGCGATCTGCATGCCATCTCCTGAATCGCCGGCAAAACGAATTACGACGGCCTCTAGTACCTTGTGCGCATCGTCTGGGGTTCCATTGGTGTTCTTGGAATCGACGCTCATTTTCACCTGCACGCTCTGTGGAGGCGTTCCGCAGCGAATAGCCGTTCAATGGAAGGTACCGAGGTCTAAGCATGAACCGCCAGCAGCGAGATTGACGTTCTAGAAGTACACACGTCCTCTCAAGAAGCCGCCCAAATCACCTACACCGAACTCCGTGCCGCTGCCGCCGAAATACACCAGCCCGTTGAAAAGGAGGTCGACGTTTTCGGCAAATGAGTACGAAACCGATGGGATCAATACTCCGCTTCCATCGCCGATATTCCCGAGAGTTGATAGACCCAAGGACCAAAGTTGACCGAAAGGACGCGTGACATTGCCTACGAGAATGCCTTTCCCCAGAGTCCTCCGCGTACCGGAAAGGCGGTGTAACCAAGACGCAGCGCTGTAGGGAGCGTCCCACTCCCCACGCCCGTTGTAGAATCCTTCCAACATCAATAACGTTCCGTCGCGAAGCGAGTAGTTGCCTCCGGCAGTGACTTCTAGCCATCTCTCCCCTGCCAAGTCGGACCAGGTTGTCTCCGTCCATACACCAAGCCCGAACAGCTCTCCCGACACATCGCCACCTATCGTCCTCCTTCGTTCGAGGAAACCTTCTACGTCTAAGAAACCGACGGGAATCGTTTGCTCGTAGAATTCGGCAACGATCGCCGAAAGATCGAATCCCTGAAAGTGGTGTCGGATTCTCACGAGCTTCCCGCTGGAATCGAATCCGCCATCGGGCACCCAAGCGACCCTTACGTCGCTCAGCGGTCCGAACGGCAGTTTGGCACTGATTGCACCTATGCCTTCGCGCTCGTAGCCGGGTTCGAGAATGTTCTTGGGTCGGAACAGCTCCGTGGGGTTGAAAACCGCGCCTGCGCCCCAGGTCAGAAACTGCTTGCCCGCGGTTATTTCCACAGGTCCCGGCCTGATCGTTACGTAAGCATGATTCAAGTAGTGCCGGTTTTCCAGATCCACCGAGGCGTCTCCAACCACTTCTCTCAGTTCATCCGGCAGTACGTCGGCGAGCGCAATGGACGTGTTGCCCCGATACAGCTGGTACACAACGGCAACGGAGGTACGGGCACCTCTGCCCGCTCTCGCGTTCAAATCGATGCGGACACGATCGTAATCGAGCTGTTGCCAACCGGAGTTGGGGTAGTGATTGGCACTGAATTGGTGCTCGATGTAGCCGTTCAGCCGCAAAGTTTGTTGAGTTGCCGCGGGTTCGGTTGCGGCAACCGCCCCAAGCAGCAGCAAGACTGTAGTCCGGAAGTTCACTCGCCACCCTCTAGATGCGGCAGAGTGAATACCTCACGTGGCACACGTATGTCGAGTTCGACGCTCAACATCTGCAGGGTTGTTCGGGTGTCGGTCTGCATCGCGTCGTCCATCTCGATTCTAAAGGGATACCAGCGATCGCCGACGCGCCGTACGTCGCTCAGCAGTGCGGTCTTGAGCAGTTTGCCGCTGCGAGCAAACCTCTCCTCCTTGAGTGGGACCCACCGATCGGCATCAACCCAAACCTTGCGTCTCTGGTAGGCTAGATCCCTGCGTTCCGGCTTCGCGGTTAGGTTCACGACGTAGGCTCGCC
>Ga0180431_10008553_pt1 | contig 11715 bp, 8 predicted proteins | sample SS_ome_11_FD_132459 | JGI IMG/M metagenome (GOLD analysis project Ga0180431, IMG submission 132459) | Hypersaline lake sediment archaeal communities from the Salton Sea, California, USA - SS_1_MS_1 metaG | ecosystem: Environmental > Aquatic > Non-marine Saline and Alkaline > Hypersaline >...
CCCACGCGAAAGCCGCCGGGTCCCTGCCATCGAAAACAATGGGATCGAAGCTATTCACCTCAAGATGCCGCGCAAACCAGTCGGTGCCGCCCTGCTGCGACATGGTGGTCCTCTGGTCTATGCGCCTTCCATTGCTGATCATGATGGGAGTCACCAGCCCACAGTCGTCGGGCCGCCACCAGCGAGGCACCCAATCGCTGCCGCGCTGCTCCTCAAAAGCTCCATCGCTGAGGAAGGCGACCAGCCGTTCGCCAGGCAAGGGCATATGGACGTACTGGATCTCGGTGAAGCCCAGATACCCGCCTTCGACCAGCCCGCCCGCTGTATGGGCGTTGACATGGCTGCCCAGCGGTGAGTCCTGTTTGCCATCGTCGCCCAAACGATAGGAGTAGAAGTCCCGAACATACCGCGTCAGCCCTTCATCTGTAAGGGAGTAGCGTTCCGCGTGGGCCGGCGTCATATTGCCCAGCAGCAGGTTCACCGTGTCCACTGCGGCCACGCAGTGGCCCTGGCCCATGATCCAGGAGCGGGTATGGCCGGTGATTGCATTGATGGCCATGTAGCCAGCGTAGGCAGGCACCATATTGAGAGCGCCGCCGGTGTGTCCCTCAGGCCGTGGCTTGAAGTCCTCGGAGGCGAGCTCGCGTCCGTCGAGGTAGACGTTCTGCGCATACGTCTCATGGGCAACCACCCACATGGCGGCACTGGCCACCCGATCCGCCGCATGGAGCACCTCGAACAAAGGGACCCCATCCCCGACAACACCCCTTGCTTCGAGGAGGTCAGCCATGGCGAAGACCCGCTCCTGTGTCTCCGTGGAATGCTGGATCGGTCCACAGCCGGCAGCCCAGCGGTCCGCCGGCCGGTTCTTCTTGCGATAGAGGCTCACCCTCTCCTCAATGCGAATTCCCTCTGCCTTCCTGCTTCCCATCTTAGTCTCCTCCTGGCTCGGCCTGGTCGCCGCAAACCCATCGGGGCCGCGTCAGACCGCGATCCGCCGCCACCGTGTATTGACGCGTCATGAAGACCTGCAATCCATGGTCAGACGGCCTCTGTCGAGGTCACGTGAGTGCGACTTCCGCACCGTATTCCGGCACAGATATGTCCCACCCGGTCTTTTCCCTCACGAAGCCGCCGAACGACTCAGCCACCTGTGGCTCGCCATGTGTAACGAACACGTGCCTGGGTGCCCTCTTGAGCTCAGAAAGCCACCTGAACAGGTCGTCCCTGTCCGCATGAGCCGAGAACCCGTGTATCTGCGCTATCGTCGCGCGCACACGGTAGTGCTGGCCCAGTATCCTCACTCTGTCGGCACCATCGACGATGTGCCGCCCCAGCGTCCCCTGCGCCTGGTATCCGACGAACAGCACGGTACTCTCTGGACGCGAGATGTTCGTTACCAGATGGTGCTTGATTCTCCCTCCAGTGCACATCCCTGAGCCGGCTATGATGATGGCGGTGCCCTTAATGCTGTTGATCGCCTTTGATTCATCCACGGTTCGGATCATCTTCAGGCCGGGGAAATCAAAGGGAGATCTGTTGCGGTCAACCAGCTCCGCCATTTCCTCATCGTACAGATCGGGGTGCCGTTTGAACACGTCGGTGATCCTGACAGCCATCGGGCTATCGAGCAAGACCAGCAAGCGGGGTATGCGGCCGTCGGTACGCAGTTCATTGAGGCGGTAGAGCACCTCCTGAGCCCTTTCCAGAGCGAAGCTCGGAATCACGATGTTGCCGCCGCGTTGCAGGGTCGAGCCGACCACTTCAGCGAGACGATCGACCTCCTCGACATCCTCATGCAACCTGTCACCGTAGGTCGATTCGACCACAACGTAATCCGCCTCGTCGAAGAAGGTCGGGTCGCGCAGAATCGGCTTGTCGCACCTGCCCACGTCACCGGAGAAGAGAATCCTTCTTCGCTCGGGGCCTTGCGCCACCTCAATCATGATCATTGAAGACCCGAACACGTGACCGGCATCATGGAAAGTGACCTCCACCCCGTCACCTAAGCGGACCGGCTGTTCGTAACCCACCGGCGAGAACAAAGGCAATGCCGCCTCGGCATCGTCCAGCGTATAGAGAGGAACCTCCGGAAAGGGCCCCCTTCTGCCCTCCCGTTCGTGCCTCCTCTTCTTGAATGCCGCATCCTCTTCCTGCAGTCTTGCCACATCCCGCAGCATTATCTCGGTGATGTCGGAGGTGGCCGCCGTACAGTAGATGGGCCCGCGAAAGCCATAACGTACCAGCTTCGGCAACAGGCCACAATGGTCGAGGTGGGCGTGAGTCAGCAGCACAGCGTCCACCGTCTCAGGCGGCACGGGAAAAGGGTCCCAGTTCCTGCTCCTGTACTCCCTCTCCTGGTAAAGCCCGCAGTCTATCAGAAGCCTCAGGTCGTTGACCTCCAAACAGTACCGGGAGCCAGTGACGTTCTGAGCCGCTCCGAGGAATTTCAACCTGGCCTGCATACCGACACCTCACAAAGTTGTTAACCCGCCTATAATAGCACTGCGCCGCAACTCCTAGCCAGCCACTTGGTCTATGCAGTTGTTCAAATCACGACAAGTCCCCATTTGGTCGCAGCACACCATGCGTCGCTTAACCAGGCTCCCAGTGGGAGGACTTGTGACAGCAGCAAGCACTGACGTAGAATGCAGTCCGTCAACCGTCCTTGTTCACAGGCCCACATGCTATGAGAGTCCTCGCCATCAATTGCGGCAGTTCTACCCTCAAGTTCCAGCTTCTGCACCTTGAGGAGGCGGGTACTGCATCCGGCGACAGCCGCAAGTTGGCCGCCGGCATTGTCGACAGGATTGGTGGTGACTCGTCACTGCGGTTCACTGCACAGGAGAGCGCGGAGCGCTACAAAGCCACCCCGGTGGACAACCACGGTCACGCCGCTCAACTCGTGCTTGACTGGCTCCAGTCACTGGGCATCGCCGCGCGAGGCGGCCTGGAGGCAGTAGGTCACCGCGTCGTCCACGGCGGCGACCGCTTCGTCGAGCCCACCATCATCGATGACGAGGCCATAGCTTCAGTGGAGGCTGTGAGCCAACTGGCACCGCTCCACAACGAGCCGTCGCTTCGCGCCATTCGCGCCACACGGAGCGCGCTCGGCCCGTCAGTGCCGATGGTCGCCGTCTTCGACACCGCTTTTCACCGTACTATTCCACAACGAGCCTCCCAGTACCCTATTCCTCATGAGCTGGCGACCAGGTACGGAATCCGGCGCTACGGCTTCCATGGGATAGCCCATCGCTACATGATGGAGCGCTATGCCGCCATTACTGGTACGCCCTCGAACCAGACGAAGCTGATAACGCTGCAACTGGGCAACGGTTGCTCCGCCACAGCTATCGACCGGGGCCGTTCGGTGGACACGTCGATGGGCTTCACGCCATTGGAGGGGTTGATGATGGGGACACGCACTGGGGACCTAGACCCGTCGCTCGTGGCCTTTCTAGCCCGCAAGGAGAGTGTGGACATCCGGCAGGTGGAGGACTGGCTCAACACCAGGTCGGGGCTTCTTGGCGCGTCGGGACTGTCCAGAGACGTGCGAGAACTCCTACAGGCGGAGCAACAGGGCAACGCGCGTGCTTCCCTGGCGCTCGATATGTTCTGCTACCGCGTGCGCAAGTACATCGGTGCCTACCTCGCCGCACTGGGCGGGGCCGATGCCATCGTCTTCGGTGGCGGCATCGGCGAGAATGCACCAGTGATCCGAGCGCGAGTATGCGATGGCCTGGACTGGTGCGGGCTGACCCTGGACCCGCAGCGGAACGCAGTCACTATCGGCTCTGAAGGACCGATAAGCGTCGCCGGCGCCGCGATACAGGCCCACGTCATACCGGTGGATGAGGCCGCCGTCATTGCTCGCGACACAGTTGCATGCCTTCACCACTCAAAGCCATGAAGGCCCCCGGGGGACTCAGGGAGGAAGCCTTCGGCCACACGCTGCAGGACGCTCAACCTGAACCTCCTTGCGGAGTCTGAAGCCGTTTCCATGCACAAGCGGTGTGAACGCCAGTACACAGGCCGATCCCGTGGCGCAGGCGCTTGCCTCCCCAGGCCTTCTGCGGTAGTATCCCGCACGAGGCGCTGGGGTTTCCTTGGGAGGCCCTCGCTCGGAGGTGAAGTAACATGCTGACGCAGGTCCATCTTCTTCTGACTTATATGTGCAATTCGGAATGCGACCACTGCTTTGTGTATTGCAGCCCGGCGGCCAAGGGGACCTTTGCCCTCAGCCGGCTCCGCCAGGTTATAGACGATGCCGCCACGGTCGAGACCATGGAGTGGGTCTACTTCGAAGGTGGCGAACCATTCCTCTTCTATCCTCTGATGGTTGAAGGGATGAAGATAGTCCGCGACAACGGTCTCAGGATCGGCACGGTCACCAATGCCTACTGGGCTAGCTGCGAGGAAGACGCCCAGCTCTGGCTGCAGCCGCTCAGTCAGTTGGGCGTCGCGGACGTGAGCATAAGCGACGACCCTTATCACTACGAGAAACGGGACGACAACCCTGCGCGACGAGCCCTCGCTGCGGCAATGAGAATGGGAATGCCGGCGAGTGTCATATCCATTGAAAAGCCCTCAGTGGGAGCGGCGGGCAAGCAACCGCAGGGCAAAGGCATGCCCATTGTGGGGGGCAACACCAGGTTCAGGGGCAGAGCGGTGGAGAAGCTGGCGAAAGGGCTGCCGGGGAGACCGTGGAGAGACTTCGTTGAGTGCCCCTACGAAGACCTGCGAGAGCCGAAGAGAGTCCACATCGATCCCTACGGCCATGTGCATGTGTGCCAGGGCCTGCTCATAGGCAACGTTTTCGAGCAGCGGTTGCCGCATATTGAAAAGGACTACGCGCCAGACTCGCACCCCATATGCGGCCCGCTGCTCAAGGGGGGACCTGCCGCCCTGGCTGAGGAGTACGGTTTCGTCCACCGCGGCGACGGCCAGTACATCGACGCCTGCCACTTGTGCTACCTGGTTCGCCTGTCCCTGCTGGACAGGTATCCCCACTGCCTCGCTCCCAGGCAGGTCTACGGGCTGGGCTAGAAGTGTCGGCGGACCTCAATAGATGACCGGATTGAGGGCACCGTGGGGCGACGCGTAGGATTGGAGGACGACCACCGCGAACGCCGGTAGAGGAGCGTACGGCCGCACCCTCCGAAACCGTCGTGTGACTGCTGCAACTCAAGCGGAATGCACGAGATTCGAACTACGACAATTGCCTTGACCAGTCCCCTCAGTGTCAGTGTCCCTGAAGGTAGCTCGACAGCCGGCTATACCAGGACGGTAGCTGCAGTTGAGTCTTGCATCTGTCCGGTGTATAGGCCTTTATGTCCAAGACTGGCGTAGAATCAAAGGCATCAAGACCGTCAACCCTCAGGATACTTCCCTTCCTCCCCAGTAGCCTGACAATGGTCAGACCTATGGGACTCGGCCTGTGCGGTGAATCCAGGCAGAAGACCCCAACCACAGGCAGTTCCTCCAGTCTCAGGCCGTACTTGGCGAACCTCCTTGGCCTGGCCTTGACGGTCTTCCTTTGTTCCTCTGTAGTCTCATGCATATGGAACAGCACTATCAGGTGAGAGAAGCCATCGATGCCATCAAGCGCCTCAACGCAGTCTCCGAACACCTCTATCTCCGCCTCAACGCCATTGGGCCAGCTTTCCCTTACAGCATCATTGCTCAGCTTCGTTCTCACCACACCTATCGGCTCAAACTCAACTTTCGAATCTCCCATTGCCTTCTTCCCTCGGATCCTCAGACTACAGACTCGCTTTCCACCGGCTTCACGCGGAAGCCCGTGAGTGCAGGACCAGTGCCGCACGTCTGAGCCTCATTATACAATAGGTTGCTCCACGGTTTGGCTGAGGAAGCAAGAACGGCAACTCGCGAAGGGTCAAACGACGAGACGTTCTCGGGTACAGGTCCGACGGCTGAGGCGCTTCGCAGAAACACCCTGGACGCGTGGCCGGCTCTCGCGCAGGACGCCGACCCAGGCCGTGAAGCCGCCGGGACCCGGCGACCCTGCGCGAACCGCAGGGAGAACGTTGTCCTTGGCGAAGAGTGCCGTGTGCAGCAGGCACCCTGCGACGAGCAACGCACCGCTTGGGAATCAATCCCGGACAGGGTTCGCGGGGCGCTCTAAACCGAGCTCTCACCAAGTCCGCAGTACGGGCACAAGCCCTCGGCCTCAGGTAGCCCAGGGGACCTGCAGCATAGGCGGAAGGGATGGGCGGTGAGCAATATCAGTGGCTGTTGGGTATCTGAAGCTTGAATCCATCATGTGAAGCATTTCGAGGCCCTTGACCGCCGCCTCCGCCTTTCCCCAGGGCATGGCAAAGGTCACTTCATCATCCTGGGCCGCGCCGAATATCCGGTCGCCCCCACAGTGAAGGACAAACTGGTAGGCGTTGCTGTTGAGGGCATGTGCCACGATGGCCCCGCAGCCGGCGGCCGGCCCTGCGATGTTGGGCAAGACAGGTTCGCCCGCCGCGAACATCGCTGCCTGGACCAGTTTGCAGACCTGGGCCGGATTCCCGAAAACGGCGACTACCTCAGGCTCATACTCGGTTGCCTCTATCGGCGCCATCAGTACGTGGCTGTACTTGCCGAACTCCAGTCGTCTCTCCGCCGGGATTGGTGGATAGGGCAGACCTTCGGGAAGCTCAGCGAGAGCGCCCATGACCACGGCGCCTCCGACGCATAGCTGGTCGTTCTTGCCGACCGCCAGTGTCCACCCGTAGCGACTCGAAATGCCGATTGCCTGACAAAGGGTGACCTGATAGCCCAGGTCACGCAGCGGCATAGTCGCCCCTTCCGGGAGGTCACCTTCGGATTGACATCTTCTGAAAGCCAAAGGGGACCTCTGTGGCCTAACGTACTGGTTCAGGGTTTCGGTGAACTGCTTGACTTCCATTGTTCCCTCCCGCGAAGCGGTTGATTCTCTCGACCCGGCCTCTCCTCTTCCCCGCTTCGTTGCGTCGAGTATAGCATATGCTAACCACTTGCAGTAAGGCATGGGATGCTGCACCGCAGGCACGCTGGTCACAGCCGCGAAAGTAGCCACCAAGGCTGAGCACCATGACCGCGAGTCATGCCTCGCCCGTGGGTCCGGGGAGTCCCTTTCAACGTGGCTTGACAATCAGGCCGAAACGGTCATAGACTCCCAGTGCCGAGAGCGATGAGGGACAGGTATCGCTTCACCGCAAGTTGAAATGGGGAATCCCGGGTAACACGATGAAAGGGGGAGGCAATATGGTCTCAGGGGAATCAGCAAAGTTGGAGGCCCTCAGACGAGAGATCCGAGACTGGCTGAGGGCGAATCTGCCCAAGGGGTGGGGAACACCGGAGTACGTAGCGCCCAAGCCGTACAGCAAAGAGATGCATGAACAGGGTAAGGAGTGGACAAAGAAGTGCTACGATGCCGGCTATACCGGGTTTGGCTACCCCAAAGAGTACGGCGGCATCGAGCGCCCGCGAGAGGAGATAGCGGTTATTCAGGAAGAGATGGCCCGCACCGGGACACCTGGCGGCCCGCTATCCCTGGGTCTGCTGGTGGGAGCGCCGACCATCCTCTCCCATGGCGAGGAGTGGATGAAAGAGCGTTTCATCCCCAAGGTACTCAGCGGTGAGGAAAGCTGGTTGGAGGGATTCTCTGAGCCCGATGCCGGATCGGACCTGGCCAACGTCCAGACCACCGGTGTGAGGGATGGAGACGACTGGGTGATCAACGGCCAGAAGGTTTGGACAAGTATGTGGGAATTCGCTGACTGGGGCCTGCTGGTCGTGAAAACAGAGCCTGATGCACCCAGACACCGCAATCTGAGCTACTTTGTCTTTGACACGACCACGCCGGGATTCAGCCGAAGGCCGCTGCGCCAGATGTCCGGCGAAGCCGAATTCGGCGAGCTGTTCTTCGATGACATGCGCATTCCCCACAAGAACATGATGGGAGAGCAGGGAAGGGGCTGGTATGTGGCGATGACCGCCCTTCAGCACGAGAGAAGCGGTGGCGGGGCCTTCTACGGCGGTGCCGGAGGCGTCGGCCTTGCCGGCCTCGCCGACAGGCGTGCGGCAGCCATCGAGGGTATGGTTGACCTGGCCAAGGATACCACACGCTACGGCAAGCCGGTCTGGGAAAACGACATGTTTCGCCAGCGGATAGCCCAGTTCGCTATCGAGGCCGCAGCGATGAGGTGGAGTGGCGCTCGTATGGTGGCCAAGATGCGCAAAGGAATACCGCTGGGGAATGAACCCTCGGTTGTGAAGAACTTCCAGGCGGAGATGAGGCAGCGGCGCGGCGACATGGTCATGGAGATGCTGGGAGCCTACTCTCAGCTTGTCAGGGGGTCGGAATTCGCCGTGGACGAAGGCGATTGGGTGTACGATATGCTCAGGTCGCGCGGCGCCACCATAGAAATGGGCACTTCGGAAATCAACCGCAACATTATTGCCGAGAGGATACTGGGGCTGCCCAGATAAGGGCAAGAGTCGAGGATTCGCCCAGATTCATTCTCATCCGAATCAAGAGGAGGGAGCGGAGAATATGGAATTCAGCCTTAACGAAGAGCAAGAAATGCTCAAGGCAATGGCCCGAGACTTTCTGGCAAATGAATGCCCCAAAACGCTGGTGAGAGAGATGATGGAGGACGAGGTCGGCCATTCCCCGGAACTGTGGAAGAAGATGGCGGACGTTGGATGGCTGGGACTGATACTTCCCGACGAATACGGGGGCACCGGGATGAACTTCCGGGACCTGGCAATTCTGTGCGAGGAGATGGGCCGTGCCATGCTGCCCGGCCCGTTTTTTTCCACCCTGCTTCTCGCTGGGGTGCCGATCCTCACCGCCGGCACCGAGGAGCAGAAGAAGGAATACCTGCCCAAGATAGCCAACGGGGAGCTGGTTCTCACGCTTGCCGTGCTGGAGAAGGATGGCGACCTGTGGCCTGAAGGTGTTCAGGTCAAGGCCACTCAACGAGGTGATGACTACATCATCGACGGCACCAAGTTCTTTGTCCCCGATGCCAAGGCAGCGGACTACATACTGGTTGCTGCCCGTACCAAGCGCAGCGCCGACCCTCAAGAGGGAATCACCCTCTTACTGGTCGACACCACGGAATGGGGAATATACGCCACTCCGCTGAAGACCATGGACGAAACCAGGAAGCAGTATCAGGTCATGTTCAACAGGGTGGCGGTGCCGGCCAGGAACATTGTCGGTGAACTGCACGGGGGCTGGCCGGTCATCAAGGACGCGGTGCTCAAGGCCACAGCGGCGCTGTGCGCTGAGATGGTGGGCGGTGGCGAGTGGGTACTTGAGACCACCGTCAACTACGCCAAAGAGAGAGTGGCATTCGGTGTGCCTATCGGCAACTTCCAGGCCATCAAACACAAGTGCGCTGACATGTACAGCGGACTCGAGTACGCCAGGTCTCTCATGGAATGGGCAGCCGAGGCGATACGAGAGGATTCCCCCGATGCCCCTATGGCGGTCTCCATGGCCAAGAGCTACTGCGGTGATACCTATAAGATGGTTACCGACCGGGGGGTTCAGGTCCACGGCGGCATAGGCTTCACCTGGGACCACGATATGCACCTGTACTTCAAGCGGGCCAGGTCATCCGACACCGCCTTCGGCGACAGCAATTACCACCGGGAGTTGATAGCGGCATACTACGACTGACACAGAAGGTCGGCAACAAAGCTACAACCAGCGGAGGAATAACCGAGCCTTTTTCGTCATTCCTCATTCCGAACCCATATCGTGAGCAGCAAGAGCACCCGCCGCATTGAAGCGAAGTCCTCGCGGACGGCTAATTTCGCATGCTTGTTGAGGGCTGCTTCATACGTAGACAGAAGACCGTCCTATTCAGGACCGGACCACATCGCCTATGTGCTGGTCCCTGCCTTCTTTAAGCTGCTCTTGAAATCCAGGTGGCTATTCGGACTATTCAGCCGCCCTTTTTTCCCCAGTGGTATGTATGAATACGTAATCGCGAGGACGAGGTATTTCGATGCGGTATTCATAGAAGCCCTGGAGGACGACTTTGACCAGATAGTGATATTCGGAGCTGGATTCGACAGCCGGGCACTGCGTTTTGCCAATTTGAACAAAGGTACTCGGATATTTGAACTAGATGCTCCGACAACCCAACAAGAGAAGCTCAAGGTTCATCAGTCGAAGAAACTGGCTATCCCGGATAACCTCTTCTTCATACCGATTGATTTCAACAAGGAGAGCCTGCAAGACAAGATGGCCCAGGCCGGGTTTGTTGCCGGCAAGAAATCCCTTTTCATCCTTGAAGCGGTGACGATGTATTTGCCTCAAGACGCCGTGGAAAGCACCTTCCGCTTCATCGAAGACGTCTCCGGCATGGGAAGTCTCATTGCTTTCGACTATATATATGCCGGTGTTCTGCGGAGAGAAAACAAGTACTATGGTGAGAGGGGGTTCTCTCTCAAGACACTGGCGAGAGTCGGCGAGAAGTGGACATTTGCCCTCGAAGAAGGCGAGGCGGGGCAGTTTCTTGGGAGGTATTCGTTTTCTCTGAGAGACCACGGTGGGAAAGCGGAACTCGAAGACAGATACTTCCGGGATTCGGATGGAGTGATCGTGGGGAAGATCAACGGTACGGGCGCTATCGCCACCGGTATCAAGACATGACGCCGTATGAGCCTGCCTTCCTGCATACTGCAGTAGGAATCGAATTCCGTTGCCTATGCGGCAACGCAGCGAATCGTGCAGATATGCTTCAGGTATTCAGCGCCAGCGCCGGCCACGTGGTTGATTGTGCTTTCAATACGATACACCAGAGGGGCGTTCCTGACGGGATGTTGGCAAGCAGCGGGGTCTCGCCCTTCAGTGAAAGAGCCCCTTGGTTCCAGTCAGGGTGGTGTCGTCATTTGACTGAACGAAACGGACAAGTGTGACCTGCTAGACAGACAAGGGCTACCACTATGCATGGGTCCCAGCGCTGCTGGACCCCGTCATGGGGGCTCTCATTTCTTCCCTTGCTGTGTCTTTTGCGCTTTCTTTTCCAGTACCTGCTTCTTGGGTTTCTTCACATTCTTCCTTCCCTTAGTGCCCACGTCTGTACCCCCCATCTTGAGACTCTAGGAGAAGACCGTCCTCTCCTTCTTTTGCATCATGGTGTCGGTCTTGATGGTGCGGGTTATGTGAATCATGCCCCAAGTCTGCACTCACCTCACTGGCTTAGGCAAGCTTGGAGAGAGGAGGCAACAACATCGCGCTGCCAGCGACGGATGTCATCAGAGGCAAGCTCAACGCTCAGAGAATCAGGCGCTCTGGCAAGCCGTTCCAGGCTGCTCAAAGGCCATAGAACGGAGGGATCTAGAGAAAGACTGAAGCCTAGTGATGTTCGCCACTCTTTGAGGTAGCTCAAGCGCTTCACCTCCTCTTCGCTGGCACGTACGAACCTGCTGCGAGCCGGTCGGTGTATTGGCGGAGCAGTCATGCCGTTATGCAGTGCCTCCTGGAGACCCTGTCCGAACCGTTTCAACCCGGTCCGCCCAAGTCCTGGCACTTCTGAGAGGTCCGCCGGGAGATTGGTGGCAAGGAAGATAAGTGTAGCATCAGGTAGTACGAAGAATGGTGGGCGATGCTGGCGTCGTGCCTCTTCTTCACGGAACAGGACGAGACTCTGGAGTACAGCAAGTTCGCGTCCATCTAGGTCTTTGGACCCTTTAACGTAGAGG
>Ga0180431_10008556_pt1 | contig 11714 bp, 17 predicted proteins | sample SS_ome_11_FD_132459 | JGI IMG/M metagenome (GOLD analysis project Ga0180431, IMG submission 132459) | Hypersaline lake sediment archaeal communities from the Salton Sea, California, USA - SS_1_MS_1 metaG | ecosystem: Environmental > Aquatic > Non-marine Saline and Alkaline > Hypersaline >...
ATGTCGTCGGCCCGCATGGCGTTGATTGCGATCCGAACGTTGGCGTCCTGGGCGAACTCGTACCCAAGATGCCCCGGCACGTGCCCGCCAGCGTAAAGCCCCTCGTGGAAGACGACGGCGCGGAAGCCGAGTTCCCGCAAGCGCGCCGCAAAGCCCGGCCGCGACACCTGGGGTAGATCGTTGTAGCTGCCGACGGTAAGAATGTTATTCATCGCTCTTCTCCGCCGCTTCCTCAAGCAACGCCTCAGCCATCTCGTCGGCCGCGCGCACGATTGCCGCAAGCTCCTCCAGCGTGTAGCCCGCAAGCGTTGGGGGGCCCTCGCTATGCACTAGGCGTGCGTCCTCAATGTCCCACCCGTACGCCATCATTGGGACACCCGTTGCGTCGTACCGCACCTTGCCGATCTTCCGTATCAGTCCGTTGGCCATGTTGTCTCCTTCCTATCTGGTTTCCTCGTACGTGATCGCCACCGCCAGCGCCTGCACGGCGTGTCCCGATACGCCGTAGCACGGGCCGGGCGCCTTCTTCGTGCCCTTCGCCGTCTTGCGGTCGCCGCCGAACCTGTCCCACACGGCGGCTGCCACGTTCTTGTCCTTCGCACGAGCCGAGCCGCACAGGTGCAGTTTGACCTCCGCTCGCTTGATCGCTGCCGTGGCAACGCCGAGCATGTCCGCAGCCTCAAGCAGTCGACCCGTAAACATGATCGTTGCGATTGACGACTCGCCGATCGCCATTCCCATCGCGGCGAATCGCTCGACGGCAACCACGTCATATGTGAACTCGGCTACGTTCATGTAGTGCAGCAGGTCGAAGTTCTCGCGGGCCGCGTTGCTCTCAAGCACCTGGTGCGCCTCGCGGTCGTATATCACGTACCCGCTGTGCATCGTGCCGGGGTCGATCGCTAGGATTCTCACGGCAGCACCTTCCAACAGAACAACCCGTACAGAATCATGGCCCCAAGGAACAATAACGTGAGGCCGAACGTCGCCGCGTGCATCTTCGCCCGCGACGCATAGCCCCATACGTACCCGATCGATAGCAGTACGACCGTGAAGCACGCCGCGATACCGAGTAGCGTGTACATGTCTACGCCTCCAGAAAATCCGGCACCCGCGCACCTTCCTCGCGCAGCCTGCCTGCCCAGTGTTCGCCCTCGACCCGGCGCGCGAACGCCGCCTTCTCAGCCCACTTGCCGTCCGGGTCGTCCCGAAGCTTGCCGAACGAGTACAGGATCGGCTGGCACAGCGAATCCAGCCACGCGAGCCACGCCTCGTTGTCGCTGAGCGGTCGCGTGTACAGGTCGCGTACCCGGTTCAGCAAGCACTCGAAGTCGTGCGCGGCTGATGTTCCGCCCTCGTGCCGTCGCGGTTCCGTCTTCGGGAAGAACTCGTCCTGCAGCGCGCCCCACACGTCGCGGATCGGCGCCCCGGGGTGCGTGTGCTTGATCCGCACCAAGGCGCCCTTGAGCGTGTCCGTCTCGACGCCCCGCAACGAGGCGTGCAGGACGGCGAGTTCGTCGTCGCTCGTCTTGGCGTTCGGCCAGTACCCGCGCACAAGCTTGATGAACTCATCCCGTAGCATCGGACGCCGCCTCCTTGTCGAGGTAGTTCTCCAGCCACGGGTCGATCGTCGACGTTGCAGCCTCGTCCGACCACCGCCCGTGGTTCAGCCAAGTTGCCGGGTGCGCGACGAACCGCTCTTCGGTGTTCTCTCGCTGGATGTGCGCGGTGTAGCGGTCGAGGCCGTCCATGATCTCAGCGAGGGTCGCGTCCTTGAGTGCCTTCCCGAGCGCGGTTTTGGCGACCTTCTTTCCGACCTTGCGGGGGTAGGCTGACCAGAACCGTCCGAAGGCATCTTCGAGTTCTTTTGCGGCAGCGCGCTTTTTCGAGGCGCTATCGCTCGAAGCTCTGCTTTGAGCAAGAGTAGTTATGTCTTTCTTTTGTTGGTTCTTGGTTCTTGGTTCTTGGGGCGCATTTTGTCCGCATGACGTGCGGACATTTTGCGGACATCTTGCGGACGCTTTGCGCTTCGCTTCTTGCGCCCGCCGCTTGGCGCTTCGTCCGAAGTGCTTGTCAAAGCCCGAGATACGTACGTTTCCGGTCTCTTCATCCAACTCCAGCCACCCCACGAATTCGTCCGTCATGGCCTCGGCGAGTGATACCCCAGATTGCCATTGCATAATTCTGTCGACACTCTTTAGCATCACCCCAGTTTCACATGTGTCGCATTTCTGGTCGATATGCCAGAACCATCGTATCACCGCACAGAAGACCAACTCGGGCACAGAGCCTGTGAGTTCTGCGAGCCGGAGTATCTCGTTGTCGTCGGGGTGCAGGTGCAGCTTGATCCATTCTGAATGAGCCATCTCGGATACGTCCTCGGGCGGGCGCAGAAAACGAGCCGCACGGTTGCGATGGCACTCGGGAAAGAGTTGCCCCGTGCGGCGTCGATTCTGCGTTCGTTCTATCGTTCCGAATACCATCGCGCCTGCAACCTACCTCACGCTGGTTGGGTCGTCAACGTCCGAGTTGTGATCGCCCATGCCGTCCCATTCAAACCGAGCCCAAAGAATGTTGCACGCCGGAATAAACATGCGGTATTCGCTGCCATCGGCAAACTCGAAGTCGAGCGCGAGGTCGGCGCCATTCTGCAAGTCGCGTATCGCCTTTCTGTACATCATGGCTGTTAACTCATTTCTACATCTGCCTCGGTAAGCGCCCACGTCTCGTATCATGACCACGAAGCCCTGATATGCCTTCGGTTCGCAGCGCTTGCTAAACGGCCACATGGTCTTCTCCTTGTGTTTCAAAAGGGCGCCCCGCCTTCGCGGCGGCGGTCCAAATCGCCGACGGGGCGCCCAACGAGAGCCTGTCCTCGCTAGTGCTTGTTGGTCTACTTTGTGTCACCGGCTCGCTCCAACAGGATGGTTCGCTCGATGTCTTCGGCTCGCTTACGCCTTGCGGGTCGCTCCCGTGCGCCGGCTCGCTTTCGTTGACTGGGCTTCTAACTCACAGTGGCTCGCTCTTCCGACATGGTTGACTGACGCATACTGGCTCGCTTGCCCCTAATGGTTGTCTAGCGCTCCCCGGCTCGCTGATCTCAATTGGGCGACTCGCAAAAACGGCTCGCTTCGGTCCAGTGGTCGTCTAATGCAGTACGACTCGCTCATCTCGATGGTTCTCTGTGCTCTTTCGGGCTCGCTCGTTGCGTCCGGTGTCCTCTCTTATAACGGCTCGCTCCGTTCTGACGGTCGCCTCGATCACAGTGGCTCGCTTCGACGCCATGGGTTCCTAGGGGACTCTGGCTCGCTTTCAGGCTTCGGGTTCATCTGGTGCCTTGGCCTATGCCGTCGCCTGCTTCCCGTGCGGCGCCCTGCCGAGCTTGTCCTCGCTGTAGGGCTTGGACATGGGCAGGCCCTCAAGCCTACGCCACACCGTGTACAGGTCGAGCAGGAACATCTTGATGGCGTATCGCATCGCCATGTTGTGACGGTGCCCCTTGCTCTTTTCCGCGTGCGAAGCGTGGTTTTCGAGGCGGTGCTTGTAATCGTAGTACACGCCCGCGTACTCGCTGTCAGCGCCCTGCTTCAAGAACGACGACGCGAGCACGCCCACGAGCTTCGTCTTGAGGAACGGGTTGAACGTAATACCAACCCGCGTCGCAGGCTTGCCGTCCTTGTCCGTGTACTCGACATCGACGAGGTGCTCTTTCCGGCGAGACCGACCGCGACCGTCGCCAGCAACGTCAAGCCCCGCGTACTTCCAGAGCGACGACGGATGCCGAGCTTTCTCGATGTCGATCTCGGAGATGATAACGCCCGCCATTGCAGGACCGCAGCCCTTGACCTCGTGCAGCCACTCCGTCCAGATCGGATGCTCGTCGAGCAGACGCTTGAGGCGACGGAACATGTCCGACTCGGCGCCCCACAGTTTTTCGTAGGTGTCCAGCATGGCGAGGATCGCCCACGAATGGATGATGTCGTCGGGCTCGAACTTGTCGAAGGTCGGCAGCATCTTCCGCCCGTCCATGAGTCGCTTGTACCGCGACCGCATCTCGGCAAGGGTTGCCGTTGCCTCCTCGTCCAACTCGCTTTCTGACTCGCCGGGCTGCTGCCCCAGCCGCACTTTCCACGCGGCAAGGATTCGGTTGCCCTGTTCGATCCTCGTTTTCTGCAGGTCGTATGCGCCTCGCACCATCGCGCGAAGCTCCGCTCGTTTCTCGTCCATTGTGTTCCTCACGTGTTAGTGGCTCGCTGGATTCGCATGGGTTACTATCATCGCTACGGCTCGCTTACCCAACATGGGTTACTTTTCGCAGACGGCTCGCTTGCCTTGATCGGGTTTCTATCCAGACACGGCTCTCTGGAATCCTCGGGCTTCTTGAGTTCAACGGATCGCTGATCGTCTTCGGATTCCTTGTGCTCGACGGCAATCGCCCGGGCGGGACTCGAACCCGCAACCCTGTCCAGAGCCTAGGTGGCAGGAGGCTTTGCCTTTAAGCTACCGGGCCGTTGCTGGCGCAGGAGGAAAGAAGCGTTACTCGGTCACAACTTCGTCATCAGACTGTCACGGTTGCCTGCGCCAGCGGTGATTGGGTTTGTGTCGCGTCACCTCCTTTCTGCATGCCTCGCCCTACGCATCCTTCAGCGCCATCATCATGTCGGTGGCTGCCTCACGACCGAGCGCGGCGACCTCAGACTTCCAGGCCGTGCCCGGAATCGAGAACTGCTTGAGCACCGCCGCACGTTTCGCCGCAGTGGCCGTTTCCAGGGCCGTCACGAGCGTTGCGTTGCCCGGGGGCGTATCTGTAGCCTTGGGCGGCTCCGGGGCCTCAGCGGGCGTTTCTGTCGTTTCTGCGGCAGGCGTGGGCTCCTGCGGCTCCGGGTCGATGACCTCGATGCCCGAGACCGTGAACGGCTGGCTCGTGCCCGCCTCTGCCGATTCGTCGATGGCGATCGCCTGCGAAAGCTCGTGGCTCTGCGGCAGCATCTTGGCGAGACGCCGGAAGACTGTTTTGCGCGCCATCATCTCGAAATCGGTCACCCACGGCCCGTCGCGGCCCGCCTTCGCCCTCGCCCGGATGCCGTCGATCTCCTTCCTCCACATCCAATCCATGAGCTTCCCGCCCGTCGTCAGGTGCGCGACGGCGTAGCACCCGACAAGCTCGCCGCGATCATCCGGCGGGCACTGCTCGTGCGTGATCGTCGGCGTATCGCCAAGCTGCACGCTGTACCTGTCGCCCTCGTACACCGCGCCCGTGTGAAGCGACGCGATCTTGTCGGACCGATAGGCAAGCTCGCGGAAGCCCTGGTAGCCGATGATGAGCGTCGCCTGCCCCTTGAACGGCACGAGGTGTGCCTGCTGCGACGCCCCGATCTCCAGCCCGAGCGACGTGGCCTCCATGACGGCGCCGAGCAACGACTCTTGCGAGCATTGCGCCAGCTTGGGCGTGCGCCGGATCGTGTTGAGCACGAGGCGCGCGACCGTATCCGGCTTGATCGAGGTTCGGCACACCCGCTGAATCTGCGCGAGCATCGCCGGGCTCGTGAGTACCGAGTTGACCCGTTCGATCGCCGATTGCGGCTTATTCGTCGGTGGCATTGCTTTCCTCCGTTTGTCCGTGCTCCACGCCGAGCACCTTGCAGATACGAGCAGCGCATTCCGTCGGCGTCTTGAAGCGCTCGATGTCGTCGAAAAGGTCGCCCTCAAGGTCGCCCTCAAGGGGATAAATCTCCAGTTCGCCAAGACTCGCGTCGCCCCAAATGCAACTCAGCTTCCCGCGCGGACCGGACACCCATATATGGTCATGAATGGTGGATTCTGTCATCCACATAGCGCGGGGCTTAACTTCCACATTGATTGCTTCGTGCTGCGAAAGCTGCCATACTACCTCCATCATCGGAACGTGCATCACGTCGCCTTCCTCTTGATTCGCCGCAGCACGCGGCTTTCGCTCGCCTTCACGACATGTTCCGCCCGGCGCGTGGTCTTCCATGACCAGCCCGACGAATCGGACAGCAGTCCCTTCGCTGACGCGCCTAGCTTGCTCTTGACGACGGACTTGATCGCGTCCTGCCGCTTCTTGAGTTCGCCGATCTGACGCTGGATGTCGTCGTATTCGTCCCCGAGGCCCGGGTCGATGTCCAACAGGATCGGCTCGTCGCCTTCGTCCTCGCGCGGGTACATCGCGCCGAGCGTCTCGCCCTCGGTCGCCGCACCGATCGGCTCCGGCTGAGTGCCTGTCGTAACGTGATGCCAGAACTGGCGAAGCGCGGGCAGGATGTCCCCTTCGTACCATTCCGCGTCGTACTCGACCTCCCACCACCGGAACGCCTGGTTCCCGTAGCGGCAGGCAAGAACGCCCCAGCTTCGCCGCGTGACGAACATCCCGTGTTGAAGCTGCGCGAGGTACTGGTGAGGCGGGCCGTCGGCGTCGGCCTTGGCGAGCCCCATCGCGTTGAGCGACTTCATCTCCAGTACGCCAATCGCGGGCGTGGGCCGATGCGGCGACCACACGTTGCCGTCAAGCGTGGCGTGCAGGTAGTCGTGGTCCGCACGCTGGCGAATCTCGTACCGATCGTCCGGCAGCGCAACCGTTATGCCGGATTCCAACTCAAGCCGCTTGGCGATCACCGGCTCGTCATGCTGCCCGTACCAGACCGCGATGTTGTCGGACAGGTCGTCGGGCTCCATAAGCCCGGACTTGATCGCCCAAAGCCGAATCGGGTCCATGTAAGGGTCGAGCCCGAGTATCGCGCCGACCTCGCTTCCGCCGATGCTCTTCTGTCTCTGCGCCAGCCACTCGGACCGGCGCGCGTCGGTGTCAATCGTCGATGGGTCCATTGATGCCCTCCGTCGTCATGTCGATCTGCGCGAGGCACTCGATAACCGTCGCCTCGCTCTGGTTGAAGTTCACCCGCCGCATAGCCTGCACGTTTGCAATCGACGCGCGGGCGTTCCGAAGCGCCTGATAGTATGCCTCCCTCGCGGCCTTCTCGGTGTCGCGGTCTTCCGTCATGGCGCGCAGTTCGTCCGTGAGCCGCTCGACCTCATCCTCGAGCGCCTCGATCCGCGCGTGCAACTCGTGTTCCGTGGGGTCTGCACCGGGCATGCTATTCCTCCTCCAGCCCGCACTCGATACGCCGAGCGCACGGCATGTGGTCGGGGTCGTAGTCGATGAGCGATCCGGCAATCGCGGACCACAGCTTCGTCCGCCGTGCCGTCACGCAATCGAGACACAGGTCAACGTCGGCCTGCGTTACGAGGTCGTTTTCCGGGTTGTCGGCCTCGACCCGCAGAAACGCCAGCAGGTCGCGGACGTTTTCGGCTTTGACAACAAGCTGGTTCCCGATCGTGTGATACATGATTGACATTTCATACCTCCAGGTGGCGGCGGGGCGGTTGGTTAGACCGGCACGTCAGGGAGAACGCGACACCCCGCCGCCGTGCAGGAGTTACACTGTACACAGCAGGCCGTACAAAGCGCCCGCTACGATAATTGAAGATGCGAGCACTCCGAGTGGGTCGCACCGCACGTTGGCGTCGTCGTATGTCATCTTGTTGGCCTCCTGCAAGAGACTCGATCGCCGGTCCCACCCGACGACGCATTAACTGTACCATATAATTCGGCGGGGGCAAGGACAAACCTTGATTTATTTGCACAGTAAATCGGATGACATAGAATGGAGGCATGACCGACGAACAAAAACGAGGTAGGCCGCACGTGTTCGGACCGGATGCGCCGTGCAACAAGAGGTTGTGCGTGCAGGTGCCCGAGGCACTACATACGCAGGCAACCGAGGTCGCGCGAGCGCAGGGCATGGCGATCTCGGCGTGGATACGCGCGGTGATTATCGACGCGCTGGCCGAGACCGACGAGCAGGCAGGCTAGGCGAGGTTCGGATAGACGACGGGCTTTTCGAGGTCCGTGTGCCACGCCGATCCGTCCGCCCACGCGAAGTAGCCCTGCATCTTGACGACGCCAGCCGTCGACAGGTCCGACGTGCTGCACGTGTATTCGACCTGCCCGTCTGTGCCGTCCGACCCGCTGGGGAATGTGAGCGTGTGCGTCGTAACGGTCCCGCCGGGGTGTTCCATGTACAGCGTCTTCGTGGTCGCGCCGGACAGGTTCACTGCCGTCGTGCCGTCGTAGACCGTGAACGTGAGCGTCGGGGTATCGCCTACGTGTAGTTCGTCTGCCGCCATGTCATCGCTCCCACGAGAAGGACCGAGCGCGGTCCACGTACCACGTATACGATACCGTTTCGGCGGGCGCCTCGGCTGTCGGCGCCTCTTCGGATGGCAGGCCTGAGTAGAAGCCAGCCATGTTGCGCCGGTCGCTCGCGCTTATGCTTCCCGTCGGCGTGCGGCCCAAGAACACGCCCGACCGAAACGCCACACTGCCCCGTTTTTCCCGGGTGTCGATCGCCATACTACGTCCCCGTGATCACCTCGCCAGCCGTAAATGTCGTACCGTCGTCGCTGACCGTCCTCTTGCAGATTTCCGTCGATCCGGCGTCGTCGTACGATTTCCACTCAGTTGCGGACTCGGTGACCTTATTACGCCACGTCTGGTACAGGTACATAATTGCCTGTTGCAGAGACGGTGTAGCCGGTGGGGCGCCCTGCGTAAGCTGGGCGATGACGTCCGTCGCAATGACGTCAAGCACCTGCGCGTTGACTTGCGCCGCCGTGAGCGTCGACAGGCTCGACAAGGCCCCGCTGTCCGGCAGGAGGTCCGTAACCGCCTTGATCGCGTCCACAACCGTGTCGATCGTGTCGGCCTTGCTCTGCGTGTCCGCGTGCTGCGCGTCCTGCGCCGTGTCGAGCGCGTCGAGCGTCTGAAGCGTGCCCGCCATCTTGGCAACCCCGGCCCCGAGGTCGATCTCCCAGTCGCCCTGGATCATGTCGTCAGCGCCGCTGATCGAAAGGATGAGCGTGGTCGCGCTCGCAACTGCAAGCCGCGCGTCGGCAAGATGGATCTCGTAGACGCCGGGGTGGTTCGTACTGTCGATTTCCTGGAACCGACAGTGCGACGCCGTGGGCGCTTCGTAGGTGCCGAGCGTGCCCGTGGTGGTGATGTCCTCGATCGTGCCGCCAGCCTGCGTGTAGGCCGTGGCGCTGGACTCGTTGTCGGCGATCGTGGAAATAATAAGCCCCGCCGAATTCTCGGTCAGGCCGGTTTTCCCCGTGCCGTCCGCTGCCGACTTGTCCAGCAGCTTGACGCGCATCATAAACGAAGTAGTGCTGTGCAGTCGTTCGAGCTTTGCCATCGTTAAACTCCCGTAAGCATGCCCCGCATGCCCGCCATGCCTGCGCGGCAAACCGCAACGGTCCCGCTCGCGCTACCCGCCTCTGTCCATTCGTACGCGCCGATATCCGGTGCCGCGCCTTGGTATTCCTCGCCCACGTCCACGCCTGCGTTGACGATATTAGCATCGGCCCCCGAAGCGACAAACCCGGCGACCTTGCCGAAGTCCGTGTTCGGCGTCCGGGTCGTCCAGTTCCCGCCGGTCCAGATGTTCAGGTCGATCGCCGCCTCAATCGCCGCGCGGTCGGTAGCGTACGTGCCGGTCAGCGCGGCAGGCGCCGAGTCGAAGGACGCCGCCGCGTTAATGCTGTTGCCGTCGTGCCCGTCGCCCTGCAGGTCGTTGTAGTCCTGCGTATCCTCGATGCAATTGTAGTCGCTGTCGTTCATCGCGGTCGCCGATCCGCTGTCCGCGATGTCGTGACTGCCGTCACCGCCCGCGTCGTCGGGGTTGTTGTAACAAGCGACGTTGTTCTTGAAGTTGCAGAGCTGGCCCGCGTTCAACACGATCCCGAACTCGCGGTTTCGCCAAATGATGCTGTTGTAGATCGTGTGCCCGATCTCGTTGCCCGAGCCTTGAATGCCTTGTCCGTAGTTGTTGAAGATGATGGCGCGCTTGACGACAGTCCCGGTCGGTGCGGGCGTCGTGCCGCTCTGCCCGATCTTGATACCGTTGCCGTAGTCTTCGTATTCCAGCCCGCCGCCAGCGCAGACCACATCCTGTATCAGTAGTCCGTCAAGCCCGTGCCCGCCGCAGTCGATGCCGTCCTCGTAGTTGCCAAGAAAGACACAGTTGCGGATGATTCCGTTGGTGCTCGTGCGCCACGTGATGCCGTCGCTTGAGTTGGTCCGCAGATCGTTGTCACGGATGAGGCACCATTCGACAAGGTTGTTGCTGCCCGCCTGCCCCGACGCTATGCCCTGATAGCCGACATAGACGCCTGTGCTCGCCTCGTACAGTTCGCAGTATTGCACCTTAGAATTGCTGGCCTGCTTGAAGTAGACGCACCCGGCAGACGCAAGCGCGCCGACGTTCGTGATCTTGCAGCGCTTGACGACGATCCCCTCGCACCCGTTCTCTGCAATCACACCCCCGTATCGTGCGTCCTTCATGTGGATGCCGTCGAACGTCCACCAGTTACGCGAACTGATGGTGACGATCCAGTCGTTGTTTTCCTGCCCGTCGAACCACACTTCCTCGAAGTTGCCGCCGTCCTGATACGCGGCGAACGTGATCGGGTTTTCCTCTGTGCCGCTCGTTGTTACGTTGACGCACTCGGATGCGTTGTATGAGTATTTCGCCTGATACGTCCCCGCGCGGAAATAGACCGTGTCGCCCGCCGAGACCTTCGACGCCGCAAAGTACGATGTACGCCACGGGTTTTCGAAGGTGCCCCCCGTCGGCGGGTCTTGGTCAACGCCGTCTGTCGCTACGTAGTAGGTCGCCATGTTATGCCGCCAGTATATCCTTCGATGTCTTGTGTATCGTGCCGAGTGTCGGGCGCTTGGCGCCCGTCGCCAGCCGCTTGAGGTACACAACCGATCGGTTCGGCGCTGTGCCGTCCACCGTCGACATGGTAACGTTCGCCGCCTGCATCGTCGGAGTTGTGCCGCCGATCATCCACGTATGCGGCGTATGATCCGGCGAAAGAAACCCGCCGATTACCGTCTTCGTGGCAGGCGAACTGTCCTTCGTGCCTGCGCCGTACATCGCGCCGCTGCCCGTATGGTTGTGGCTGCCGGTGTGCGTGTGGACGTGGTTGAGCGCGTGGCTGTGCGAGTCTACCGTATCTTCGCCGTCGTCCACATCCGTGTCGCCGATCTCGCCGACGGTGGTGGTTATCATCACCTGGCGATCTTCGGCGTCCGTGAACAACTCCCAGCCGTCCGGCACGCCAGCCGTCACGTCGCCCTTGTATGCCATGATGATGCCTGCGGGCGTCGCCGATGAGCCCGCCGACTTCTCGATGCCGAATAGCTTGATGTACTCCGGCAGGCTCGTTGCCGCGCTCGAGGCGTCGCCGTTACTGCCGACGTGCGTATCGCTTTGGCTGGCGAGCGTTACCCGGTGGTGCTGAGACGGAAACGCCGAGTTGCCGGTACGCGCGGCCACCGCCCATACGAAATCCGACGAGTTGCCGCATACTTTTTGGCTGTGCCCGTGCGCCGTCTCCGTGTGCGTGTGCGATTGCGTGTGCGTGTGGGTTGTCGCACCGCCCTCGCCGCCGCCGTCGCCAGAAGCATCGGCGCCGAGAACGAACCGCCCGTCCCAATCGCCGCTTGCGCCGTCGCACTCCTCAAAGCCTGTCGGGATCGTCGATTCGTCGGTGAAGCATAGCATTCCCGGCGGAACATCCTGCCCGGTGTCGTCCGGTGTAAGCACGATGCACTTGATGTAGGGCGGGTA
>Ga0180431_10008557_pt1 | contig 11714 bp, 12 predicted proteins | sample SS_ome_11_FD_132459 | JGI IMG/M metagenome (GOLD analysis project Ga0180431, IMG submission 132459) | Hypersaline lake sediment archaeal communities from the Salton Sea, California, USA - SS_1_MS_1 metaG | ecosystem: Environmental > Aquatic > Non-marine Saline and Alkaline > Hypersaline >...
CTCCGAAACCCCGCCGTTTTCCGGAGAGAAATCCCTTGACTCATTACCCCTCTGTATATATAATAAAATGTTTTTACGTATTTCGGAACGTTCCGTATACAAAAGGGGCGAATAGAGATGTATACACCCATTTGTGCGCCATTGCAAGGTGTTTTTTATATCATCACCTGTCCCCGGTTTTCCTTATCTCCACCGTGACCGTTCTTTTGTCAACGGTTTCCTGTCACCAAAACAATCACTTTTACCGGCTTTTTTAGATTCATCTCGGGGGCGCCGAGGCGTCGATACCGAGCCGATATGAATGCACGCGTAGCATATCGAGGAGCGATTCTATGGATATGATAGAAGTTCACAATGTCACCAAATATTACGGGCCGGTGGCGGCCCTGAAGGACATCTCGTTTTCCGTCAAGAAGGGAGAGGTGCTCGGGTTTCTGGGCCCCAACGGCGCCGGGAAGACCACCACCATGTCGATTCTCACCTGCCTGTTCCCCCCGACGAAGGGAACCGCGAAGGTCGGCGGGTACGACGTGCTCGAAGAGCCGATCAAGGTCAAGGAGCATATCGGCTATATGCCGGAGAATATATCTCTCTATACCGACATGATCGTTACCAGGTACCTTTCTTTCGTCGCCGAGATCAAGGGGGTGCCGTCGAAACGAATACGAGGCGACGTCGATAAGGCCATCGCCGCCACGGAGCTGGAGAATGTCGCCCACCGGGGCATCGGGAAGCTCTCCCGGGGATATCTCCAGCGGGTAGGCATCGCCCAGGCGCTGGTGGGCGATCCCCCGGTGCTCATTTTGGATGAGCCGACCATTGGTCTCGACCCGATGCAGATCATCGCCATCAGGAAGCTCATCGAGTCCCTGGCGGGTGAGCGCACCGTCATCCTGTGCAGCCATATCCTGCCGGAAGTCAGCCAGGTCTGCGAGCGGGTGATCATCATCAACCGGGGCGAGCTGGTGGCGGTGGATTCCCCGAACAACCTCCAGAAGAGGCTGACGACCACGGGAAGGCTCCGGGCCGTCGTTTCAGGGGCCCGGGACAAGGTGGAAAAGGCCGTCTCCGGGATTTCGGGCGTCAAGGGGGTGACCGTCGGGGGTGAAACGCCCGTCGGGATGACCTATGACATCACGCTGGAGCCCCAGGCGGAAATCCGGGCGGAGGTCGCCCGGGCGATCGTGGGAGGCGGCTTCGACCTGATGGAGCTCAGGAGCGTGGATGTGTCTCTCGAAGAGATTTTCATCAACCTGGTCACGGAAGAAACGGAGGTGTAGCGGATGCGAAACATCTGGGCCATATATAAAAAGGAGATGCGATCCTACTTCATCTCTCCGATCGCATACGTGATTCTGTTTATTTTCAGCCTGATCAGCGGGTATTTCTTTTTCACCATCGTCGGCACGTACAGCCTCATGAGCTCTCAGTACGGCCAGCTTCCCTACTATCAGGAACTTCTGAACATCGAGGAGTTCGTCGTCAGCCCGCTTTTTTCAAACCTGGGCGTGGTGATGCTCTTTCTGATTCCGATGCTGACCATGCGGCTCATCGCCGAGGAAAAGGGGATGGGCACCCTGAAGCTGCTTCTGTCCCATCCGGTCCGGGATGTCGAGGTGCTCGGCGCCAAGTACCTGGCGGCCCTGTCGATGCTGGCGGCCATGCTGCTGTTGACCTTCCCGGTGCCGCTGTTTCTGTTCGCCTACGGTAAGCCGGAGCTGGCCCCGCTGCTCTGCAACTATCTGGGGATCTTCCTGATGGGCGGCTCCTTCATCGCCCTGGGGCTCTTCGCCTCTGCGATCACAGAGCGCCAGGTCATCGCCTCGGTGCTCACCTTCGGCGCGCTGATTCTCTTCTGGGTGATCAACTGGGCCCAGAACCTTACGGAGATGAACATGGGGATTATCTTCGAGGATCTCTCCATCTTCACCCACTTCGAAAACTTCACCAAGGGCATCATCATCACCCACGACGTGGTCTATTATGTCGTGTTTTCGGGTTTCTTCCTGTTTTTGGCCTACACGGCCCTGCAGTCCCGAAGCTGGAGGAGCAAGTAATGAACGATACAAATAAAACGATGGGAGAAAAAATAAGGGGCTTTTTCAGCGACTTCAAATGGAAGCCGATCACCCGGGGACAGCTTTACGGTACCACCAGCATCGCCTCCGTCGTTGTCGTACTGGGCATCGCCGTGGTGATCATGGTGTTTTCATACAATCACAATAAACAGTACGATTTAACCCATGATAAGCGCTACACCCTCTCACCCCAGACCGAGAAGGTCCTCGGATTATTGACGCAGGATCTGGAGGCGGTGGTGTTTACCTCATCGAGCGAGCCGGAATATCGCCAGGCCATTTCGGACTACCTGGATCGATACAAGAATTCCTCCAAGGGCACCTTTCACTACCGCTTCGTGGATCCATACATGAATCCGGGGGAGGTGGAAAAGTACAAGGTGGCCGAAGAGAACACCGTGGTCTTTGTCTACGGGGACAACCAGGAGCGGGTGGTCATCACCGAGTTCGACCTGTTCGACAAGGGGGAGCAGACCCTGACCAACGCCATTCTCAAGGTCATCGCCGATGAGACGAAAACGGTCTATTTCCTCATCAATCACGGAGAGAAGTCGCTGGGTGAGGAGCTAACCGACGCGAAGATTTTACTGGAGAGCCAGAATTACCTCGTCGAGGAGCTGGACCTGTTGAACACCCCCGGGATTGCCGATGACGCGACGGTCCTGGTGATCGCCGGCCCCCGGGCGGACCTGTTTCCAACGGAGCTGGAATCGATCGCCGCGTATATCGACGGGGGCGGCGCGGTGCTGGCCCTGGTCGAGCCGGGGAAGCTTCCCAATTACGACGCGTTTCTTGAAGGCTTCGGGCTGACCCTGGAAAACGACCTCATTATTGATACGTCCCTTCGGGCGTTTGGCGGGGACTACTTCATGCCGATGATCAGCGGGTATGTGAACCACCCCATCACCGTGAATCTGGTCCCCAGCTTTTTCAGCTATGCCCGTTCGGTGGAGATAGACGACGAGGCGGACAGCGGCTGGGTGCTGACGGAGCTTGCCATGACCAGCGAGCAGGCCTGGGCGGAGACAAACCTGACCGCCGAGAGCGCGGAGTATAACGAGGGATCGGACATCCCCGGGCCGGTGCCGGTGGCGGTCATCGGGTATCGGAATATTGATGAGGAAGCACCGGATGAAGAGATTGATGCCGCCGACGATGCCGAGGGCTCCGAAGAAACGTCGACGCCCGAGGCGCGGTTCGCGGTCATCGGCGACGCCGATTTCATTGACAACAATCTCCTTGGTAACTACGGCAACGTCGATCTCTTTCTGAACACCGTCAACTGGCTCGCCGCCCAGGATGACCTGGTGGCGATCACCCCGAAGGCCAAGACCTCGAGTCCGCTGTTGCTCTCAGCCCGTCAGTCCATGGTGATGTTCCTCGTCTGTCTGTTGGTTCCCCTGGCGGTGCTGGGGGCGGGCGTTGCCGTATGGCTGGTGAGGAGGTGGAAGGTATGAAACCGAAAACCCTCCTGATTCTGGTAATCGCCTTTCTGGTGGTGATCGGTGCCTATCTGGGATTCGAAAAGCTGTATGTCCCCAGGACCGAGGAGAAGAAGGCGAAGGAAGAAAAGGTCTTTCCCCTCACTGAGGAGGATATCACCGGTATCGAGCTCGCCTCACCGGCTGAGGTGATCGTCCTGGAAAAGGACGACGGCACATGGGATCTGACCGAGCCGGTCCGCACCCCGGCGGACAACGGCGAGGTGGCGTCCCTCATCGCCTTCGCCCTGGACGCCGAGATACAGCGAAACTTCGGCGACCCGGAGGAGACCGACGTCGATCTCACCGAGTTCGGCCTGGATGAGCCGGTGCTGACGGTGACCCTCACCGCAGGAGATGACGCCTCGCGGCTTGTCGTGGGCGGAGAAACCCTGGAGGGCGAGCGGCTGTATGCGCTGGTCGAGAGAGGCGACGACGAGAAAACCCTGGTTCTCATCGACTCCCTGGTGCTTTCCGACCTCGACAGGAACACCCGGACCCTCAGGAAAAAGGATATCACCGCGTTTCATACCGACGAGGTCCAGCGGTTTTCGGTTACCCGAAACGAAAAGACGGTCACCGCCGAGAGAACCGGAGTGGATGACTGGATCGTCACCGAGCCGGTGGAATTCGCCGCCGACCCGACCGAGGTGCTTGATGTGCTGGACTACGTCACCGAGGCCGAGGCGGTCTCCTTCATGGACGACGGGGCGGAGGACCTCGCCTCCTACGGCCTGAAAGACCCGCAGATCACCCTGGTCCTGACCGACGCCGATGGGGCCACTTCCACCCTTCTCATCGGCGACGAGGATGAAAACGGCGACTACTACGCCCTCCGGGAGGGAACGCCCTGGGTGTTCACCGTCAGCGCGTCGGTGAAAAACAAGCTGACACTCTCGGAGGAATCGCTGATGGCGAGATTCCTTCTGGATTACACCGTCTCCGACGTTACCGGGTTCACCCTGGAGACGAAGGATGAGACCTTCTCCGTGTCACGCACTGATGGAGGATGGGAGATCGACGAGCCGGAGGGGCTCCCGGGAGACAAGGCGTTCATCGATAACCTGCTGTTCGATTTTAAGAGCCTGTGGTTCGACGAGGTGGTGGAAAAGCCGACAATGGATCCCGGACGGAACGGGCTGGACGATCCCCTCATGACCCTGCATGTAGTGTATGAAGAAGAGCTGGATGACGGCCCGGAGGATGAAGCGGCGGAGAAGAAGAAGAAAAAGGGGGAGGAGGAGCCGAGGACCGAGGAGAAAGAAGCGACCCTCATCTTCGGGGATCGTGAGGATGGAGGGGTCTCCGTTCGAGTGATACGCGAGGATGCGGATTTCGTGGCGTTCGTGAGCCTGGAGGATATGATCCTGCCGTCGCCGACGCTCTTCGATCTGAAGGGAAAATCCCTCGTGATGTTTGAGCCCGATGAGGTTGAGCGCGTGCGTATCGAATGGGAGGGTGACACATACGAGCTGGAGAAAAAGAAGAAGAAATGGGTGATGACCGCGCCGGAAGAGGGGGATATGGACGTCGAGATGATGACGTATCTTCTTCTGGACATATCGGACCTCGCCTATTATGATGTATTATACGACACCACGGAGAACCTGGAGCCCTTCGGCCTGGACGATCCGGTGATTTCGATCTCGCTGTTCGGCCCCGAGGGCGCGGAATTAGGCGAGATTATCCTGGGTCCTGAGGACGAGGAATATGGACATCGATCCGCCGTGTCTTCCGAGCTGCCGATGATCTACGCGGTGGAGTCGGATCTGGTGGATGATGTATATCTTGATATTTTGGATTTGCAGGAATAAGGAAGCAAATCATGGCACGAATAACCGTTGAAGACTGTCTGGACAAGGTGGACAACCGATTTGAGCTTGTACACCTGGCGGCAATGAGAACAAAACAGCTCAGGAGGGGATCGGCCCTTCTCATCGGCAGGACGGAGAACAAGGACGTCGTTCAGTCCTTGCGGGAAATCGCCGCCGGTAAGGTGAGCTTCAAAAACATTCAGGAGCTGAAGATTCCCGACGAGGACCTCTTCGAGGCGTATAACGAGGAGGAGGACGAGCTAAATCGGGATGAGGAGAGCCCAGAGGAGGCCCAGAAGCGATCTGCGGCCGAATCCGACGACGACGTCGACCTGGAGGACCTCGAGGATCAGGAAGAAGACGAGGACGACCTGGACGAAGAAGATCAGGATGAGGACGACCAGGATGAGGACGAAGCAACCGACGAGGATGAATAGGGACAAAACATGGCGTTGTTGAATCCACTGAAGAAAGGGCTCGTGCTCTACGGCGACGATTCCCGGGAGCCCGCCTCCGAGCCCGCGCTGATCGAGTACGGACGGGTGTACGAGGGGGAGGGGAGGCCCAGCGACGCACTGGATTTCTACGGAAAAGCCGGATACGAAGAGGGGATGGAAGCGATTATCCGTCGGGCGCTGGACGAGGGGGACTTCTTCCTGTTCCGGAAGGGGTGCACCCTGATCGGGCGGGAGCCGGAAACCGGAGACCTGACGACCCTGGGGGAGAACGCCCTGAAATCCGGACGCCTGGTCTTCGCCCGGCAGGCCTTCGAGGCCGCCGGAGATAAAAAGGGGCTGAAACGGACGGAGCAGGAGATGGAGAAAGCCGGCTTGATTCAAAAAGAGGCCCCGGAAGCATCATGATCGGAAGACGTCCCGAAGGGGTTCGATGTCCCCGGTGCGGCAATTCTGCCCGGGATGAATTTTTCCCCTTCTGCTCCGATCGCTGCCGTCTCATCGACCTGGCCCGCTGGATCGACGGTAACTACCGTATTCCGGGGGAGGACGTGTCGGATGAAGTGATCGGCCCCGATGCCGATCGTAAAAACAAGACGATTCACTGACCACCCGCCAAGGGGGGAGAGACACCTCCCGTTGGTTGCGTGGTCTTTTTTCTGTCTCTGATACCATCGACCGGAGCGCGCTCATGGGGAAAAAACTGACGGACGAGCAGCGGGCCCGGGCCCTTGCCGTGTTGAGCCGCATGCAGGCCCACCGCTTTTTCTGGAAGGCCTCGGGCTACATCGACCGAGACCTGGATCGGCCCGTGGTGGCCGTCGCCAATTCCATGCAGGATGCCGGCGTGGGGCATATGCACCTCAGGGAGCTGGCCCGCCACGTCAAGGAGGCGGTCTACGCCGCCGGGGGCACCCCCATCGAGTTCAACGTCATCGCTCCCTGCGCCGGATATACCCGTAACTCCAGTATCGACGATGTGAATCTCCTGTACGATCTTCCCCAGCGGGACGTCATCGCCGATTCCATCGAGATACAGATGATGAACTACGGGGCCGACGGGCTGGTGTGCATCGGCACCTGTGACAAGATCATCCCGGGCATGTGGCTGGGGGCGGCCAGAATGAACCTTCCCACCATATTTCTGCCGGGAGGGCCGGCGCCCCCCGGCAAGTGGCGGGGAGAGGAGACGGTGTTTCCCACCAACGTCATGGTCCGGGGGCTCAACATGGTCCTGGCCGGCGACATGACCGAGGACGAATTCTTCGACGAGCTCCACCGGATGGAGTCGTGCTGGATCTGCGGCCCCGGGGCGTGCCCGGAGCTGACCACCGCGAACACCACCATGATCGCCACCGAGGCGATGGGGCTATGCCTGCCGGGGGCGTCCACGGCCCCGGGAAACGAGATTGAGCGGGTGCACCTGGCCAGAGAGACCGGCCATGCGATCATGGAGCTGGTCAAAAGCGGCGTATCGTTCGACTCAATCGTCGGCACCGATGCCGTCAATGACGCCGCCCGGGCGGTGATGGCCGTCTCCGGCTCCACCAATGGAATATTACATCTTCTCTCCCTGGCGGTGGCGATGGGTCTCCCCGTAACGCTTGATGATTTTCAGAATATCAGCGACGACACCCCCTACATCGCCGCCCTTCGCCCCGGCGGACCTTATTCGATGATCGATTTTCATCGGGCGGGAGGCGTTTTGGGGCTGCTGAAGACGTTGGGGAAGCGGGTCTCGGCGGATCGGCCCACGGCTGCACATAAGAGCATGGCCGAGCTCATCGACAAGGCGGCGGTGACCGACGATCGGGTCATCCGGCCCGCCGAAGACCCGGCGCATCCCACCGGCGGCATTGTTGTGATGAAGGGGAATCTCGCCCCGGAGGGGGCGCTGGTCCGCCATACCGTCGTCGGTCCCGAGGGGGGCGAGTTCACGGGCCCGGCGGTCTGTTTCGACACCCAGCTCGACGCCATCATGGGCATCCTGGGAGGGGCCGTGAAATCAGGGGACGTAATGGTCATTCGCTACCAGGGCCCCCGGGGCGGTCCCGGCTTTTCGGAAAACTTCAAGGTGGTGCTGCTCCTGGACGCCCTGGGTCTGAACGACGTGGCGGTCATCACCGATTCCCGCTTTTCCGGTGCCACCGAGGGCGCCCTCTACGCCGGGTACATCTCCCCCGAGGCGTACGTAGGGGGGCCCCTGGCGGCGGTGCATAACGGCGACGACGTCACCATCAGTGTGAAAAAGCGACGGATCGATGTGGACCTGACGGATGAGGAGATAGCGAAGCGCCTCAAGGATCACGCCCCACCGCCGGCCCGGATCACCGAGGGCGTGCTGGTGAGCTGGCGCATGACGGCCACCCAGTTTCACGAGGGGGCCATGCTGAAGCGAAAGCTTGATACCTGAGAGGATCGAGGAGCCTTTTCATGACCGACGAGCATGACATCATCATATCCACCACGGACGACATCCCGGGGCGCCGGGTGACGGGAGCCGTCGGCGTCGTCTCCGGTGAGGCGGTGGTGGGCGTCGGCGGACTCAAGGGAATGAGCCGGGCGGTGAGGGATGTCGTCGGGGCACGGTCGCCCCTGCACGAGGACCAGGTCCGCACCGCCAGGGGGGCCGCCGTGGCGCGGATGTGCGACGAGGCGAGGGATCGGGGCGCCGGTGGGGTGATTGGGGTGATCGTCTCCTATCAATCCCTGGCAGGAGGGGACCTGCTGCTCGTCGCCGTGGAGGGGACCGCGGTGACGCTTGAGGAGGCGGTGTAAGACGGACTAAAAAAAGTATCGGTTGTACAGTACGGCCCGGGAATCCTCTGTGGATTCCCGGGCCGTTTTTCCGTAGAGGAGGGAGGATCACCCGACGTACACGTGATGATCTTTTACTTAATACGGTCACTAATTTATGGGGCAATTCGTTGCCTGTTATAATAGTAAATAAGTATACTATTCGTCTTGACAATCAATAAGAAGGTGGGTAGAATGTATGTTAACAATAGTTTTTACCGTCTTATTCTATTACCGCTCTATTTCTGTATATCTTTCTATACCATCACCCGCAATAGAGGACGGTATGGCGAAGCTGAATTGTTGGCAAATGTTGCAGTGCGGTCGGCAGCCGGGAGGTGTGAAGGTAACAGAATGGGGCGTGTGCCCCGCCGCGGAATCCGGAACGCATGACGGCACGCACGATGGAGAATTCAGGGGCCGTGTGTGCTGGCAGGTCCCGGGAACCTTCTGCGACGATAACATGCAGGGGGATTTCGCCCACAAGGCGGTGAAATGCACCCATTGCGACTTCTTTCTCGCGGTGGAGCGAGAGGAGGGAGACAATTTTCATCTTATACCGTGACGGTATCGCAAACTGAGAGCATTCATCAAAGAAGTACGTACCGGGGGCCCTCCCGATGGAAAGGGCCCTCTTTTATATGCGATACTATCTTTAGGCTCTTGACTTTTTGCCGGGCATGCTGTATACGTCAGTCTTGACTCGAAAAAACGGCACTATATAGATTCTTATGGAGGGAAGAGAGCCTGTGAAGACCGCGTCTACTGGAAGCATCACACGATATACCCGATCACTTGTCCGCACCCGCCGGGAGGATCCGGGCGACGCCGAGCTCGTATCCCACAAGCTGCTGCTCAAGGGGGGATTCATCCGGCAGGTGTCCGCCGGCGTGTTCGACTTCACGCCCCTGGCGTACCGCGCCATGAAAAAGATAATGGAAATCATCCGCCAGGAGATGGATCGTATCGACGGCCAGGAGCTGTTGATGCCGGTGTTGAATCCGGCGTCCCTCTGGATCGAAACCGGCAGGTACGACATCATGGGATCGGAGCTGATTCGCTTCAAGGACAGGCGGGGCACCGAGATGTGCCTTGCCATGACCAACGAGGAGACGGTGACCGACCTTGCCCGGGGATACCTCTCCTCCTATCGGGATCTCCCCTTCATGCTCTATCACATCCAGACCAAGATTCGTGACGAAGCGAGGCCCCGGGGTGGGCTCATCAGGGTCCGGGAATTTCTGATGAAGGACGCCTACAGCTTTCACCGGGACGTGCCGGATCTGTCGGCGTATTACGAACGCATCTATAACGCGTATATCCGCATCTTCAAAAGAATGGCCCTGCCGTGCGTGCCGGTTGAGGCCGATTCCGGGGCCATGGGGGGCTCCGGGTCCCACGAGTTCATCCTCCCCGCCCCCGGCGGTGAAGATACCTTCGCCTCCTGCTCCTCGTGCGGCCTGGCCGCGAACGTGGAGCGGGCCGAAGTGGTGGTGGAGCCGGTGGATATACCGAAGGATTACCCCGCGGCCGAGGAGGTGCATACGCCGGAGATGACCACCATCGAGAGCGTGGCGGCCTTTTTCAATGTTGAGACCGCGGGGTGCCTGAAGGCCGTGGCCTACGAGGCGACGACAACCCCGGGTGAAAAACCGGACGTGGTGGTGGTGTTCATCAACGGGGCCTATGACGTCAACGAGACGAAGCTCGTCAATCACCTTGCTGCTGTGGATATCGCCCCCGCCGCCCCGGGAGTGTTGACCCAGCGGGGTATCGTCCCCGGGTTTATCTCCCCCATGGGAGCGGAGAAGGCGGGCGTACGGATCATCTTCGACCGCACGGTCCTGGGGGCGCCGGTCTACGTGGTGGGGGGTGACAAGACCGATTACCACGTCACAAACGCCGTTTCCGGGCGGGATTTCACCGTCACCGAGACGGTGGACGTCGCGTCGGTCCGGGAGGGAGACCGCTGCGCCGCGTGCGGAGACGGCGTTATCTCCCTGAAGCGAGGCATCGAGCTGGGCCACTGCTTTCAGCTCGGCACCCGGTATTCCAAGACCATGAGCCTGACCTACCTGAACGAAGAGGGGCGAGAGGAGCTCGTCGAGATGGGCTGCTACGGCATCGGCGTGGAGCGGGCCATGGCGAGCGTCATCGAGGCGAACCACGACGAAAACGGGATCATCTGGCCGGTGAGCATCGCCCCGTGTCACGTGGCCGTCATCCCTCTGGGAAAAGACGACGATATAGCCGCGGCGGCGGACACGGCGGCCCAGTCCCTGGCGGGGGAGTTCGAGGTCTTTCTGGACGACCGCCCGGAGAGCGCCGGCGTGAAGTTCGCCGATGCGGACCTCCTGGGCTTTCCGCTGCGGGTGATCGTCAGCAGGAAGCTGGTGAAGGAGAAACAGGTGGAGGTCAAGGTGAGGAGGACCGGGGAGGTCAAAATAATATCCACCGACGAACTCCCGTCCGTATGCCGGGAGCTGATCGATATGCTTGCAACATCCGAAGGAGTACTTGTAGATGAAAAATAGAAGAACTTTCCTTTTTCCGATTGTGCTGATGCTCATGGTGATCGGTGTCGGCTGCTCGCCGGTGAAGGCGTCCCTCAAGAAGACGGTGGTGCTCTCGCCGGATACGGCCGCCGAGGTGCGGGTGGGAGACGTACTCTCGGTGGTCAGGGAAGAACAGCCGAAGGACAACAAGTTCTGGGAGATGACCGTGGGCGCCGGGGAGCCGGTTGAGTTTCTCCTTGAGGAAACCCACAGCCACCAGCCGCTCATCATGGACAACCCGACGGACTATCCGAAGACGAAAATCTGGAAGTTTATCGCCAGGGAGGCGGGGGAGTATACGATAGTATTCAACATACGATATTTTTCCGGCGAAAGCCGGGTGATTCTCGATACCGTCGAGTTTCCCCTCACGATACTCCCGTGAGGGGGACCTGTGCCCGACCGGGAGTCGACGTCCGGCGGGATGCTTCATGTAATCGTACGCGACACGGGAGAAGAAATATGAAATGGAAAACGATCGGCATCGTCGTTCTGTGTATGATCCTGGGTGTTTCCTGGGCGTGCGCCACCGACA
>Ga0180431_10008559_pt1 | contig 11713 bp, 6 predicted proteins | sample SS_ome_11_FD_132459 | JGI IMG/M metagenome (GOLD analysis project Ga0180431, IMG submission 132459) | Hypersaline lake sediment archaeal communities from the Salton Sea, California, USA - SS_1_MS_1 metaG | ecosystem: Environmental > Aquatic > Non-marine Saline and Alkaline > Hypersaline >...
CAGTTGGGATCGTCAAAAAGGTAGAGTGGTGGTCGAGGCGTTGGTCCGGCAGTGTCTGTCACGGCCGGTGGCGCAGAGGCCTACGGGCATTCATGTCGCCAATGACGAGATTTGCACGGTGGCGTATCCTGTGCTCATGGAAAGCGGGTTGCTGCCGGGTAAAGATCTGGAGGTCATTGGTCGCGGCAACGAGGAGCCCTTTATATCGATGTTGCATCCTCGGCCGGCCAGTATCGACCTCAACGCGCAGGCGATCGCGCGTCGCGCGGTGAGCAGTCTGTTTTATCGCATGAGTCATCCTGAGGACTCGGTGTATACAAACACCGTGGTGGCCCCGAGAATCGTCGCTGGGGACACCGAATGGTCGAGCGAACACAGAGCAAGTTCGTGCTCTGAGAGTCAGGCCGATAATCTACGACAGCCACTTTGATTGAGTTGTAGCAGATAGTTGTTGCATTGCAGATAGGCACCACGGAATCGGCTGTCGTCCTAAAGAGGAGACCGAATCGTGAGAACTTTGCGGACAGAGACCCCAATCCGTACCAATCGTCGAGAGGCCAGCGTGGGACGCCGTTCGGGTTTTACACTGGTGGAACTTCTGGTGGTGATCGCGATTATCGCGGTCTTGTTGACGCTGATCGTGCCGGCGTTGAGCCGGGCCAAGGCGCAGGCGCGGGAGGTGATGTGTAAATCGCGTTTGCGGCAGTTTGCGTTGTCTTTGACGTATTATGCCGATGACTACGACCAGAAACTGCCCACCCAGGGCAATTTGGTCGATCTGGCGTGCTGGGATTGGGACGGGCTTAGGCGAACAGGGCCCACGGACGTGTTGCTGGAGCAATACCTGGACGGCCAGCTGGAGACCTTTTTCTGTCCGAGTTTCGCCATTGGGGGCAGCTATTCAGCAGGTCAGAATCTACTCAATTGGTATGAGTATCATCCTGATAGCAACGAGCGCACCTCGTGGTACTGGAGCAGACGGCAATTAGGCTACAGTTCTTTCATGAGTGAGGCGCTTCCTGAGAGGTGGCATGTTACGAAGCTGGGCAGCAAAGAGCGGCCTTTGATTATGGACACTATCAAGTCTTACGATGCGAACCAGTACTTCGATTACATGCTCCACCACTGGGACGCCAAGGAAGGCCGGCCGCGGGGGGCGAACATGGCCTATACGGATACCCACGTGGAATGGCACGATTATGCTGCGATGGAGCCGCAGTGGGGGTATTCTACGCGGCTGTACTATTGGTACAGTGAGACGTCCAGTGACCTGAATTATCCGCCGTCGGCGGCGCCGTAGGGATACGAGTGGAAGGAGTCTGTGTGGTCGATGGTAAGTGAGTGTTGCATTGTCGGCGGGCAGAGCGCAATGGTGCGTTGAGGCCCGCCGGAGAGGATGAGCCAAATATCGGAGAAGGCGAAATGAAGTGGACAGGGGACGAAGAAGGAGGATGTGTATGACAGAAAGATAGAGGGGTAGTCGGAGGGAAGTTTAACCTTTTTTGAGTACGGAGGAAAAGTATTATGAAGACTGTTGTATTGGTAGCGAGTTTGATGTTGTGTTTATTGTTGGCGGGCTCGGCTTTTGCGGGCCTTGATGATGGTATGCTGGGTTATTGGCCGATGGATGAAGGCAGCGGCGTAGGCGTCTCGGACCAATCGGGTAACGGCAACGACGGCACGTTCCGGGGCACTGTCAATTGGGTCAGCGGCCCGGTGGGCGGCGCGCTGGATTTTCCGGCCCCAGGTGGTGATGACGACATGGTGGTGGTGCCGGACGATCCCTCGCTGGACGGCTATGCCACCAACAACGCCTATAGCGTTTCGTTCTGGCTGAATAACGACGGTGTCGATTCGGCGTGGCTGTTTCCTTTGGCTAAAGACTGGTATGGGAATGGTTATGGGAACCCCTATCTGTCTGTGCAGGTATCCGGTTGGGAAGATAAAGGTATCGGGACCCTTTCGCTGGGCGGCCAGTACTATACCCGACAGGGAACGCATGACGGCACGTGGCACCACTGGACCGTGACGTATCAGGGTAATAGCCCGGACGTTCCCACGGTTTCGATCTACCGTGACGGTGCTCTGATTGACCGGGCCTTGTGGGATGGGTCCTGGCTGGAGACGGTGGATTTTCAACGGTATGAGTCGGGCACCACGCTGGGCGCGAACGATATACCGCTCACCATTGGGGGTGCTATACAGACGGTAGATGATGGTAGCGATCCCAATACTTGGAATTGGACCGGCAGTTCCCTTGACGGGGCTCTGGACGAGATGTGCTTCTGGGACCGGGTCTTGAGCGAGGATGAGATTGCCAAGGTCTACGCCCTGGGTGATGCCGGGATGCGGGTGCTCGACGTGGAGCGGGCGCATAATCCGGTGCCGGCTGATTTTGCGGTGGATGTCCCGCAAGTCCAGTTGCTTTCCTGGGACAACGCCGTGGAGGATCCCTGCACGGTCAAGACGGTAGGCACCGTGACGGACTACAAGGTGTATATGAGCACGGCGACGGATCCGAATCTGGTGCTCAAGACCACGATCCCCGTGGCCAATCCGGCCGAATACGATCCGGGCACTCTGGATCGCGACGGCCACTACTTCTGGCGTGTTGACCTGGTCCGTGACGGCGAGGCCGACATTGTTGGTGAGCTCTGGAGCTTCAAGACGGTCTTGGCCAACCCGGTGTTCAATCCCGCCTTGCCGGCGGATGTGCTGGTTGCCCAGGGTGACGACGCGGTCTTCACCGTCGAGGTGACGAATCCCTGGACGGGTGATGGTACGGGTATGACCTACCAGTGGTACGAGTCGCCCGATACGGCGCTGAGCGACGGCGCCGACTACAGTGGCGCTGCGACCGATACACTGACGGTTATGGACGTGGAGACCGGAGATGTGGGCAATTACTTCTGTCGGGTGACCATCACCAGCAGTGGCAACACGGGTGATTCCCGAGCGGCAGTGCTGGCGCCCGAGATGCTGATCGGCCATTGGAAGCTGGACGGTAACGCCAATGATGAGCTGGGTATCAACAACGGTACCGAGGTCAACGATCCGAACTGGGTCGCAGGCGGAATCGATGGCAACGGAGCGTTGTTGTTGCTGCCTCGGGATGCTTCACACCAGGGGCCTCACCTGGACCTGGTCGGTTCGGCTGACTATTTCCACAGGATGGTGCTGGATGAGATTTCGGTCTGCATCTGGGCCAAGACGACTGCTGGACCTACGACTCCTGCGTGGCAGGGGCTGTTCAGTAAAGGCGCCAAGACCACGGGTTGGTTCCTGCAACGCTGGGGCACCAGTGTTGACGGCCTTGACTGGGAATGTGCCAACGGTTTCTTGCACACCGGTGCGTTCGATGACTTCGATGACGGCAACTGGCATATGTATGTAGGCACCTATGACGGGACGACCCGCCGGGCGTATATTGATGGCCAGCTTATCGCTTCCAATGTGGATGGCGCACCCATCGTCGAAGTAGAAGGGTTGGATCCTGTTATCGGGGCCTGGCGCAACTCCGCGGGTAGTACCGCTACTTACGGCTTCCCCGGTGAGCTTGACGACGCGCGTATCTACAACTATGCCCTCAGTCCGATTCAGGTCGCCTCGTTGTATCAAGCAGTGAGCGGGTCTACTGAGACCATTCTTGCGGGTCTGCCCGAGTACGACTTCAACGAGGATGGCGAAACGAATATGGAAGACTTCGCCATCTTTGCGGCTACCTGGCTGGATTGCACCCAGGTTCCCGATTGCATCACGGACGTGCCGCAATAATGATGTTGTGGCGCTTGGTGCGTGAAGCAATTCAGTAGGTTTGATTTGCATGTGGTGGGCCGGCCCTTGATAGGGTTCGGCCCGCCGCATATCTATGTTGCGGGGCGAGCGGGCCAAAGCGGTAATTGCATTAACGCGGTTGCGATCGCGCGGAACAGGGGCGCAACAGAAATGGTAAATATCTACACTAAAACTGTTGTAAGGTTGCTGCTGGGAGAGTAGAGTGACTGGGAATTCGCTTTGGGACGTAGTCCAGCAGACATTCGCAATGCTGTAGGGTTATTAGTGTTTAACCGCCTGAACAAGAAAGGCGAGACAATGTTGCATGGTAAAACTCAGTGTGCAGGCCGTAGAGAAGCCAGGGGTGAATTGAGCCGTGTGGGGATAATGATGGGGCTCTTGGTCTTGGCGGTGCTGGCGGGCCAGACGCAGGCGCAATACATATTCGATGACATGAAGACGCACGGGGCAACGGGCACGCTGCATTTTGCCGAGGACGGTGCGAGCAGCGCGATCAACGGGATCAACCGTCCGCCGGCGGTCTGTTTCAACAACAAGACGTATATCACATATCAGGGCGTGAACAACGCGCCGATGATCACGGTGTACGATCACGTGAAGAAGGCCTGGGGGCCTATCGTCAAAGCGGGGACGAGCCCGTTGGGTGATGCTGATACGCACGGGGCGCCTTCGATGTTGATTGACAAGCAAGGCTATATCCATCTTTTCTTCGGTTCGCACGGCGGCTCGCAGATGTATGTCAAATCGCGGCAGCCTGAGGACATTACGGACTGGGAAAAAATGGCGCCTATTGCGGGGAACATGACGTATCCGAACGCGGTGACGCTGGAGAGCGGGGAGCTGGTGATGATCGGTCGCACGGGTCGCGGGCATGTGTCGCCGTGGGGTGAAATGACCTCGAAAGACGGGGGCAAGACATGGAGCAAAGTGAAGGCGGTGGTCGATTATCGTCCGCATGGTATTTACGGGGCCTCGACGGTGGGGGCAAACAATAAGACTATCCATTTCGCCTGGAGTTTCCAGAACAAACGCATAACAGGCCAACACGCATTCGGAGACGTCAGACGCAAAAAGCAAAATTGGTGGACTGGCATTTGGGATGAACGTCACCACGCGTTTTACGCCATGCGGGACGAAAACGGCGTCTGGCGCAATGTGAAAGGGGAAGCGATCAAGACGCCTCTGAACCTGGAGCAATCGTTCGAGAAATGTCTGGTCTATCGAGGCGATTGGCCCGAGCATGGGCAACACCCGTTTGTGGAGGTTGACTCCAGAAATCGTCCCTATGTGACGTTCATCAACGGGCGTTTGCCGGACGACCGCAAGCTGTGGAATGCTGACACGGTGGATTATGACCAGAAGTTTGCCCGCTGGGACGGCACGAAATGGAATGTCGTAACGATTACCCAAACAGATTCGATGTGGGATATGTGTCAGGCTGTCTTCTTTGGCCCGAAGAAGGATCAGATCGACGTTTACCTCGTGGCTGAAGGCTCGCGAATCAACGGCAAGATAACAACCTATGGCCGTTGGGGTGGCGACATTCAACATTGGCGGAGCATGGATGACGGGAGGACCTGGCAGCAGCAGGCCGACGTGATCACGTTCCTGAGAACGGGCCGACTCTTTATTTACCCGACGCGGGTGGTAAACTATCATCCGGATGGAAAGATTGTTTTTGTGAACTTCACCACGGATCAGGGCTATCGAGCAGATGATTTTCGGCACAATGCATATCTGTATGGTGATTCGGGCTTCTGTCGCAAGGACCCGAAGAAGTTCAAGCAGGCTAAGTGAGTTGCATGGATTCAAGAGGGTGGCAGTCAAACAGGCCTTGAAATTATGTATCCGTGTCTGTGCCACTGCCGATGTGATTGACATTATGGTGGCTTTGTTCAATCAGCAATTGTGAACCACAAGAGAAGGATTTGTTATGTTCAGGATTTCGATGCTTACGCAAGTGTTTTTGATGGTTATAGCAACGGTTGTGTCGGCCGGCCGACCGGCCGTCTCGGCACCAAACGAGTCGAATGGATTATTGAAACGCCTGCCCGACGAGGCCATGCCGGCTGACCATCTGCGGTTCAAGGTCGATCCTGTCAAGCGGGCCCAGAGCCAGTCTTTTCATCGTGATCGAACCGCGCCGGACTGGCGGCAGGCGATGCCCATCGGTAATGGGGACTTTGGAGCGGCAGTTCACGGCTATCCTGACTGCTTGACCTTTCATATTGGAAAAAACGATCTGTGGTGGGATAACCAGGACAAAAATCAGGGATATCCGACGACGAAGTTCGCCGAGTTGCGGCAAAGGCTCAAAGCTGGCGAAAAAGCTGCCTTAATGAAGGAAATCAATGATCTGTACGCTGTCAAGACCTGCAAACCCATCGAAACTTCTGCCGGCAAGTTCCGGCTGAAATTGCATGAACTGGCAACATTCTATAACGTCAAAGAGAAACTGGACTTGGCCAACGGCATTGCTAGCATCACCTATCATGCCCATACCAACGGTCCCAGATATACAGAAAAGGCGACGATTGAGTCGTTTGTCTCCCGGCAAGACGAAGTGATGGTCATTCACGCCCAAGCAAATCCCGCCCGTGCCGCTCTGGGGATGGTTAGGTTTGAATTGTATCGTGGCACCATGGAAAAGCTGGATCGTTGGCCTGGCTTCAAGGAACTCAGCCTGGAAGAAATCGATTCAAAGTACCAGCCCAAGCCATGCATTGAAGATGGGCTGGCTTGGTTCAAGATGGCGCTCAAGGGCGGCGATGAACATGGCCCCGATGAGTATATCATGATGCTCGGCTGTGATTCAGATAAGCTGCGAGCTATCACGTTTGATACGGACGTTCATGGTAAGTTCAGGCCCGACCCCGGCCCGGTGACATTCTATATCACGCTGGTCAGCAACAACGATGTCCGTGGGCCATGGGCCGATCCTGCTATCAAGGGCCAGCAGATGGTGAACGTCGCCAAAGCACGTATCCGGGCGGCGCTGGCCAAGGGATACCAGGCCGTTCGCAAGACGCACACCGAGTGGTGGAACAATTACTGGCGTCGCGGCTGGGCGATTTTGCCCGACAAGAACGACGAGCACCCCTGGTATTGGGCCATGTATAAGGTGGCTTCCGCCCTGCGGCCCGGAAAAGTGGGACCTGGCTACAATGGCCCCTGGCGCAATAATAACCTCTGCTCATGGGGATACTTCATTTATAATTACGAAGAGACCAAGCACCAGATGGGCATCCTCTCCAACAATCGCTGTGAGCTGGTCGAGCCTATCAACGCCGTCGCCTACAAGGCTCGCCATCTGATGCGAAAGCACACCCAGGAATATTTTGGCATGGAGGGCCTGCACTATCCCCATGCCATGAGCTACAGAGGATACACGGTTCCATACCTGTTGACCCCTCTGAATGTCGAAACCGCCGGCGAGGCGATCAAGTACGCCTGGGACTATTACGACTACACCGGCGACAAGGTGTGGCTACGCGAGATCGCCTATCCGCTGCTCAAGGGCGTCGCGGACTTCTATTACGACTACCTGCTGGAAGATGAAAACGGCAACTACTACATCTTTCCCTCATACTGGACTGAAGCTATACAATTTCTGGATCATACCAGCATCAACGACCTGTCAATATTCCACATGGTCTTCCGCGACGCGACAAAGGCAGCCCAAGTCCTGGGCGTCGATGCTGATCGGGTCGCAAACTGGAAAGAAGCACGCAAAAAACTCCTGCCCTTCAATACGAACAAGGACGGTGTCTGGGTCGCTTCATGGGAAAGCGGTGCGGCAGGCCATTTCGGAGCAGAGCATCTTTCCAATTCGCAAAGCTATCCCATTTCCATAGCCGACCTCGTCGACGCCTGGCACGGCCCGGAAGAACTACGCCGCCAGGCCCGCGCTACATACGACCATTTTCTCGGCTCCGATCCGGTAGCTTGGGATAAATCGACCAGCTACATAGCGGCCGCGCGCATGGGCGACCGAAAGTACATGAAGAAGATCTATGGAATACAGTATGAGTTGATAGAAGGCGGCTATCTCTGGAGCGATGGCCGCGGCGAATGGCCCGGTCAGTGGCGCCATGGAGCGACGATCGATCCTTCCAGTGGCTATCCCGCCGGCATCGCTACCGAATCCATGCTTCAGTCGCACGGCGGCGATATTCGTTTGTTCGCTGCCAATCCGCTCGAAGGTCATTACGCCTTCCATTCGCTGCGGGCCCGTGGGGCTTTTCTGGTCAGCTCGGAAATGCGCGACGGCAAGGTGCCCTACGCTCTGATTCAGAGCTTGGCTGGCAACACGTGTAATCTGGTTCAGCCGTTTGGCCAAGGCGTTCACGTGCAGGTGCGTGACCTGGCGAGCGGCAAGATCGTCAAGCAGATCAATGCTGCTGATGCCGATCAGATTATTTCGTTTGACACTACCGCCAAGCATGTTTACGTAATGGAGCGTAAGGATGTGCCGCTGGAGAAGGTGCCGGTGATCGAACTATAGCTGTTGGTGCTCAATGGAGCATTGGCACGAAGTTGCTGGCGACCAGACTAGCCTGGCGGTGACGTGAGCAAAGAGAACAACCTGCTGGAGTAATATAATGATGAAGAAGACGAGACGGGAATTCTTGAAAGCTGCGGGTATGACGGCGGCGTCGGCGGCGCTGACCGGGTGTTTGGGCAGTCGCAGTTTCTACCCTGGCAAGAAGCGTCCCAAGCCCAACATTCTGTTTATATTCACCGACGATCACGCCGTGCAGTCCATCGGCGCGTATGGCTCCAAGATAAACAAGACGCCCAACATTGACCGGATTGCGGCCGAGGGCGCGCTCTTTGCCAATAATTTCTGTGCCAACTCCATCTGCGCCCCCAGTCGCGCCTGTGTCCTCACGGGCAAGCACAGCCACGTCAATGGCGTCATCAATAATGGCGTGCGCTTCGATGCGGGCCAACCGACCTTTCCGGCCATGCTCCAGCAGGCGGGCTACAGTACAGCCATGATCGGCAAATGGCACCTGAAGAACAACCCGCAGGGCTTCGATCACTGGGAGATTCTGCCGGACCAGGGCAGCTACTACAACCCCGTTTTTCGCACGGACCAGGGCCGCAAGCATTACGAAGGCTATGTCACCGACATTACCACCGACCTGGCCCTGGATTGGCTCAAGGACGACCGCGATCCGGACAAGCCCTTCCTGCTCATGTGTCAGCACAAGGCGCCTCATCGCAACTGGAGCCCGGGGCCGGACCATCTCACGATGTACGAAGATGTGGACATTCCGGAGCCGCCCACCTTGTTCGATGATTATTCCGACCGCAGCGAGGTGCTCAAAGAAAATGAAATGATGATCGCCAAGCACATGATGTTCGACTACGACCTGAAAGTGCCCGGCCTGGGCATCAAGGACTCCCTGGGCCGCGACTTCAGAAACGGCGAATACGCCCGTATGACCCCAGCTCAGAAAGAGAAGTGGGACGCCGTCTACAAGCCTCGCAACGAGAAATTCATCAAGGCCAACCTCAAAGGCAAAGACCTGGTGCGCTGGAAATATCAACGCTACATCAAAGACTACCTCCGCTGCATTGCCTCGGTGGATGACAACATAGGCCGATTGCTGGATTACCTCGACCAGACGGGCCTGGCTGACAACACGCTGGTCGTCTACAGCTCCGACCAGGGCTTCTACCTGGGCGAGCACGGCTGGTACGACAAGCGTTGGATGTACGAAGAGTCTTTCCGCATGCCTCTGATCATGCGTTATCCCGGCGCCATCAAGAAGGGCGCCCGTGTCGAAGCCGTCACCCAGAACATCGACTTTGCCCCCACCTTCCTGGACGTCGCCAACGTGCCGATCGCCCAGGAAATCCAGGGCATCAGCCTGACCCCCCTCTTTGCCGGCAAGCAGCCCAGAGACTGGCGCGACGCCATCTACTATCACTACTACGAAGAGGGCGAACACCGGGTGCCCCGCCACGAAGGGATCAGAACCCAGCGTTACAAACTGATAAGCTATTACAAGAGTGGCGACTGGGAACTCTTCGACCTGAAGAAGGACCCCCAGGAATTGCACAGTGTCTACAGCGACCCGCAGTATCAGGACGTCGTCAAGCTGATGAGAGAAAAATTAAAAGAAGCGAAAGTCAAGTACAACGTCAAGTGAGTCGCCGTTATGGCACGCTTGCCCCGCGACTATGTCAGTGCCGAAGCCGTGATTCTATACTGTGTGTCATGGCAAAGTGCGTGTGAGGTGTTTCTTGAATCGGCTTCCCAAGAGAAATGAAGTCTGTATGATGAAGCGGTGTCGACAGGCTATCTGTATCCTTTTTATGGTTTCTACTCTCCATGCGGCTTCGTTGAAGGCCGCCAGTCTGGAGTACTACGTGGCCCCCTGTGGCGACGACTCCCATTGCGGCAGTCGCGACAAACCCTTTGCCACGATCCAGGCAGCTCGCGACGCGATCAGGCAAGCAAAGGGTGAGGCGTCTGGGCTCGAGAGCATCACGGTGACGCTGCGGGCGGGAGTGTATGAACTGGAGAGCACCTTCGAGTTGGACGAACGCGATTCCGGCTGCAAAGCGGTTCCCGTGGTCTATCAGGCCTATCCTGGCGAAGTGGTCCGGCTGGTTGGCGGCAGAGAATTTTCCGCCAGTCTGCTTAAACCCGTCACAGACAAAACCGTTTTGGAACGCATGATAAATCCCGAGGCCAAAAAGCACCTTATGCAACTGGATCTGCGGGCTCAGGGCATTACCGATTTGGGCGTGATGAAGCATCGTGGCTTTTGCCGCCCTTACGAGAACGCGCCCTTGGAAGTATTCTACAACCATCAGCCGCTGAGCCCGACCTGTTTCCCCAGAGAAAAATGGCTTCGCGTTCAAAAAGTCGTGGACAGAGGGTCAAGACCCCGCGACGACGATTTCAGCGACCGCGGCGGCAGCTTTCTTTACGAAAGCGATCGGCCGGCACAATGGAAAGACAATACGGACCTGTGGGTCCATGGCATGTTTGGGACCGTCTGGGCCGACGATACGTTAAAAGTCGCCTCGATCAATCCGCAAGAGAAGAAGATTACGACGGCCGAGCCCCATCTTTACGGGATCACCGGTGGCCACTTTCGCTTCCAGAATATCCTCGAGGAAATAGGCACCCCCGGCGAGTATTACGTCGATCGACAAAAAGGCATGCTCTATCTGTGGCCGCCGACAGCGCAAACCGGTGCGATTCTTTCGGTGTCCTTACTGGAAGGGCCACTCCTGGCCCTGGAGGGCGCGTCTTATGTGCATTTCAAGCATCTTGTATTTGAAGTGACGCGGGGCGTAGGCGTCTATATTGAACGGGGCCAAAGCAACCGGCTCATGGGCTGCACCATCCGCAATATCGGCTCGGTGGGCATAAGCATCGGCCGGGGCGTTGAGCCCTTTGAGTCATTGCGACACGAAGGCATAAGCAAGCCTGCCTCGCGAATTCTGGGCAACTTGCGCGAGCATCTCTATGCGGACATTGCCTACAATCGCCAGGCCGGTGAGGACCAGGGCCTTATTGCCTGTGACATCTACAACTGCGGCGCGGGCGGTGTGAGCCTGGGCGGCGGCGACCGCAAGACCTTGACGCCGGCCGGCAATTTCGTGCAAAACTGCCATATTCATCATACCAACCGCCTGGAGAAGACCTATCGTCCTTGCGTGGACATCTGGGGCGTTGGCAATCGTGTATCCCGCTGCCTTATGCATGACGCCACGCATAGTGCGATCATCTTCTATGGCAACGACCATGTCATGGAGTACAACCGTATTCACGATGTCCTCTTGGAGAGTGATGACGGCGGTGCGTTCTACACGGGCCGAGACCCCAGCTCGTACGGCAACATAATCCGGTGCAATCTCGTCTACCGGGCCGGCAGCACCAATCCTCTCTATC
>Ga0180431_10008560_pt1 | contig 11712 bp, 14 predicted proteins | sample SS_ome_11_FD_132459 | JGI IMG/M metagenome (GOLD analysis project Ga0180431, IMG submission 132459) | Hypersaline lake sediment archaeal communities from the Salton Sea, California, USA - SS_1_MS_1 metaG | ecosystem: Environmental > Aquatic > Non-marine Saline and Alkaline > Hypersaline >...
GACTTGCTGGAGCGGGAGTTGAAGAAGCGCATGGCCGTCCACACGAATACCCAGGTCTCGGAGATGAGAAGGGACGGCAAAGGATGTGTGGTCATTGCGCGGGACAAGGGCACGGCCAAGGACGTTGAGTTCTCCGCCGAGCGGGTCATGATCGCCGTGGGGAGGAGGTCCAACGCCGACGTGCTCAAGGTGGAGAACACCGGCGTTGAGGTGGACCGGCGGGGCTTCGTGCAGGTTGACGAGTACCTTGAGACGAGCAAGAGGAACGTATTCGCCGTGGGCGACGCCAACGGTCAGCAGATGTTCCTCCACGTGGCCAACAGGGAGGCGGCGGTGGCGTGGTACAACTCGATTCACCGGAAGAAGGCAAGAAGAGTGAAGATGGACTACAGTGCGGTGCCGCATGCGGTGTACTCCCACCCGCAGATTGCCTCGGTGGGCCTGAGAGAGGAGGAGGCCCGCAGGGACCACCATCACATCCTGGTGGGGAGGGCGCGGTACCACGACACCGCCAAGGGCGAGGCCATGATGGAGGATGAGGGCTTCGCCAAGGCGATAGTGGACGCCCACAGCGGGGCGATACTGGGGTTCCATATAATAGGGCCGTATGCGCCGATGCTCATCCAGGAGGTGACCAATGCCATGGCGTCGGGAGGGGACCCGCACGTCATAGATAGGGGCATGCACATACACCCGGCGCTTTCCGAGCTGATACCCGTGACGCTGGCCGGAGTGGAAGAGGCCGAGTAGAGAAGAGAGCATGCTTATCGACGCGCACATACACCTCGACCGGTACGAAGAAGAACTCGATGCCGCTCTGCAGCAGATGGTCGAGAACAGGATCTTCAGCATCGGCGTCTCGATGGACATCCCGTCGTACGAGCGCACCCTGGAGATAGGCGGGAGGTGCGAGCTGGTGCTGCCCGCCTTCGGCATCCACCCGTGGAATGCCTCGGAGTACGCCGACAGGCTGGGGGACGTGAGGTGGGCGGTGGAGCAGACGCCCCTCTTCGGCGAGATCGGGCTGGACTACCACTTCGTGGAGGACACCTCCCGCTACTCGGCCCAGCGGAAGGTGTTCGAGTTCTTCCTGGCGGCGGCCAGAGAGCAGAACAAGGTCGTCAACCTCCACACCAAGGGCGCGGAGCAAGATGTGCTGCAGTTGCTGGAGAAGCATAACGTCCAGCGGGTCATCGTCCACTGGTACTCCGGGCCGGTTGAGGTCTTCCGCAGGCTGGCAGCTCGCGGGGTGCACTTCACCTTCGGGCCCGAGCTGCTGGAGTCGGAGCACATCCAGGCGCTGGCGAGGGAATGTCCGCTGCAGCACCTGCTCACCGAGACGGACAACGCCGGCCAGCGCTTGCCTGACGGGTCGGTGAGAATGCCGCTACTGGTGCGCGACGTGGTGACCGCCCTGGCGGGGGTGAGAGGGGTGACCGTCGAGGCGATGGTGGAGATGGTGGAGGCCAACCTGCTGCGGCTCATTGGCGACGACCCGTGGCTGTCGCAGGTGCGCGCTGGTCTGTTTGAACGGAGCCAGTAAGGCAACCGGCCCCAGAGAGAGGAGGGCACATTGTCCTGGGATAGCGAATACAAGAGCTACGAGCGTGTCTGGGGAGAGCAGCCCAGCGAGCTGGCCAGGGCCGCGCTGCAGTACCTGCAACGGCACATGCCAGACGCCGACGGCCTGACCATCCTCGATATCGGCTGCGGCTACGGGCGCGACGCGTTCTACCTTCTGGACAATATGAAATGCAGCATTGTGGCCGTAGACCGCTCGCAGAACGCCATAGACATCGCGGCGAGGACCGTCGGCGAAGGGGGCAGAGAGGGTGTCGAGTTCCGCTGCTGCGATTTCGTCGAGCTGAACGAAGGGGGGTACGATGTCGTGTTCCTGTCGAACCTGTACCAGGTGCTGCGCCGCGACGAACGGGATGCGCTGAGGAAGGCGGTCGGCAGGCTGCTGAAGCCGGGTGGGCTGCTGTTCCTCAGCACGCTTTCGGTAGCAGACCCCGAGCACTCGGGAAAAGGCACGCCGATTCCCGACGATCCAAACTCCTTCTTCGACAGAGGGTTCGTCCACCTGTCCACCGGGGAGGAGCTGGCGGACCATTTCGACCTGCTCGACATAGCGGAGCTTTACGAGCACGAATTCCACGAACCCCGCGCCAACGGCGAGGTCCACCATCACATTTCATGGATACTGGTGGGCCGGAGCGCGGCGGCTCAAGCCAGCTCGGGATAGCCGGCGGGCGGCCGCCGTGGTGCGTCATTATCTGCACTGTGGAGGTTCGGCAACACATTGCCGTCTGTCATGTCTGAAGAGCCAGCGAGCGACCCATACGGTCTGTGCACGTCGCGACCGGTCTCCGAGTGCAGTGATTGCACCATCGCCGGCCGTCTGAGATGTCGCTTCACGCGGGGCGACCTCCTTCACTTCTTTGGTCTCTTCCTCACCTTCATGTTTCCCGCCGTTATCGGAATGGTGCTCGCCGGCTACAGATGGTATCTGCTCGGCTGGCTCGTGGTGTTCGTGGTGCTTCTCGGCGTGTGGGAGAACCGCGTCCTCTGCAGCCACTGTCCCTACTACGCCGAGCAGGGGCGCACGCTCCGCTGTTTCGCCAACTACGGCCTTCTCAAGCTGTCGCGGTATCGCCCGGGGCCGGCCAGCCGCCTGGAGAAGGCCCAGTTCGCCGTCATCGTCGTCCTGCTCACCGGCTATCCTTTCCCCTTTCTCATCCTGGGCGGACAGTACGTGCTGGCCTTCCTCGCCGCATGGGCTCTGCTCCTGTGGGGCTGGACCTTGCGGAGGTATAGCTGTTCTCGATGTGTCAATTTCTCCTGCCTGTTCAACCGGGTGCCCAAAGAGGTGGTCAACGAGTTCCTCAGGCGCAATCCGGCCATGAGGGAAGCGTGGGAAGAGAGTGGCCGGGTAGTGGGGGACGCCGATTCCTGACGCCGCATGTTTGCCAATACTCCACTGGGCTATTGCCAGAAGCCCCCGGAGAATATAGTATACGCACACGAGCCAACTGGCTGTCTGGCGATGTGTCGGTTGAGGAGGGACATCCATGGCGAGGGCGCGCAAGACGGCGCGGGAGAAGATGGAAGCGCGGCAACAGGCCGAGGTGGTCGATGACCGCAGGGGCCGGGGCAAGCTGCTCATACCTCGACCCCTCGACGTCGATGCCCTGGTCCGCCGCGTCCCGCAAGGCAAGCTGGTCGTGGTGGAGCAGATCAGGGAGCGACTGGCCGGAGACCACAATGCCGACCTCACCTGCCCGCTGTGCACCGGCATATTCCTTCGCCTGTCGGCGGAGGCGGCCGAGGAAGACCGCAGCAGGGGGGAGAAGGAGATAGCGCCGTACTGGCGTGTGGTGAAGGCGGGCGGCAGCCTGAACGAGAGACTCCCCGGCGGCGTGGAGGCTCAGGCGGCGCGCCTGTTGGAGGAGGGGCACAGCATCGAGCCAGGCAAAGGGAAGAAGCCGCCAAGGGTCAAGGACTTCGAGAGATGCCTGCACACCCTGTGAGTCGTGGTGTGGGGCATTCCACACTTCGACCACGGTGGCGACCGCGCCGGCAGTCGCGCTGACGCTCTACCCGGCGAGCGACGGGAACAGCAGCAATGAGACACTTCTCGGACTATGACCGCTTCGCGTGGGCCTACAACCGGCACTGGTCGTACTTCGACCGGCAGGTGCTTCCCATTCTGGACAGACTGGTTCTGAAGGGCCTGCCCCCGCGCGCCCACGTCCTCGATCTCTGTTGCGGCACGGGCCAGCTGGCGCGGGCGCTGACCGACCGCGGATACCAGGTGACCGGCCTTGACGGGTCGGAGGAGATGATACGCTTCGCCCGCGAGAACGCCCCTGAAGCCGATTTCGTGGTCGATGACGCTCGCTCCTTCAGCTCGGCGGGCGCCTACCACGCGGCGGTCTCGACCTTCGACAGCCTCAACCACGTTATGACCCTGGAGGACCTGGCGTCGGTATTCTGCAACGTCAATGCCGCCCTGCATGAGGGCGGCCTGTTCCTCTTCGACCTGAACACGGAGGAGGGGTTCAAGGCGAAGTGGCACGGGGGCTTCGACATCGTCGAGGATGATTGTGTCTGTGTGGTGAGATGCAGCTACTGCCCTGAGACGCGTGTGGCACAGTTCGATGCCACCGTGTTCCGCCTGGACGGCGCGTGGCAGCGCTCGGACGTAACGCTGCGGCAGACATGGTATTCGCTAGCCGAGGTCAGCTCGGCTTTGGAGGGTGCCGGCTTCACCGGTATCCGCCCCTACGCGCTTGACGAGAGAGAGGAACTCACCGGGTCTACAGACGGGGCGCAACGGCTCTTCTTCCTTTGCCGCAAACCCCTCGCCGCGGGTGCTGGTTGACACGCCTCTGTTTCACGGCCTGGTTCGGGGAGTGAACGAACGATGGAATCGTGGCATGAGCAGGATGTCTTCTCGGTGGAGCGGGCCCCTTGTGGCCGCCTTGGGAGGAAGAATCGAATATGATTGCTGAAACGGCGACAAAGCTGCTGGCGCGCTATCTACTCGGTGGCGATTCGCGACTCGTTTTCGAAGCGATCGACACCATTGAGCTGCCGCCAATCGAGAAGACAGGTTTCTACGTCCATATCCCTTTCTGCAAGAACACCTGCCCCTATTGCCCCTACAACAAAGTGCCTTACGATGAGAGGCTGGTGGAGCCGTATGTGGAGGCCATGCTCGTCGAGATCGAACGCTACCATGCTCGGCTGGGGAGGGTACAGGTCCCATCCGTCTACATAGGGGGCGGCACCCCCACCAATCTCATCGACGAGTTGGGGACGGTTGTTGACAGAATCAGAGACCGTTTCGACGTGACCGGCGACGTCTGCGTGGAGACCAATCCGTCGGATTTGAGTGAAGACGTGGTGGCCAAACTCAGTGATATCGGGGTTGGCCTGGTGAGCGTTGGAGTACAGAGCTTCGATGACAGGTACCTCCAGTTGATCGGGAGGGACTACCCGGCGAGCATACTTGACGCGACCATAGGGTCGCTCCTCGCTCGCGGCTTCCAGTCGGTCAATATCGACCTGATGTTCGCCCTGCCCGGTCAGACGGTGAAAGAGGTGCTGTCAGACCTGGAGAGGGCTATCGCCTCCGGCGTGGACCAGATTACCCTCTACCCGCTCTTCACCTTTCCCTATACCACAGCGGGGAAGTTCCTCAGGCTGAGGAGCGTCAAGATGCCGAACGTGTTCACCAGGAGGCGGATGTATCGAGAGATACACCGGTCGTGCCTTGACGGCGGTTTCCAGCGGGTATCGGTGTGGGGATTCAAGCGGGGTGATGCCCCGAGGTACTCCTCGGTGACCAGAGACAGCTACATCGGACTCGGTGCCGGCGCCGGCTCGTGCGTTCCCGGGGCCTTCTACTTCAATACCTTCTCTGTCGACCAGTACGTCACTACCTGTCTCGACGACAGGCTGCCGGTGGCGCTCAAGCTGGACTTCACCGAGCTGGTGGCGCGGTACTACTGGCTCTACTGGCGCCTCTACGACACCTGCGTCGACAAGACGCAGCTACTTCAGGTGTTCGGCGACACAGACAGGAGACTTCGACCGCTCCTGGGGGTCGCCCGGGCGCTCGGGCTGTGCCGGGAAGACGTCGGGCAGTTGCGCCTCACCGAGCCCGGGGCCTTCTGGCTGCACCTGATACAGAACTACTTCGCGCTCACCTACATTGATAGGGTGTGGTCGGTGGCCATGGCGGAACCGTGGCCCAGGGAGATCAGAATATGATGGTCTGGCACAGGCTGGCGAGGTATGGCGAAGGCGGTGGGGGTGTTCGCCGCGGTGTGGAGCGCCTGACATGAAGCCCGGCGACGGTGGGGGCGTCTATCGCGACGGCCGGCACTACGACCTCATCACCACGGCCCTGGCGGCCTATCGCAGGGAGGCGAGCGGTGACCATGTGGATGATGTCTCCTTCTACGTACGGCAGGCTGAGAAGTGCGGCGGTCCCGTTCTCGAGCTGGCGTGCGGAACGGGCCGGATCGCCGTCCCGATCGCGGAACGGGGCGTGCCGGTGACCGGACTCGACATATCAGACTCCATGCTCGCTCACGCCAGGCGGAAGGCGGCCGAGAAAGGGGTCAGCATTGAGTGGGTCAGGGCTGACTGCAGGGACTTCACGCTGGACAGGAGGTTCAGCCTCATCTTCGTGGCGTTCAATTCGCTGGGCCATCTCCACGACCTGGAGAGCGTCGCGGCGTGTTTCTCCTGTGTGCGACGACACCTGAGGAAGGAAGGCAGGTTCATCGTCGACTTCTTCAACCCACGTCTCGACATCCTCACCAGGGACCCCTCGGCGCGCTCTCCGGTGGCTGAGTACCCCGACCCTGACGGCCGGGGAACCGTTGTTGTGACGGAGAGCAACACCTATGAGGCCGATACTCAGATAAACCGGATACGGTGGCACTACAGGGTCGGAGAAGAGGGGGAGTTCGTCGAGGAGTTGAACCTGCGGATGTTCTATCCCCAGGAGCTTGACGCGCTTCTGCACTACAACGGGTTCGCCATTGAGGCCAAGTTCGGCGATTTCGACGAAAGCGCCTTTGCGTCGACGTCGCCGAAGCAGATTATCGTCTGCCGAGCGGCTCAGAGTGATGAGCCTGGAGACACCGTCAGTGAATGACCAGCAGCGCCTGTACCACGACCTCGCCTGGGCCTGGCCCATCATCAGCCCGCCGCAAGACTATGTCGAGGAGACCGAGCAGCTCTGCAGCATCATTCAGGGGCACGCACAGCTTGAGGTAAGGACGCTGCTGAATCTTGGCTGCGGCGGAGGCCACAATGACTTCACGCTGAAGGAGCATTTCGACGTCACCGGCGTCGACACCAGCGAGGCCATGTTGAAGCTGGCTGGAGAGCTCAATCCGGAGGTTGCCTATTCCGTCGGCGACATGCGCACAGTGCGCCTGGGGCGCACTTTCGATGCGGTGACCATCTTCGATTCGATCAACTACATGGTCACGATGGAAGACTTGCGGGCGGCATTCAGGACTGCCTTCGCCCACCTGAGACCTGACGGGGTCTTCCTCACTGTGGTGGAAGCGATACCCGCACTTTTCGAGCAGAACTGGACGCAGTGCTCCACCCACACCGGCGGCGACGTCGAGATAACCTTCATCGAAAACACCTATGACCCTGACCCAACGGATACCGCCTACGAGGTGACCTTCGTGTACCTGATCCGGCGCGGCGGAATACTGGAGGTCGAGACCGACCGTCACGTTTGTGGTATCTTCGCCCTGGACACATGGCGCAGCCTGCTGAAGGAAGTGGGGTTCGAGGTGAGCGAGAAGGAGTTCACCTCGAATGCCCCCGGTTCACGGACGTACCCCGTGTTTGTGTGCGTCAGGCCGTCGTAGTGGGCCTCCAGAAGAGACGTGATGAAGAGAGTGCCTGACCTGTTCCCCAGGGTCCTCGATGACCCGGCTTGGGCCGGACGGTATGCTGAATCGTCGGCGAGGAGAAACAAGGCGATAGCGAAACGCTTCGTCGATATGCTTCGCGAGACGGGGTTCGAGAAGGCTCGGGTACTGGACGCCGGGTGCGGCGCGGGCGACGTGCTCATCGAGCTGGCACGGGCCTGCCCTGAGGCGAAGATGGTGGGCATCGACCTGTCCGAACCGCTCCTCGACATGGCCAGCGTCGCGGTGGAGAGCGCCGGTATGGCGGAGCGGGTGAGCTTCGAGAAGGGCGACGTCCAGGCGATGCCCTTCGAGGACGGCTCCTTCGACGTGGTCATCAGCCTCAACGTGCTGCACTACGTCGACGACCCTGTAGCGATGCTGAACGAGATCGAGCGGGTGCTAGCCCCGCGTGGAGTGCTGGGGTTGGGCGCGCTCAAGCGGTCGTGGCTGGCGCCGTTGATGCCGGCGATGAAGATGGCGTATACGGCCGCGGAGGCCAGGGAAGTGCTGCAGCGGTCGAAGCTGCGGCCCTGGGTGCTCACCGAGTTCCGGCTGGCGTTCAGCGTCGGGGCAGGCGAGGCGGTAGTATCCCAAGGAGGATGAACGATGAACATGGAGAGGTGGTCGGACCCGGTTGCCTGGGCCGTGGTCGGCCTGGGCGTTGTGGCGCAGTTCGTTCTCGGGCTGTTCCTGTGGTATGATTGGGCCGGGCTCGATGTGATGACGTACATTGGCTGGGCCGTCTGGGTGCCCTCGTTCGCGCTGGGGTGGCTGCCCATCCTCGTTCTCCGTCGCCGGGCTGGAGTGCGCAAGGGGGAGACCTATATCCATACGAACGTGCTGGTGGAAAGCGGGCTCTACCGCGTGGTGCGGCATCCCCAGTATCTTTCCATGATGCTATTCGCTGTGGCACTGATGCTCATCTCGCAACACTGGGCCGTGGCCGTCATTGGCGTTGCGGTCATGGCGTCGGTCTATGTGGTTATGTGGAATGAAGACAAGCGCCTCGTCGAGAAGTTCGGCGATGACTACAAACGCTACATGAAGGCTGTGCCGCGCGCCAATTTCGTGGTGGGGCTTGTGCGCGTGGCGAGACGAGAGGCGCGGCAAGACAACACTGAAGGAGGTGCATCCGGTGCCCCCGCACGTAATAATCTCTCGAACTGGCAGGACGTGACGGCGTCCTATCTCGGCAGCGCTCTGGCCGTGGCGACAATAGTGTTGACCGTCCTCTTCACCAACCCACGGGCCATCGGATGGGTGCAGTACCTTGGTCTGGCGCTCTTCGTTGCCGCCGGCGTCGTGTTTCTTTTCCACGCGTACATGCTCATCCTCCCCCGCAGGCGGAAGAGTTGGGGATACGCGGGAGGCCTGGTCGACAGCGGCCTCTACGGTGTCGTCCGTCACCCGCTGTACGTGGGCGTCATCGTGGCATGCCTGGGGGCCATCCTTGTGGGGCAGAGCTGGTTGGTGGCTGCGGTGGCCGTTCCCGGCATCCCCGTCATGTACTGGAACATGCTGCTGGAGGAACGCTCGAACGTCGGCAGGTTCGGCGACGGCTACGAGGCCTACATGCAGCGGGTGCCCCGGGCCAACCTCTTTCTCGGTCTCGCCAGACTGCTGCGCCGCTACGGCGCGCAATGAAAGCTCAAGCAGCGCGGCCGGCGGCCGCCACAGGTCAGCGAGTAGGCAGCCGCTCTCCACGAAGCATACCCTCTTGACAAAAACCCCTCTTGCGTGATATAAGTTTATTAGCATATTAGCGGAAACTTATATTACCTATGGAAGACGTCAGCATCGAGACCACAGAGCAGCAGGCGGCCCTCTTTGCCGCCCTTGCCGATCCCACAAGGCTGAGGCTGGTTAAGCTGCTGTCGCGTCAGCGGGACCAGCACGCTCTGTGTGTAAACGCGCTGGCGGGGCGGCTGGGCGTAAGCCAATCGGCGGTTTCGCAGCACCTGCGCGTCCTGCGCGGTGCCGGGCTGGTGAAGGGCCAGAGGATGGGCTACCGCGTCCACTACTACATCAACCCCGACGTCGTGGAGCGCCTGCGCGACCTGTTGTGGGACGCGCTGAACCCGGAGGGGGCCGGGGGTGGGGAGCCCGGCGAGCAGCTACGCCAGGGGAGGGAAGAAGATGTGTCACCATCATGAATTCGGTTGCGGTCATGCAGGGTATCACATGCATCTGGGTGCGGCGCACCACCACTGGGGCTGCTGCGGTGGTCATGAGCATGCGGTGCGCCAGCCGACCAGGGAGGAGGCGGTGGGGCAGCTCGAGCGGTATCTCGGCGACCTGCAGGCTGAGGTTAGGGCGGTGGAGGAGCGCATCGCCGAGATGAAGAAGGCGGGCTGAGGACGAGACCCTGCTTGGGCAGCACTTGAGCCATCTTCGGGCGTAAGTCCACAGAACAGAGGAGTGCATTGCGGACAAAAGACCAGACGAGAAACATTCGGTACAAGAACATGCATGATCACCTTACGCCCATCTTTTGCGGCACGGGGTGTTGTGACAGTCTCGAAATGAGCCGGACTGCCGTCCACGGAGGCGATAGCAGGAGAGAGCTATGAAGATTGCAGTTTCGGCTGACGGTCCAGATTTGGAGGCCAGCGTAGCCCATGCCTTTGGGACGGCGCCGTACTTGTTGATTGTTGACCTCAGCAGGCAGACGTTTGAGGCTGTCCCCAATCCTGGCGCCACGGGACAGCGCGGTGCTGGCATGCGAGCGGTTGTGCTGGCAATCAGCAAGGATGTCAAAGCGGTTTTGACTGGCTATTGTGGCCCCGCCGCTCAGAGGCAGTTCGCCGAAAACGGCATAGACGTCCGTACCGGGGTCAGTGGCAAGGTCAAAGACGTTGTGGACGGCTACCGGAAAGGCGAACTTGAGGAAGGCGAGGCCCTCACCGGGGCGCCGCTGGACGGAGCTGCTATCCGGCGGGACGCTCTGGTTCAGGCACTCCGCAGGTCTGCCAGGCAGTTCGCCATGATACTTCCTATGTTGGTTGGCGTGGTGCTGCTGATAGGGTTGTTCAGTGCATTCGTGCCCCAGAACCTGCTGCTGGCCGTTTTCTCCGGCAACCCGCTGTTGGACACTCTTCTCGGGGCGTGCTTCGGCAGCCTTTTCGCTGGAAACCCCATAAACAGCTATGTGATAGGTGGCGAGCTGCTCGCAGCGGGTGCCAGCTTGTTTGCCGTGACCGCCCTGATCGTCGCCTGGGTAACCGTCGGGGTCATACAGTTGCCCGCTGAGATAGCGGCGATGGGAACGAGATTCGCCTTGGTGAGGAACGGCTTGTCACTGGTCATGGCCATGGGAATAGCTGCGGTAACGGTACTGATTCTACGCCTGGTCTCGGGGTTGGACTGATGAAAGGCGACGAAGTGCAGAGTGCGAAACGGAGAATACGCGTGCCGCGAGTGCTCCTTTTTCCAGCCTTGGTGCTGGTACTGTACGGCATCCTCTTCGCCGTGTCCCCTGACAAGACAGGTGTGGCACTCAACAGGAGTGGTAGCATCTTCCTCAGCATGCTTCTTCCGCTCGCTCTGGTTGTGCTGCTCATGCTGGCCCTGAATCTGTTCCTCAAGCCATCACAGGTGGTGAGGTTTCTGGGCAGGGGGGCTGGTATCAAGGGCGCTGCATTGTCGGTGGTGGGTGGGATCATATCGACCGGCCCGATCTACGCGTGGTACCCGTTGCTCACCGAGTTGCGACAGAAGGGGGCTGGCAACTCGATGCTGGCCATCTTCCTGGGCAACAGGGCGGTGAAGCCGTTTCTCTTGCCCATAATGATTTCCTACTTCGGCTGGATATACGTCGTGATACTCACCGTCCTCACCGTGGCGGGTTCGCTGGCCGTTGGGTACTCCGTTGGCGCCCTGGTACGGGAACAAACCGGCTTGCGCTCCGGCGAGAGCCCGGCGAGTGAATGACCGCTTTTTCACGGAGGACAACGGGATCAGGGGTTTTGAGATGGCTGCAGGCCGTAGCGCCGCACAGTGAGGAGGCATCATGACACGTACGAAGCAGAGTACGAAGAGCAACGTCATAGGGATCAGGCCGATAGGCCGGGTGAGGAATGACATGAAGCCCGACGCCAGCCCGCTGCCGGGCACGCCGCTGGCGCGAAGCGGGAAGGGATGGCGCAACCCGGCGTCGTTCGGCGAGGCGGTGTCGGACGTCGTCATCGAGCGGGAACTGGCTGACGGCCTCGACGGCATCGAGGAGTTCTCCCACGTGATAGTCTACTTCTGGTCCGGC
>Ga0180431_10008561_pt1 | contig 11712 bp, 12 predicted proteins | sample SS_ome_11_FD_132459 | JGI IMG/M metagenome (GOLD analysis project Ga0180431, IMG submission 132459) | Hypersaline lake sediment archaeal communities from the Salton Sea, California, USA - SS_1_MS_1 metaG | ecosystem: Environmental > Aquatic > Non-marine Saline and Alkaline > Hypersaline >...
CGCCGATAGCGATGGAGGAGGGTCTCCGTTTCGCGATTCGGGAGGGCGGTCACACGGTTGGCGCGGGTGTGGTGACGAAGGTCATCGAATAGGTAGTGCAATCGTCTGGCCGGCGGCGTGCCGCGGTATGGGCGCGGAACGGCGGCTGATGCATGTAAGATGGCGTATGGACAAGGGAATGTACTATGGCACAGACGAGATTTATAATGGCGTGTTCGGAGTGTCAGGCGCACAACTACGTGACTACGAAGAACCGCCAGAACGTAGAGAAGAAGCTGGAACTAAGCAAGTACTGTCGCACATGTGGGCGACATACGCGGCATGTGGAGACACGACTTCGCAAATGAGTCGCCGGCGCAGGGGCATAGCTCAATTGGCAGAGCAGCGGTCTCCAAAACCGCAGGTTGTCGGTTCAAGTCCGGCTGCCCCTGCCAGTATTTTGCGCCTGGCACGGGCCAGGCGAGTATCCAGGTAATGTAGATCGGGCTGCACGGAAATACTCTGGATGCGCGCATCTGCTGCGCTCACCGGGCGTCGCCCAGTTAGCGCGATATGGGTTGGTACATTTAATGGCAACAGCACAGCGAGACAGACCTACCCTTATTGACAGGGCGAAAAGGCCGTTCTCGAATCTGAGGCAGTTTCTGCACGACGTGTGGCTTGAGTTGCAGAGAGTGACATGGCCGAATCACCAGGAGACGTATTCGTTCACAGTGATCGTGATCATTGCCATCGTCATTGTCTCAATCTGGGTAGGCCTTTGGGACTGGATCTTCACGGGCCTGCTGTCGCTTCTGCAAAGGTAGGTTGCGGTATATCGGCAAGCCACGCGCATCACTTGCTGCAAACTGGATGAAGTCCAGTCTGCGGACGGGGAATCGGCGATGGAGAAGCAGTGGACAGCCCAGCGGTGGTATGTAGTACACACGCTTACAGGGAAAGAGAATAAGGTAAGAACGAGCATCGAGAAAGTGGTGGATGCCCGCGACCTGCGGCACTTGCTCGGGCGGATTCTGGTGCCCACGGAAACTGAGATACGCTCGGCGGCCGGGAAGCGCCGCGAGGTCCAGCGGAAGCTGTATCCGGGTTACGTCCTGGTGCAGTTGGAGCTCACCGATGAGATGCGCAATGTCATCCAACAGACCGCGGGTGTCACCCACTTTGTTGGTTCTGGCGACGACCCCGTGCCGCTGAAGGCATCGGAGGTCCGCGAGATTTTGGCGACGATCGGCGAGGAGTCTGCGAAGCCGAAGGCCGTCTGGAATGTGGACCAGAGCGTGCGTGTGATCGAGGGGCCGTTCACCGAGTTCAGCGGAAAGATCGTCGAGGTCAACGCAGAGAAAGAGATCGTCAAGGTGCTTATTTCGATCTTCGGGCGAGAAACGCCTGTCGAGCTGGATTTTACGCAGATAGAGAAGCTCTGAGAATGTGACGACGGCCGCGGGGGCGGCGTTCTATTGAGTGCCGGTCCCTTGATGAGCCGTGCGGTTCGGTATCTGAAGGGGCGTATCAGCATGGCAAAGAAGGTATTGACTAACATCAAGCTACAGGTGCCGGCGGGTAAGGCGAATCCGGCACCGCCAGTGGGGCCCGCTCTGGGGCAGCACGGCGTGAACATAATGGAGTTCTGCAAGACGTTCAATGAGCAGACGGTCCAGCAGATGGGTGACATCATACCGGTTGAGATCACTGTTTATCAGGATCGCAGCTTCACGTTCATCTGCAAGACACCGCCTGCGGCAAGCCTGCTGTTGAAGGCCGCACAGGTGGCAAAGGGCTCGGGTGAACCGAATCGCGAGAAGGTTGGCCAGGTTACGAACAGCCAGGTCCGTGAGATCGCGGAGCAGAAGATGGAAGACCTCAACGCGCGGGACGTAGATGCTGCCGCCAATATCATCGCCGGCACCGCGAGAAGTATGGGCATCACCGTAGTCCCTGACTAGTAGGATTTACACAGCAATGATACCTGCCGGCGGCGTCGCTCAGCAGTGTAATGCCGGACAAGCGAGTGAAAACGATGGGTAAACACAGCGGGCGCTATACTGCGCTGGCCGAAAAAGTTGACAAGACGCGATACTACGATCCTAAGGAAGCCATTGCTCTCGTCAAGGAGTTGGCAAGCGCCGGTTTCGACGAAACAGTCGAGGTGGCTATCAAGCTCGGCGTTGATCCCAACAAGGGCGAGCAGAATGTGCGTGGCTCGCTGGTGCTGCCACACGGGACCGGGAAAGTGCCTCGGGTAGCAGTATTCGCCGAGGGCGAGGCTGCTCAGGCGGCGAAAGAGGCGGGAGCGGATCGTGTTGGTGGCGAAGACCTCATCGCTGCGATTGACGAAGGCTGGGAGGAGTTCGACATTCTCGTGGCGCATCCTGCGATGATGCGTTTCGTCGGGAAGCTGGGTCGCAAGCTGGGCCCTCGCATGCCCAACAAGAAGGCGGGCAACATCACCGATGATGTGGGCGCGGCTGTTGAGAACCTGAAGGCCGGTAAGATCGAGTTCCGCGTAGACCGTGGAGCGGTAGTGCGTCTGGGGATAGGAAAGGTCTCCTTTACGGAACAACAGCTCGCTGAGAATTTGGCTTCACTGATGGGCTCGATCCTGGCGGCGCGCCCCGGCGGTATACAGGGCCGGTATGTCGTCTCCGGGGTCATCTCTTCGAGCATGGGGCCGGGCATGAAGCTGAATGTGCGCCAGTTGACGGGCAGTGCGTGAGACGCTTCCCAGCCCCATCGCCTGAGCGGCGTCGTCAGACACCGCAGACAAGCTTCTGGAGAATTGTTGCGCGAAAACTGAATACCTATCGCGACCTGAGACAGCGGGTGCTTTCGCGAGCTTAATGAACGCAGCGTCGTAGTGGTGAGATGAAGCGTTCGCCAGCCGAGGTCGGACTTACCCGGTGCAGTTGCGTCATTTGCATAGTGACAGTAGCCTGCGCTAGAAGGGGAGCCCGGCTTTCGGCTCCCCCTTTTGTTTTTGTGGGGGGAGTTGCTGATAGCGTTAGAATACCTACTCTGCACAAACAGGGGTGTGTCTATTGCCAACAGAAGAGAAGCAAGCGATCGTGGCTCGGCTGAATGAGGCGGTGTCCAGCAGCATCAGTATCTATGTCGCCGAGTTCTCCCAGCTTTCAGCTAATGACATGAACGAGTTACGCGGCCATATCGGCGAGGCCGACGCCGAGCTAGTCGTGGTCAAGAATCGCCTCTTCCGCCTTGCCCTCGCCGGGACTGAGGCGGAGGGCCTTGCAGAGTTGATAACCGGCCCCAGGGCTGTGATCTTCTGCTATAGCGATGCTATTGCGCCGGCGGGTGCTCTCTTCAGATTCGGCGCTGCCCATAGCGATGTGATTACGCTCAAGGGCGGCTTCGCAGAAGGTGAAGTACTCACCGAAGAGCAGGCGAACTTCATGGCCACATTGCCGTCGCGCGACGAGTTGATAGCCAACGTCGTGGGTGGGATCGCATCGCCGATTACGGGTCTCGTTTTCACGCTCAGCGGGCTGGTTTCGGATCTGGTATTTACGTTACAGGCCGTTGCCGACCAGAAGAACGAAAGCGCTGCTTGATGCGTAGCTGAGTGCGCAGGTATTTGCAGAGCCGGCCGGGTCGGATTAGTAGCAGTGCGCGTTGGAGGTATAGTACGCAAGCTGATCAGAAGCGTTTCAAGTAAATCACAAACGGAGGTTGCAGAGATGTCTGTAGATGAGATCATTGAGGCAATTGACGGGCTGACGGTACTGGAACTCGTCGAGTTGAAGGACAAGCTGCAGGACAAGTACGGGGTATCGGCGGCACCAGTCGCCGTAGCCGCGGGCGGTGGCGCCGGTGGAGCGGAGGAGGAGGAAAAATTCTCCTTCAATGTAATTCTCGAGGGCGAAGGCCCGAACAAGATTCAAGTCATCAAAGCCGTCCGCGAGGTGACTAGCCTCGGCCTTAAGGAAGCGAAGGATCTTGTCGAGTCCGCGCCGGGCGCAGTCATTGCCGAAGACGTGACCAAAGAGGACGCCGAGAGGATCAAGAAGGTCCTCGAGGATGCGGAGGCCGAAGTCAAACTCGACTAGCCGGCAATACGCCGGCGGCAGGAGCCTCGCAGCTTCACGATGTCTTCAGATGACAGCGGGAGTGGTAAAATATCTGTGGATGCAGGCAGGATTCGGGTTCGCAGACCCCGAAACTATACCGCTGTGGGCAACTGATATTCACTCATCCGGGTGACGCAGGCCATGGACCCCAAAGCAATACGACTGATCTACGACAAGCTGGAGCAACTGAGACAATCGGACACGGTCAACTCTTTCAGCCACGCTTTGTATGAGTTGATCACGGACAGGCTGGCAACGGCGGGCGGTGATGCGTCCGGAGTTATCCTGGCGTTCACGGAGTTTCTGGCGGTAGAGCTCAACTACCACCGACAGCTTAGCACGCTCGCTATGCGAGAACGGACGCTAGTCAGTGACCTCAAATCGCTGGGTGAGAAGCGGATCGTGAACCTCGAGGCCATTGCCGAGTCTATTGCCGCTGGACCGGCCAGTAGCCGCGAACTCAGAGGTTTGCAGCACCTCATACTTGCCGAGTGTCGGTACCACCAGCGGCGAATGGCCGACGTGATCCAGCATTTGCGGATGGCGCTTGATTGCGGGATTGACCACTACCTGCTGCAGTTCGCGCTCGGCTACAACATCTATGCCTTCGCTGTCGAGCAGTTTGCGGTTCCCAGCAGTGACGGGACGGAGGTCGTCATCAGCGATAGCGAAGCGTTTTTGCGTAACTGCTTGATTGCGCTCTCGGTGCTGGAGACCAGTTTCAGTGGCACTGACTTTGATACTGAAGTGTGCTGGTGGATGGGGCATATTTTTGATAGCGCGGGAATGGCCGACGCGGCCGCCGAGATGCAGACCGAGGTGGCAGCAGCTATGGCTGCCGGGGATGAGCCAATCCCCGAAGATGAGTTAGATCGCGCCGGCGAGTCGGGTGAGAACGAGCCTCCTCTGTCGCGCATTACCGACGAGGAGATCACGGAGGCAGGGCGACTGCTGCGTGGCTCATTTTCATTGTCCGACCTGCGCGGGGAAGAGCCGGGCGATGAATAGTGCTCGACAATATCTTTTGCGATTGAATTGCCGCTACATCTTGGTATCGGGATGATATTGTGTTATACTGTTATGTACTCTTGAGCACATGCTGATATGTGGTCTTGAGTATGTATGCCGTACTACGTGAGAAAATGCGTAGAAGTCGAAAACGATGAAAGGATGGTAGCACATGTACAGGCTAGTTCTGATCGCGATCCTGGCCCTGGCATTGGTGCTGGCAATGGCTGCGGCGAGCGGTTGCGCCAAGAAGGCGCCACCACCACCGCCTATGCCACCCGAGGAACCCCCGATGATGCCCGAGCCGCCGATGCCGCCAGATGCGCCGGACGCACCACCGGCTGATGCACCGCCGGCTGATGCACCGCCGGCTGATGCACCGCCGGCTGATGCGCCACCAGCCGATGCGCCGCCGGCTGATTTACCACCGGCTGACGCACCACCAGCTGATGCACCACCCGAACCTGGCTAGGCCAGAGGCGCAAACCATGAGCCAGTATTCGAGTTGACCACGAAGTTGTCTGGCTCAGAACATGAACAAAAGCAGCCCCGGAATTTTCCGGGGCTGCCTGCATCTCTAGTGGTGGCTGTTCATACGGTAAGGTATGAGCGGTTCGCCCGCCCGCTCAGAAGGAGCCATCGAGAAGCTGGGGCGCAAATGGTTCGAGGTAATCACGCCAGGTATCGTTGCGTATCGCCGCGCGGAATGTCGCGAAGCTCAGGTATGGTATGAAGCGCGGACGCCGCGGTCTCTTCAGGAGCTTCAAGTTCGCCTCACGTGGTGTGTGGTTACCCTTTTTATTGTTGCACTTGCGGCAACTTGCCACGAGGTTTTCCCAGGTATGCGCGCCCCCGCGCTCACGCGGAATCACGTGGTCAATCGTCAGGTCGCGTGTGCGAGCGCCGCAGTATTGACAGCGATGATCGTCGCGCGCCAGAAGCGCTCGTCGCGAAAGCTTTATCTCCGGCAATGGACGCGAGACGTAGTCATAGAGGCGCACAACCGTGGGCAACCGCATCTCGATTGTCGGCGAGCGCAGCAACCGGCCGTCGGCTTCGACGGTGGTCGCCTTTCCCGCATACACGAGTGTTATCGCGCGCTGCCAGTTGCAGATATGCAGCGGCTCGTAGTTCTGATTGAGAACCAGGACTCTCCCATCCATAAGAAAGACGTGACCTCCAATATGCCGGACGTTGCCCGGCGCCCAGCCAAACAAAAAGCCCACTTGCGCATTGTTCGTCGGCGGTGGGCTTAACTGTGCCTATGTCTCTCCGGCTTCTACGTGGTGCAAAAGGCGGCGTATCCGGAAATGCGCCGCCTCATGCAGGAATCGCATCCCGCCAACCATGCGTAGCAGGCCGCCTGCTATCCAGTCTGCACTGGGTTGCCTCTGTCGTTGTTTCATAGTCTCGAAAGCCGGATGTCCCATACTGTCACACAATGTTGCCTAATGAGCGTACACCCACAATATTAGCAAATTGTATCAGACCGTGTCAAGCTGGGCATTAATGGGGCAATCGCTCGACTACTTCGTGTCCTCAAGGTCGGCGGCTTCACGCAGCGTCCATGCACTGAGGCGTTTCTCGAGTGCGTCAATGGCCGCGGTCGTGATAGCTTGGCGGAGCGCGACCATGAAATCGGCATAGAAGCGGAGGTTGTGTAGGCTGAGCAACTGCCACGCGGTCGCCTCATCGCTCCGATGCAGATGGTGGAGATATGCGCGCGAGTATTTGGTGCATGCAGGGCAGGAGCAATTGGCATCTATCGGTCGCCCGTCCTCACTGAATTCGCGGCGCGTGATCTTCAGCGGTCCGTCCCACGTCATCAGACTGCCGTGGCGGGCGTTGCGCGTCGGAAGCACGCAGTCGAAGAGGTCCACTCCGCGACGCACAGATGCGACAATATCCAGCGGCGTGCCGACGCCCATTAGATAGCGCGGCGCCTCGGCAGGCAGTTGCGGTACTGTAGCGTCCAGCGCCGCCAGCATTTCAGCCTTAGTCTCGCCGACCGACAGCCCCCCGATGGCATAGCCGTCAAAGCCGATGGCCGCGGTCGCCGTGGCGCTTGCCGCGCGCAACTCGTCATAGACTCCCCCTTGTACTATACCGAACAGAGCCTGGGCGTCGTTTCCATGCGCCTGCTTGCAGCGCTCGGCCCAGCGCGCGGTTCGCTCGATGGAGGCGGCCACATATTCCCGCTCGGCCGGATATGCGACACATTCATCCAGCACCATCGCCGCATCACTGCCGAATTCGTTCTGCAACTGCACCGACCGCTCCGGGGTCAGATGTAGCAACTTGCCGCTCAGCGGCGAGCGGAACTCGAAACCATCCTCGCTGATTCCGCTGTTGCCGGCTATCGAGAACGCCTGGAAGCCGCCGCTGTCCGTAGCGAGTGCCCCGGGCCATGACATGAACTGGTGAAGCCCGCCCAGCGCTCGTATCGTCGCCGTTCCCGGACGCTGCCAGAGATGATACGCGTTACAGATCATCATCTGGACACCCATCTCCGCGACCAGGTGCGGCGGACACGCCTTGATGGCGGCGAGGCTCGCACAGGGCATGAACGCCGGCGTCTGCACTGTCCGACGGGTGAACTGGAGCTCCCCGCAGCGAGGCCCTGTCGGCCCTCCTCTTGTCACGCTGAACTCGAGCACATCAGCACCTCTGTATTCCGTCCGCTCAAGACCCTCTTCGGCAGAGCGGGCTTCAGACTATCAACATGCAATCCCCGTAGCTATAGAACCGGTAGCGCCGCGCGATGGCCATATCGTACAGCTCCAGTATCCGCTCCCTGCCGACCAGTGCCGCCACCATGACGATGAGGCTGGAGCGCGGCAGGTGAAAATTAGTCAGCATACCGTCAATGGCGCGGAAGTCATGCCCCGGCTTGATGTAGATGTCGGTCTCACCGTTATTCGGCTCGATTCGTCCGCCATCATCACAACAGCTCTCCAGTGTGCGGACGACCGTTGTGCCCACGGCTATGACCCGACCTCCGTCGGCTCGGGTGCGGTTTATCGTCTCCGCTGCCTCGCTCGATATGCTGAACTGCTCGGCGTGCATCTTGTGGTCCTCGATACGTTCTGCACTGATCGGTGCGAAGGTGCCCAGTCCCACATGCAGGGTGAGAAAGACTGTCCGGATTTGGCGAGTTCGCAGCGTGTCGAGCATCTCGGCAGTGAAGTGCAGCCCCGCGGTAGGCGCGGCAACTGCGCCCGGTTCCATCGCATAGACGGTCTGATAGCGCTGTCTGTCGCTCGAGTCCTGCCGTTCGCGGCGAATGTAAGGCGGTAGCGGTGTCACACCGACCTGACTGAGTGCCGGTTCGAGCTCGCCTTCGTATGCCAGCCTGACTATCGTCTTACCGCGTTCGGGCTTGGCCAGCACCGTCGCCACCAATACTTCACCGAAGGTCACGACCGTACCCGGGTGCATCCGGCGTGCCGGGCGTACCAGCGCCTCCCACTCATCACCCGCCAGCCGCTTGAGTAGAAACACTTCCGCTTGCCCGCCGGTGTCCTTCCGCCCCAGCAGCCGTGCCGGGATGACGCGGGTATCATTGAGCACGAGACAATCACCCGGCATCAACAGCTCGGGCAGGTCACCAAAAGCCCGATGCTCGGGGGCGCCACGATCCAGCGGCGCGACCATCATCCGCGACTCCCCACGCCGGTCAGGCGGATGTTGCGCTATCAGAGCCGCGGGCAAGTCATAGTCGAAGAGCAAGGTATTCACGCCAATAGAGTAATGTAGCAGACCCTTCCCGTCAACCTTCTGCAGGTGTGCAGCGCCCCCGAAGCGAACTGTCCGGTCACATTTAGTCTTCGGAGGTGCCATCTCAATTGAGCGAACTGACAGCAGGCGTCGCAGCCGTGGACATTACACCACCGGTCGGAATTGATCTGTGCGGTTTCGGGAACAGGGCGGGCCCCAGCACCGGAGTACATGACGAGCTGTATGCCAAGGCGCTATATCTGCGCAACGGCGGGCAGGCGCTTATTATCACCTGCGATCTGGTGGGCCTGGACTATGAGTCTATTCGTCTGACCCGCGCGGGCATTGCCAAAGCCACCGGCATGAGTGCCGACGAAATCATGATCGGGTGCAGTCATACTCACTCGGGCCCTGGGACGCCTTGCCTCCCGACGCTCGGCAAGACTGATGATGAATATATGGCGGTGCTCATCCCACGGCTGGTGAGTGCGGGGCAGCTCGCCCACAGTCGCGCACAGCCGGCACGGGCCGGCCACAACCAGGAAAATGTGGCGGTCGGTATCAACCGCCGACAGGTGACATGGGGCACGGAACCCGGTGACGGCTCTTCACTCGGCGTGCACGTGGATCATGTTGATGTGCTTGCCATCAACTCCGCCGACGGGCCGCTGGCTCGGCTCTTCATCCACCCTGCTCACGGTGTCACCCTTGGCGGGGACAACCTGCTCATATCTGCTGACTGGATGGGCTACGCCCAACGCTTCGTGGAGCAGCTTGAGCGGGGTTCGGTGGCGCTTTTCGGGCAGGGCTGCTGCGGCAATATCAACAGCCACCCGCGCGGTACATTTGAGATCGCCGAAGCGCAGGGCCGGGCAATGGCCGGGGCCGTACTTAAGGCGTCCGAGTTGGCCCCGATGAGCGATGACATACCGATCGGTGCCGCTCACGAGCAGTTCCGCCTGCCGTGTTTCGACCCACCGCCGGTCGCTGAAGCGCAGGCGATACTCGATGAGAACGAAGCGCAGTTGGAGAAGAGCAAAAGCGAGGGGCAATATGGGGGGCCGATTCTGTATGAGGGCATGGTGAAATGGGCTCGGTGGCTGGTTGAGATGTCTGAGCAGCAGGCGACCGGCCTGGCCATAGACTATGAAGCCCAGGCCTTCAGGATCGGTGACTTCGCCGTCGTCGGGCTGCCGGGCGAAGTGTTCTGCGAATATGCTATCAATATTACTGCGCGTTCCCCCTTTGAGCAGACTGCGGTTATGGCTTATACTAATGGCAACCCGGGCTACATCCCGACGGGCGCGGCATACAAATACGGCGGCTATGAGGTGGAGGGTGCTTACCGGTTCTATTGCGGCGGGTACACCATGATAACTGCAGAGTCAGAGCGTCTCATCATGGACGCAGTGGAGCGACTGCTCAAACGCCTTGCTGGATCGGGAACACCATAGCGTATCCCGAACGTTTATCTTGACACTGAAGCCTTGGCCGCCTGCTGCCAGGGGTGGCACAGCTATGTGGGAGGTCGTTATATAGATGCCCAGGTACTGGAATATACTCGGAATCATGCTCGTGGCCTGTCTGGTCGGCTTGAACTCGGGCTGTACGCTTTTGCCGCTCATTGACCCTCACGGGCACCAGGATCACAGCAAGGACGATGCGCACGAGGAACACGCCGAGGAACCGCCGGCACCGCCGACAGACGAAGATGTGGAACTGGCCATGTATCCACCTGAAGTCCAGGAGGCCATCAAGGATATTGATGTAGACGGGGCGATAGAAATGCTGAAGTCGCCCGGCGAAGATGCCGGGCCGGATGCCGCGGTGGTAATCGGCTACGTGTATAAGAAGGCTGACAAAGCCGACCGCGCACGCCTTGAGGCTGCCGCCGTCGAGCAGCTAAGGAACTCTGAGAATCCCGCAGTCCGCAAGAGCGCTATCGTGCTCCTGGCGGGTTTTGACAATTCCCACATGGACCTGCGTATTGATGCTGCCAGGTCGGACCCTGACCCAGCTAACAGAATCGCAGCCGTCAGCACGTTGAAATCTGACGGCATGGCGGCGCGCGCAGTATTGAAGGAACTAACTAAGGATCGCGACGGTACTATCAGGCAGTTGGCTCAGGACCAGCTGACCAATTTGCTGGGTGCCGGTGGTGACGAGGGTATCAAAGCACTCGTGGAGGACCTCGGCGTCTATAAGAATGATGCCAGTGCACTGGCGTCCATTTCGCTTGTTGTTAAGGGCGCCAACAGCCTGCCATATCTCATTGATGCGGCCCTCAATGACCCCAACGACCACCGTCGCGCCGCCGCAACCACGTGTATAGCGATGATCTGCGCCGGCAATAACCCAAGTCTTGACAAGTTCGCACAACGCGCGCAGGCAACCAGACATGACGAGCGGACGCCGGTTCCCCCAAAGCTTGAAGGTCTGGATCCGATGCTGCGGATTCTCGCCCACGACTCCTATGCGCCGGCCCGGGAAGCTGCCGCGCAGGGCCTCGGCTATCTCGGTTCTGCGAAGGCCGCCCCCGTACTCGCCAAGGCGCTTTCTGACCCCGACAAGCATGTTCGTCGCCGAGCCGCCGCAGCCCTCGAGACCGTAGAGGCCGGCGCGGTTGCGGAGCAGTTGGCAGACGCAGCCAAAAACGATAAGGAAGCAATCGTGCGTTCGTACGCCGTCAGAGCGTTGGGCAGTATCGAGCCGACGCCGCTGGTGATTTCCGCCCTCGCCGGTGCCACTGAAGACACCGCTGCAGAGGTTCGGCAAAATGCCGCCGATGAACTCGGGCAGCTCAAGGTCAGCGAGGCTCTTGAGCCTCTGGTCAAGCTTTTCAATGACCCGGATGAAGATGTCCGCTGGGCTGCCGTGCGTGCGGTCGGCGACCTCCAGGACAGCA
>Ga0180431_10008562_pt1 | contig 11712 bp, 10 predicted proteins | sample SS_ome_11_FD_132459 | JGI IMG/M metagenome (GOLD analysis project Ga0180431, IMG submission 132459) | Hypersaline lake sediment archaeal communities from the Salton Sea, California, USA - SS_1_MS_1 metaG | ecosystem: Environmental > Aquatic > Non-marine Saline and Alkaline > Hypersaline >...
AAGACAAAAAGAAAAAAAAGAAATGGACAAAAAAGCTCGACGAAGCTGCAAGGGATAGAAAATTTTTCAAAAAGAAAATCTCCTTCCGGAAAAAAGAGGTGGTTGAGGGGGCCGATCTTTATATTAAGGGTAATCGGATTCGTAAGGGGCGAAAGGCTGCAAAGGCTAAAACCACACTGGTGAAACAAAAGCCTTTGATAACTACTCCTAAAGCCATCAAACGTAGAATAAAAATTGATGAGGCCATTGCCCTGTCTGATTTGGCAAAACGAATGGGAATTAAAGCCGGAGAAATGATCAAAAAGCTGATGGCTTTGGGTGTTATGGCAACGGTTAACCAGGTTATAGATTTTGATACCGCCGTTCTTGTGGCCGCAGAATTCGATTACGAACTGGAAAAAGCCTCTTTTGAAGAAGAAACTGTTTTAAAGATAGAAAAGGATGATCCGGAAAAGCTCATCGAAAGGCCGCCGGTAGTTACTATTATGGGACATGTGGATCATGGGAAAACCTCTCTTCTTGATGTAATAAGAAAAACCAAAGTTACGGAAAATGAAGCCGGGGGAATCACCCAACATATCGGGGCCTACAATGTATCTACAGATAAAGGCCAGATTGTATTTCTGGATACGCCGGGGCATGAGGCGTTTACTGAAATGCGTGCCCGTGGTGCCAAGGTCACGGACCTGGTCATTCTGGTTGTTGCCGCTGATGATGGTGTTATGCCCCAAACCATTGAGGCGATAAACCACTCAAAAGCCGCAAAAGTCCCGATCATCGTGGCAATTAATAAAATAGACAAAGAAAATGCCGATCCTGAACGGGTTCAGCGTGAACTTGCGGATACAGGTCTTGTACCTGAAGATTGGGGCGGTGATACTATTTTTGTCCAGGTTTCTGCCAAAAAGGAGCAGGGGATTGATGATCTGCTTGAAATGGTTCTTCTTCAGGCAGAAATATTGGAGCTTAAAGCAAATCCGGATCGGCTTGCCATGGGTTACGTGGTTGAAGCAAAGCTTGATTCAGGCAGAGGTGCTGTTGCCACGGTTCTGGTTAAGCAGGGAACTCTGAAGATTCATGATCCAGTGGTTTGCGGCATACACTATGGAAAAATACGAGCCTTGGTGAATGACAGGGGAATGAATTTAACGTCCGCCGGACCTTCAATGCCGGTTGAAATAATCGGGCTTTCAGGTGTCCCGAATGCCGGCGATGAGTTGCTTTCGCTGTTAGACGAAAAGAATGCCAAGCAGGTCAGTTCGCATCGAATAAAGAAACAACGGTCTAAAGAACTGGCGAAAACCAGCAGATTAAGTCTTGAAAAACTTTATGAGCAGATACAGACAAACAGGGTTAAAGATCTCAATCTCATAATTAAAACCGATGTGCATGGCTCTATCGAAGCCCTTGAGGAGGCGTTGATAAAACTTTCCAACGAGGAAGTTAAAATTAACGTGGTTCATTCAGCTACCGGCACGTTGACCGAATCGGATATTTCCCTGGCCACCGTTTCTGATGCCATAATTATAGGGTTTAACGTTCGTCCCACTTCTAAAATTCAGGCGCTTGCTCATGAAGAAAACGTGGACATACGTTTTTATAATGTCATTTATGATATTATAAAAGACATCAAGGATGCCATACTCGGTATGATGTCGTCTACTTTTGAAGAACGGATCCTGGGAAAAGCCGAAGTCCGCGAAGTGTTTCATGTCCCAAAAGTTGGGGCTATCGCAGGTTGCTATGTCACTGAAGGGAAAATAGAGCGGGGGCAGCTTGCGCGTGTCCTCAGGGATTGGGTTGTCTGTCATGACGGTAAAATTTCTTCCCTCCGGCATTTCAAAGACGATATCAAAGAAGCCCAGAGCGGTTATGAATGCGGGATCGGTATCCAAAAATATAATGACATCAAGGTGGGTGATATCATAGAATGTTATTACCTTGAGGAGATCAAACCTGAACTTAAAGAGTGAGAGTGACATGGTTGCGGGTTTAGGAACTATCACATTCAGGTTACATGATTGCCGCTCTTTAAAAGGCAAAAGGAAAATTGTAAAATCGATCATTAGCCGGCTGCGCAACAATTTTAATGTTTCGGTTGCAGAGGTCGGATCAAATGACATCTATCAAAAGGCAGTGATAGGGTTTTCCCTGGTCGGCAACAACCGAAAGGTGATAAACTCCAAGATAGACAAGATTTTTAATCTGGCAGAGGAGTTGAATCTGGCCGAGATCATCGACAGTGAAATGGAGATCATCAATTTATGAAACCATTTGCGCGGTCTGACAGAGTCAGTGGCCAGATACAAAAAGTGTTGTCGGAAATATTGCTGAAAAAAGTAAAAGATCCTCGTCTTGAAAAGGCCAGTATTACAGATGTGAAAATGTCTCGAGATTTAAGAATTGCTCGGATATACTTTGTTGCACCCGGAAACCAAAAAAGTTTGGAAGAGGCGGCAGAAGGATTTAAAAGTGCTCTGGGGTATGTAAAACGTACACTTGCTCGCCGGTTGGGTTTGCGGTATATGCCGGATCTCAAATTTTTTTACGATGAATCTTTTGACTACGGATCACGAATAGATAAAGTTTTGAAGGCTGTAAAAGCGGATAATGGACCAAATAATACGTTATTTGAAAAATAGTGACCACATTTTAGTTGCTTCTCACACGAACCCGGACGGCGATGCCATTGGCTCCTTGATCGCCATGGGGCTTTGTTTTGATGGTTTGAATAAAAAGACAACGTTATACAATGAAAGTCCCATTCCTGCCGTGTATCGTTTTCTCCCTGCTGCAAATCGTGTTGTGAGGACTGTCAAAAACGGGAAATACGATCTGGCTGTTATTCTTGACTGCGGAGACTTACAACGAATCGGAAAGGCGGCTTCAGAAGTTCGACAGATTCCGATCATTATCAATATCGATCATCATGTGACCAATACCCATTTCGGTCATTTTCAACTCATAGATACTTCAGCATGCGCCACCGCGGAAATCATATACCGCCTGATAAAACAGATGAATGTCCCTTTCGACAAAGCCATCGCTACATCAATATACACGGGAATTTTGACGGATACCGGATCTTTTCGCTTTTCAAAAACAAACCAGGCTGCTTTTTCAATTTGTCAAGAGATGGTCGAATTGGGCGTCGATCCTTATAATATTGCTCAACATGTATATGGAACGTATTCTCTAGGCCGCATAAAGCTTCTTAATTTGGCCCTTGATTCTATCGAGATTTCAAATAACGGCAAACTGTCAATTATGACACTGAGTCAAGATATGTTTGATGAAACACACACCCAGGCTGAAGATAGTGACGGTTTGATTAATTACGCAAAACGTATTGAGGATGTTAAATTAGCAGCACTGATACAGGAAAACCGGAACGGCAAAGAAAAATCAGAAAAAATTAAAAGGTTTGATGTCAGTCTCCGTTCTGATGGAACGGTTGACGTGGCTTCGATTGCAGCTTCGTTTGGCGGAGGCGGTCATTCCATTGCCGCCGGATTCAGTATTGAAACAACGTTATCTGATATCACCTCACAAATATTAAAGCTGGCTGAAAAAATATGACGTAATCAATGCAGTATGAATTAAACGGGATTTTACTTGTTGATAAGCCTGCAGGTATAACCTCCGCCGAGGTAGTGGCCCGTATAAAGAAAATATTTGGAGTAAGAAAAGTTGGGCATACCGGTACACTTGATCCTTTTGCAACAGGTATCTTAATATGCTGTATCAATCGTGCGACAAAGCTTGCCAGATTTTTTTTGCACGGTAATAAAAAATATGAAGCGGTTCTTCACCTGGGTATTGAAACAGACACGCAGGATTCAACCGGGATTGTTACATCCACATGTGATAAAATATTCTTTTCTGATATAAGAATACGGTCCTCATTTAACCGGTTTAAGGGGTCGATTGAGCAAATTCCGCCGATTTACTCGGCACTGAAATGTAAAGGGACTCCCCTTTACAAACTGGCGCGCCGGGGAAAACCGGTTCAGAAACCGGCAAGGCGCATCACTATTTTTAATATTGAGATACTGAAGATCAATCTGCCGTTGATATATTTTAGTGTGTCCTGCTCGGCAGGGACATATATCCGAACACTTTGCTCAGACATAGGGAAATTACTCGGATGCGGTGGCCATCTTAAAGAATTAAGGCGGATACAAAGCAGCGGGTTTTCGATTGCCGAGTCTATAAAATTATCTGAGCTAGAAAATTTTGCTTTATCTGAAGATATATCCCATCGGATAATCAGTATGTCAGACGCATTGCAGGATATGCCCGAATATATAGCCGATAATGCTTTGGCAAAAAAAATAATGCATGGCAATATTGTAACCAAAAAGGAATTAAGGCCGGTACATGCAGAAACATCAGAAGGCTTTATTAAAATTGTTGATACTAATAACCATCTGATTGCCGTATTAAAGGATACAAAAAATAGGAACAGGCTGAGTTATTGTTGTGTATTCAACAATTAACCAGTGTCCATCCAGAAACGGCATCTTTTGGCCCTCGGCGGCGTTCTCGCTCGTTTTCAATCCTCGACATAGCGGGCTATGCCTGCGGTTGAAAACTCGCTCGGGCCTTGCCGAAAGCCAAAATCTACCATTTCTGGATGGACACTAAATAGAATTTTATTAGATTGTCCTGAGAATATTTAATAAACGAAAAAACTTTTATTTAACAAGAGGAGGCAAGAAAAATTGGTTTTAACAACAAAAGACAAAAAGGAGCTGATCGAGCGGTTTAAACTGCATGAAAATGATACAGGTTCTCCAGAGGTACAGGTCGGACTTCTGACGCACCGCATTTCTTATCTTACAGACCACTTAAAGGTTCATAAAAAAGATCATCATTCCAGAAGGGGGTTATTGATTTTAGTCGGAAGACGGCGTAGGCTCTTGAACTACGTAAAAAATAAAGATGTAAAACGATACAGGGCAATCATAGAAACCCTGGGATTGAGAAGATAGCTCACACATTTTATGACCTCTTGCCCAGGAGATAAAATATAGCCTAATTTATTGCATGCCTGTATTGTTCGTATAAGCATAAGACAGCCTCATAGAACTGTACCTGCATAAGGGCTTAATTTTTAATCCCGCCATCAGCAATTGAACGTGACCTTATGATATTTAATGATCCGCCCAAAAAAAATTATGGAATTTGGCATGGCATTACAGGTTTGAAGCTGCTTTGCTTTTAGGAGACAAATATGGAAACTTTACTCAAAACTGAAATCGGTGGAAAAACACTGAGTATTGAAACCGGAAAAATCGCCAAACAGGCATCCGGTTCGGTTGTGGTTCAGTACGGAGATACTATTGTACTCGTTGCCGTAGTATCTTCTCAAGAAGAACGCCCCTCAGATTTTTTGCCACTTACCGTTGAATATCAGGAAAAGGGGTATGCAGCGGGCCGAATACCCGGCAATTATTTCAGACGCGAAATCGGAAGGCCCAGCGAAAAGGAGACCCTGACCGCCCGCCTTATAGACCGACCCATCCGGCCCCTTTTCCCCAAAGAATACCGATGTGAAACTCAAGTTATTGCAACCGTCCTCTCCATGGACCAGGAAAACGATCCTGACATTCTGGCAATGATAGGGGCATCTGCTGCTCTTGAAATATCAGATATTCCATTTGCGGGGCCGATTGCATGTGTACGTGTCGGCCGGATAAACGGTCAATTAAAAATCAATCCTACTGTAGACGAATACGAAAATTTGGACATCAACATTATTGTTGCCGGTTCAAAAACCGGTGTTGTAATGGTAGAAGGCTGTGGAAATATGGTTAGTGAATTTGATATGCTTGAAGCAATTTTTTTCGGCCATAACGCCATGCAGCCACTTTTAGATATGCAAGTGAAACTCAAGGAAATTAACGGAGTACCCAAACGGCCCTTTATACCGCCCGAAATGGATAATGAGTTGGTGCAAAAAGTTGAACCCCAGGCATCCCCTAGGATTAACGAAGCCCTGATGATACCTGAAAAAACCAAACGAAGCGCTGCGCTCAGGGCTATAAAATCAGATATTATTGAACAGCTCGGGGAAGATTATGTAGATCGCAGAGACGAAGTAAAAACGATATTAAATAATTCACTCAAAAAAATCAGCAGGGATGTTGTTCTTAAAGAGAGACGTCGGATTGATAAAAGAAAATTTGATGAAATAAGGCCGATTACATGTGAGGTCGGCATATTGCCCAGACCCCACGGCAGTGCTATTTTTACACGGGGAGAAACCCAGGTGATATGTGTGCTGACCCTCGGGTCGGGTCGGGATGAGCAGCGTGTGGAGACGCTAACCGGTGAAGAACAGAGGCCCTTTATGGTCCATTACAATTTTCCACCATATTCGGTAGGAGAAGTCAGACGTATCGGCGGGCCGAGCCGCAGAGATATCGGTCACGGTGGGCTGTCCACCAGAGCATTAGAAAGAACCTTGCCGGATAAGGAAGAATTTGACTATACGATTCGTCTTGTTTCAGAAGTTTTAGAGTCCAACGGATCTTCATCCATGGGAACCGTATGTTCGGGTACCTTGGCGCTAATGGACGGGGGGGTTCCAATTAAAGCTCCGGTTTCCGGTATCGCCATGGGGCTTGTAAAAGAAGGAGAAGACGTGGTTATCCTGTCGGATATTCTTGGGGACGAAGACCATACCGGTGATATGGATTTTAAGGTGGCCGGAACAAAAGATGGCATAACCGCACTTCAGATGGATATAAAAATTCATGAACTTTCCAGGGAGATTATGGGAAAAGCCCTCGAACAGGCACGCGTGGGTCGGCTGCATATTCTTGACAAAATGTTAGAAGCGCTTAAGGAACCTCGGGAGCAGATTTCCCCTTATGCGCCGATAATTGTTACCCTGAATATTAATCCTGACAAGATCCGTGAAGTCATCGGTCCCGGAGGAAAAATCATCAGGGCCATTCAAAATGAAACCGATACAAAACTTGAAATAGATGACCAGGGCGTAGTCAAAATCGCCGCTTTTTCCCAGGAAGAAGCAAATGCCGCCGTAGAGATGATCCAAGAAATTGTAATGGAACCCGAAGTGGGAGAAATCTATGAAGGGACGGTTGTAAAGATAATGGATTTTGGTGCATTTGTTCAGCTAATGCCCGGAACAGACGGTCTTGTGCACATTTCACAACTTGCCCATCGCCGGGTAAACAAAGTCTCTGATATTGTAAAGGAAGGGGATCGTATTAAAGTCAAAGTTCTTGAAATCAGCAGAGACGGAAAAATCCGTTTGAGCCACAAAGCTACCCTGGAAGAAGAAAAATAGGTCGAGAAAAATGGAGCACGACGTAAATAAAACCACCCTCAAAAACGGCATCAGGATTGTCAGTAAAAAAATGCCCCACATTCATTCCGTATCCATGGGGGTATGGGTAAATGTCGGTGCACGGGATGAATTGTCATCTGAAAACGGCCTTTCCCATTTTATTGAACATATGATTTTTAAGGGCACGGAAAAACGGACCGCTTTTCAGATTGCCAAGGAATTTGATTCCATCGGAGGCCAGACAAACGCTTTTACAAGTGCTGAAAATACATGTTACCATGCAAAAGTCTTGGACACCCATCTGGAAACCATGGTCGATATTCTTTCTGATATATTTTTAAACTCCGTGTTTGATGAAAAAGAGATTGAAAATGAACGGGCGGTTATTTTTCAGGAAATCGGCATGGTGGAAGACAGTCCGGATGAATACATTCATGTGCTTTCGGGAAGAAATTTCTGGGGGGATAATTCTCTGGGACGATCCGTTCTCGGCACTCGTGAAAACGTTGCAGATTTTAATTCCCACACCATTAAGAGGTTTTTTCACAAGTTATATCAACCCGAGCGTATTGTGATTTCGGCTGCGGGCAACTTGGAGCATAACCGCTTGGTCGATCTTATCGGGCCGGTCTTTGAATCTATTCATCCGGGGAACAGCTTCCCCGAACGGTTTACCCCTCAAGGTCGCTGCAAGGTTAACCTGCATCAGAGAAACTTGGAACAGGTTCATATCTGTTTGGGGACGAAAGGTGTTTCAATAACCGACCCAAGACGGTATGCGTATTCCCTAATGAACACTATCTTCGGAGGGAACATGAGTTCAAGACTGTTTCAGGAAATACGCGAAAAAAGAGGCCTGGCTTACTCGGTTTATTCCTTTATCTCATCTTATGTGGATACCGGGGTATTCGGGGCCTCTGCAGCCGTCAATCCTAAAAATGCCCGAAAATCAACCGAACTGATTCTGAAAGAGATTTTCAGACTCAAACAAACGCGTGTTGATCCAAACGAACTGCATGATGCCAAGGAACACACAAAGGGGAGTCTCATGCTTGCATCGGAAAGCAATGACAACCAAATGGTTCGGCTGGCACAGAATGAAACTCACTTTGGACGTTATATTCCTTTGGAAGAGATTACAAGTAATATCGAATCGGTTACCCGAGAGGACATCCTTGATCTGGCTGAAAGCCTTTTTCAAAAAAGACAGTTTGCGCTGACCCTATTAGGACCGGTTACTCAAAAGGATGAGTTTGACGATATTTTAACCTTCTGATTTATGAATACTTCTACTTCCATCAAAATTCTTTGTTTAAGACCGGAATCGGACTCAGATATACCCCTGCCTCGCTACATGACACCCAATTCCGCCGGTATGGACATATGTGCGGCCATAGAAACAGATATTGTACTGGAAAAGGGTGCTGTTACCTTGATACCCACCGGTTTTGCGGTTGCTATCCCCACAGGATTTGAAATTCAGATTCGCCCAAGGAGCGGGTTGGCAGTAAATCACGGTATTGGGATTATTAATTCTCCCGGTACCATTGATGCCGATTATCGCGGAGAAATAAAGATTGCGGTGATAAACCTTGGAGAAAAGAATTATACATTTCATCGTGGGGACAGGATTGCCCAGATGGTCGTTAAAAAGGTTTATCAGGCCGAGTTAAAGGTTGTGGAACAACTCGATGAGACGGATCGCAATAGTGGCGGATTCGGGCATACGGGGCGTTAAGATGAAGAAATCCTGGTTTTCAGAACAGTTGCAATCCGGACTCGATTATAACCTCGAAATATGCGTATTGGCAAGCGGAAGCAGGGGGAATGCCGTTTATGTGTCCGGCGGTTCCACCTCAATACTTATCGATGGCGGCCTTTCAGGAATCGAAATTGAACGCCGCCTTCACTCAAAAGGGCTTCATCCTGAAGATCTTGACGCCATCCTTGTATCCCATGAGCATACCGACCATATCCAGGGGGTGGGTGTTCTTTCTCGCCGTTTTAACCTGCCGGTTTTTATGAGTTCTAAAACAGAAAAAACAGCCCTTTCACAGCTTGGAAATGTCCGGGTAATCAATAACTTTAAATGCGGCTCACCCTTTATGATCAATGACCTTTCCATACATCCTTTTTCCATATCCCATGATGCAGAGGATCCGTCCGGCTTTACCGTAAATCAGAACGGAACAAAAATCGGGATTGCCACAGATCTCGGCATTGCTACATCCATGGTTAAAGAGCATCTCAAAGGATGTTCTTTGTTGGTTCTGGAAGCCAATCATGATGAGGACATGCTGATTAACGGACCCTATCCATGGCCCATAAAACAGCGCATCAAGAGTAGAACCGGTCATCTGTCCAACGAGGCATCGAAAAAGCTTTTAAAGGAAGTGCAACATGATCGACTAAAATATGTAATTCTGGCTCACCTTAGCGAAACAAACAATACTCCCCAAAAAGCCCTAAGTGAAGTGGGCCGGGCAATGAACCATTGCAATGCACAACTTGATGTTGCAATTCAGGATGAGTGCGGGGCGTTGATACGTCTTAAATAGTTTCCATCCAGAAATGGCCCTTTTCCGCAATCTCTGCGCCAATCTTCGGAATCACTTGTTCCCGCCGTAGGGCGGGACGCGTAATTCCTTGATTTGACTCGGGGCATCCATGCCCCTCGCCCTTGCGGGCAGCTGGTCAGCTGTCCAAATCTGCTATCCTGCAGATTTGCCCTTGACCTTGCGAAAAATTGCTCATTTCTGCATTGGAAACTTAATTTATTCATGGAGCGGTTAAATTAAAAAAACTCCCCGACCCTTTAAATATTTTGGCACCAAACCGTATTTCCGGGAAGGATGCTGCTGCGGTTTTCTACAGATTTCCCGGCAAATAGTCTTCCCGAACCGGTGAAAACACCTCAATGACAACTGAATCTTCGAGGATTTCGGCGCCGTGTTCTGCATCACCGGGGATACACCAACTATCTCCCGGTCCGACATTAAAAGTCTCATTTGATATGGTGAGACGCAATTTTCCTGACACCAGGTAACCGGTTTGCTCATAATAATGGCTATGCTGAGGCATTGTGTTTCCCTTATTCAGCAAAAATTCCGTGAGAAGTGTCTTTTCCCCATAAGCCAATGTTTTTAATTTTATACCCGGCAGAACCTCTTTATATCCCTTGGTATCACGCTTATAAAACATTGTAATTCTCCAATCAGTAATGATTTGTCTAATGAAACTTTACGTGTTTAGTAACACCCAACAGATAAGGAATGTTCGGTTAATAATTTATTCTTTTTTAAACACAATTTTCTTTTTTATACAACGGGCAGTGTATGTACTCACCTTTTATGAATAGAGACCTTTGAAAAATGTTCAATTTTGTTCAAGGCCAAGGAAGGCGAAAATTTTAACCACCCCAGTGAAATAGGCTTCGCATTTCACGGGGCAGGCACGAATACATGGAGTATTTTGAGGATTAAAATTTGAGTCTGACGCTGGCATTGGGCAAAAGGGGGCGTTTTTCAAAGGTCTCGAATAGGAGTTAGAGCTTAAGCACTCTTGCAGCATTTTGGCCGCAAATAGAGTCGATCTCTTCTTGTGACAGCCCGGATTTTTCGAGTTCCTTGAAATATCTTGCAGGCTTTAACAGCGGAAAATCACTGCCAAAAAGAATCTTGTCCAGGCCGGCAATCTCTTTTGCATACCGGTATATCCGGGGATCGTAAAGAAACGGTGATGCGGCCGTATCAAAATATACATTTTCAAGGCGTTCTTTTACATCCTTTTTTAAAAGATTAAAGAAGAAAATCCCGCCGCCCCAGTGAGCCAGAACGATTTTGTTTTCCGGAAATCTCTTAATAAGATCGTAAATCTGTTTCAAGGTATTCGGCGTTTTGCCCGGATAGATGTGTCCCACCGGTTCATTGGTATGGATCAAAAAAGGCAGGTCTCTGTCCCGACAGATTTCCATAAGAGGTGACAAATTATCCAGTGCGCCGTCATCAATTCCGGATTCATAAAAAGCGATTTCTCCAATTCCAGAAAGGCCTCCTTTAATACAACGCTCTGTTTCCGGAACAGCTTCCCTATGAGACGGATCAAAACAGCACAAACCGATCAGCCGATCGGGGTATCTGTCCACGACTTCCATGATGTAGTCGTTTTGTACTTGAAAGATTTCCTTTGTTTTCCATGGAAAACCAAACACAACCGATTTGTCGACACCCTGGTCATCCATTGAATCGACGATTTCTGTTGCACCCACAAGTTTTGATCCGGGTGAACTGTATAACAGCTTGAATGCAGACTCATTGGGAAAATATTTTTGTCTGTTTTCTCGTATGGCTTTGGGGAAAATATGCGTATGAAAATCGATGATCATTGTTATC
>Ga0180431_10008563_pt1 | contig 11711 bp, 5 predicted proteins | sample SS_ome_11_FD_132459 | JGI IMG/M metagenome (GOLD analysis project Ga0180431, IMG submission 132459) | Hypersaline lake sediment archaeal communities from the Salton Sea, California, USA - SS_1_MS_1 metaG | ecosystem: Environmental > Aquatic > Non-marine Saline and Alkaline > Hypersaline >...
ACCCGTTGGAGCAGATCGTGATCTCATCGAATGTCTGCCCGTAGAAGACGAAATCGAAGGGAAGCGACATGGTGCGGGAGTCGTCCTGATCCCACCCGTAGTCCGTCAGGCCAACCGAGGTTCCGATACTGGTGATGTCGAGCCAGTTGTAGGTCGGGGCCTCGGGGTAACTGGTGTCGGTCTGATCGTAGGCGACGTAGCCGTACTCGTCGGGACCGGTCGGGTCATAGGACGTCTTCCCGCCAACCGGCAGGCTGAGAAAAGCGGTGTCGCGCACGCCACCGGCGGTCTCCAACGCCACGCGCAAGTGGGCGAAGCCGCCCGGGATGCAATCGTTGGGCGACATGATGCCGAACCGGTCATCGCCGTTGCTACCGCTGCCTCCCGCTGGAATCGTCTGGAACTCGCACTCCGGATCAGTGACCCGAATCGCGTAGTTATCCGAGAACAGGTGGGCGGTGATCCGTCCCGGCGCATCGTAGGTGCCGTCATTGCGCAGGGTAATCTCCAGCTCGCCCATTTCCCCCGGCTCCAGGAGCACGCCGACGCCGTGCAGTGTGTAGCTGTCGAAGACCAGCTCAGCACCCTCGGCGGTGAGCCCGAGCCCCGAGAACCAGGTGCTGACCGGGCGCGCACGAATCTGAAGCTGGAGATCGAGCGCGTGCCCGGCGGGGCAGCCGGGGCTGATCGCGAACGTGAGCGCGTCGGTCGCCAGCGTCACGCTTCCGGGGTTGATGTCGCCGAGTTCAATGGGACCGGCATCGAGAATCGTCACGTAGGGGTCGTCCGATAGGAGCGTGTAGCTGACGCTCTGGGCAATCTGGGTGCCGTAGTTCTTGAGGGCCGGGCGGATACCGATCGTTTCTCCCGGATTGGGAACACCGTCGTCATTCCCGTAGCTGGGCGGGGTGCTGTCGTCGTCGATCAGCAGGGTGAAGAGCCCCACGAAATTCTCGGCCGTATCGATCTGGAAGCTCCCCTGGTGGGGATAGAGATTGACGCCGGTCACGGTGACCTGGACGGTGGCGCTGCTCGAGGCGTCGATCGGCAGGGTGACGAGTCCAGCCGCATCGGTGCGCCCACCGATGTTGATCGACCCTCCCAAGAGATGGACCCAGGCGTCTTCCACCGGCTGGCTGCTGCCGTCGGTGACGCTCACCGTGACCTGGTTGCTGCCGATCGGGACCGTGGCCGGATAGCCCACGGTCAGCGGTTCCGGAAATGCGGTCCACATCGGCGTTGCCGGATCGCCCATGAGCGTGTTCCAGTAGCTGTAGGTTTCGGCGATGCCTGATTGGTAGCCGTAGTAGTTCAGAATCATCTCCATCTTGCCGCGCCACTGGGAGATTCCCAGCTTGTGCTGGTCATCCCACAGCACGCCGTAGGCGGCTCCGCTGAAGAAGCAGTTGTTGAATCGGGTGTGCGTGCCGAGGGTGGCGGTCGCGATGCTGCCGATGCCGCCGGTCACCGTGCTCGTGCCCACTCCGGCCCGCAGCCAGGCTTCGTTGCGGGAAGTGCCGCCCGCCCAGGAGCCCGTTCCGCAGGTCAGGTTGATCGCGTACGTCAGCATCGGGCCGTTCTCGAGGCCGAGGATGTCGGTCACGCTGATGCCGCTCATGTTGTAGTAGCCGCGGTAGCCGTAGAAGCTGTTGCCGTTGTCGAGCCGGGCGAGCGTCGTGCTGCGATAGGGGTAGGTAAAGACCGTATCGACCCGCGTGTAACCGAGCTGCAGGAGCTTCTCCTTCACCCACTGCATGATCTGAACGCAGGTAATGCCCGATGTGCTGGGGTCACCGGTCAGGGTGGCCCGCGTGAACCACCCGCTGTCCGCCAGATAGGGCGCGCTCTCGTAGCCGACGATCTTGGTGATGATTCTCTCCAGCGTCGTCGTCGAATCGAACGAAAGCCGACCGATGAAAGCGTCGGGCACCGGATCGGCGCCGTCGAGCTGGGAGTAGGGATGATCCCCCTCGCCCCCATATCCGGAGTAGGTTTCGTAGAACGTGCCGATGCCGTAGGTTCCACTGGCATCGCCAACCATGACGATGTACTCGGGCGGGTCGTCCCACTGGTCGTAGGCGTCACGGAGCCAGTTCTGAATCATGACCGGGCTGGTGCTGCCGATGTCGTCGGTCGTGACGTGCACCACGTTGTAGCCCATGCGCCGGCGCCAATCGAGGAGCGGCTGGAGGCGGTTGACGACATCCTGAATGTTCCGCGAGATTACGACATAGGTGCCGAGGTGGGTCGCGGGCGAACGGTACTCCCCGTCCCGCCCGTAGTCGTAGTTCACGACCAACGACCGGTAGAGGTTGTCGTGGTCACGGGTCAGGGGAATGGCTCTCGGTTGTTTCGGATTGCGAAGGTCGGTGCCGAAGAACGTCACCTCGACCTCAACCCGGCGGGCAACACGGATCTCTCCCCGTGCGGGGTTGAACTTGACCGGGCTGAAGCGGAGCGGCACGACGCGCAGATCGCGCATGATGCTGGGCTCGCCCGCGGTCACGACTTCACTCCCGGTGAAGGCATCTTGACGATAGACCGCCTCGTTCTGGGCGAACTGATGGCCGTCGAGGTCCTGCATGGGGAGAAGACGGTAGCCGCTGAGCACCTCTTCCTCGACCGAGGTTGCGTTGACCTGCACCGCGGCGGTCGCGGGTACCTCGATGAATCGCGTAAAGGTGGGCAGGGATGGTTTACCCACCTCGCCGTGCAGCGCACCGCCGGCGATGGCGAGGGTTTGAAAGGTCCGGCCATCGAGATCGTAGGACTGCACGTCGAGAGCCGGTAGCTCAAAGGTGAAGCGCACGCCGTCCGAGTTCGCCTCCTGCACGGCGATCACCGGCAGGTCGGCGGATTCCGCCCCCGGCTGCAAGGCCAGGGTGTCTGCCGACGCCAGAGGTCCGAAGAAGAAAAGCGCCGTCCAGACGGCGCCGAGAAACACCACCTTCCTTCCTGGGGGAAAGGAACCGAACATCGTGAGATCCTCCACGCATGCCAAGGCATCCATCCTTAGAAAGGATCCGAAAGCGGACCCCTCCATTGAGCACAAGTGGGTTCCATTATACCACACGACCTGAGGGATTGGTCTCGGAAGGGCTTGTGCTAAGCTGATATAGAGGGGGCGAAGCCGATCCGCCCCCCCTGAGAACAGCGTCTACTTGGGCAATGCCGGCAGCCCGCGGCTCGGACGCTTGCTCAGGTCCGGCAGCGGCTCCTTGAACGCCCGGATCAGCTTCGACACTTCGGTCAGCCCCCTCTCGAGCTGGGGATCCCTTCCGGCGGCATGGTCCTGAGGACGGAACTCGACCTCGATGTCGGGGTCGGTCCCGTAGTTCTCGACTCCCCACCCCACGTCACGGAACCAGAAGGAGAACTCCGGCTGGCTGGTTATCGACCCGTCGACAAGCCGGTGCCGCGGCCAAACCCCGATCACCCCGCCCCAGGTCCGCTTGCCGATCAACGGTCCCAGGCCGTAGATCTTCCAGCTGTGGCTGAAGATATCGCCGTCCGAACCCGCCCACTCGTCCGTGATCGCCACCATCGGTCCCCGGGGGGATTCGGCCGGGTAGGGCTCGGGTTGCCCGTAGCGGGTGACGTCGTAGCCGATGCGCTGCCGGCGCAGCTTGTCGAGCAAGAGTTGGGAAACGTGTCCGCCCCCATTGTGGCGTACGTCGACGATCAGGCCCGGGTAGTGGAGCTCAGCCAGGAAGTAGCGATGGAACTCGGAGTAACCGAGCGGCCCCATGTTGGGGATGTGCAGGTACCCGACGTTCCCCTTGCTCTGCGCGTGGACCCAGGCTCGATTCTGCTCTACCCAGTCGCGGTAGCGGAGCGGGAACTCGGTGCGGAGGGTTTTGATGGTGACCGTTCGCGGCTTGCTTTGCTGTCCCTTCCTCGCCGGGTCAGAGACCGTCAGCCAGATTTCCTGGTCGGCGCGGTGGACGAGACACTCCATCGGCGTCAGATCTCGCCCCACCTGCTGGCCGTTGACCGCATGGATCACGGTTCCGGGAACGATTCCGAGACCGGGGGCCGCCAAGGGGGAGGCCTGCGCTCCATCCCAGGAGTCGCCCTGCGGAATGTGGGTCACCTTCCATCTCTTTTGCCTGCGGTCGAAGGTCAGGTCGGCGCCGAGTCTGCCGATCGGATAGGTGGGCGGACGGCGGTAGTCACCGCCGAACTCGTAGGCGTGGGAGGTCCCGAGCTCCCCCTGCATTTCCCAGATCAGATCCGACATTTCCCCCCGGGTCGAGATGCGATCGACCAAGGGAAGGTAGCGCTGGTAGATCTTGACCCAGTCGACCTGCTGCAGATCCGGAACCCAAAACTGGTCGCGTTGGAGTCGCCAAGCCTCAGCGAGCATTTGCCGCCACTCGTCGGCCGGCTGGACCGAGCAGCGAACCCGGTCCAGACGGATCCAGCCGCTGCGCCGCCCGGGATCGTCACCCGAGGGCAGTTTGCCCGGTTCGGTGGCGGCCGATAGCGCGCGCAAGCGCCGCCCGGACCGATAGACGAGTGTCTTACCATCCTGCCCGATCCGGAATTCGCTCACGCCCCCCACGAAGGTGGACGAGCGGAGCTCGGTCAGGTCGTAGACCTCGATCGAGGCGTTGGCCGGGGGGTTGGCGTCGAGCCAGAACGCGCCCAGGCTTCCCTCTATGGGTTGCGCACGCAGGAAGACCTTGCCGGGACTTGCCTGCAGATCATCGTAGCGACCCTCGGGGATCGGGAAGGCAAGCACGCGTGACTCGATTCCATCGAAGTCGATTTCGACCGGCGCAGCGGTCGGCTTCTTCTTCACGGCCGGGGCAGCACTGGCGAGCGCCTCGGTCTTCTCCTCCACCTCCCACGGATTGCTCCCGTATGCGTGTCCCTCCGGTTTGCCCCCGAGCGGCCGCGGTCCGGGCAGGAACGGCGAGAGCGTGTCCTGACGCAGCGTCACCAGACAGGGACGCACCCCGCGCGGGAATCCGAGGTTGAATTGAATCAGGTCATAGACCGGATCGTAGGTTCGCAGCGAGAGGAAGTAGAGGTACTTCCCCTCGGGATCGAAGCAGGGGTTGAAGTCAAGGAAGTCGCCGGTCGTGATCTGACGAACCGCACCCGTAGTGACCCGGGCCACGCGGATCGCCCGGTTGCGGAGGCCGACGGCGATGCCGTAGGCGAGCCAACGGCCGTCGGGAGACCAGGAGAGCCCGGCGATGCGGTCGTATCCGCTCCGATCGATCACCTTCGCGCGACGGCGCGTGAGGTCGACGATGATCACCTCTTGGCGCTGATTGGTAAGGGCGATCCGATCGGTGTGGGCACGGGGGCGGGGTGCCTTCTTTTTGGTCGTCCGGCGCTTCGGGGGGGCGGGCGCGACCGACAGGTCGACCACGCGGCCCAGGTCCTGATCAAGTGCGATCACCTCGGCACCTTTGCCGGGCGTGATGATTTCGAGTTCCTCCTCACCCTTCTCGTCGGTGATCGCGACCATCCGTTTGCCGTCGTTCAGCCAGCGGGCCAGGCGATGCCGCCCCTGCCAAGGGGTGCAGAACTCGGTGGCGGGACCTTCCCAGAATCCCATGGTGACCGGGCGTCCGCGCACGGTGAGCGCCAGCGAGTGCCCGCGGGGGTGGATGTCGAAGTCTTCCATCCCTTCGGCGCCGCTGACGAAGCGCCGTTGCCGCTGGGGGCGGGGGCTCCGGATCTCGATCGGCACCGGGCCGCCCTGTCGGGTGGCCGTGTCGTACAGGTGGAGATCGGCGCCGGTGTGGTAGACGATCCGTGATCCGCCGCGGCTGGCGAAGCGGGCGTAGAACTCGGTGTGATCGGTGTGGCGCTGCACATCCTCGCCGGTCGGGCGGCAGGAGTAAAGGTTTCCGATTCCCTCGTGATCCGAGAGGAAGTAGATCCGCTTGCCGATCCACATGGGGGAGGCGACATTTCCCGGCAGCGCCCCGAGGATGCGGCGGAAGTTGCCCTTCCCCTGCCGATCGATCCAGATTGTGCCGACCGTGCCGCCCCGGTAACGCTTCCAGCGAGCCGGGTCCATGCCGTTGCGCGCGATCGCCATCCCGGGTCCGTCGGACTCCCAGGTGGCATTCAGCGCCGGTCCGAGATCGAGTGGGCGGATGTGGCCGGTCCTGACGTCGACGGCGGCGAGGCGTAAGTCCCCGGCGAACGCCGAGCTGAAATCGGTGGCGCAGATCACCTCGCGCCCATCCGGCGACCAGCCCACGGTCGCCATCGTCACGCTTCCGGTAAAGGTCAAACGCTGCGGCTCGCCACCCGAGGCGTCGACCAGGTAGATTTCGCCGCCTCCCTCGTCAGCGCTGGTGAAGGCGATTCGGGAACCATCCGGTGAGAAGATGGGTCGGGCGACATGGGTTCGGCTCACTGTGAGCCGGCGGGCGATGCCCCCTTCGATGCCGACGGACCAGAGGTCATCGTCGCTGCAGAAGACGATCTGGTCACCGTGGATCGCCGGGAACCGGTAGTAGCCGGGCTGGACACCATGGTCGGTTCGACCCTTCGGGGGGAGAAGGGGAGCCGGGATCGACAGCGAGGGGCGCGTCGCTTTCCGGCGGGTGGTCTTGGTCTTCCGGGAACGCGTGGGCATGAACTCCTCCCCTAGTCTCTCGCGCCTTCGCTCGATTTCAGAACCTCTTTGGATCGGCGGATGGCGCACCATTCCTTTCCACACATGCTGCAGAAGTCGTCGTCCGGGCTCGACGCCTTGCGAAGCTCGCGAGCCCGCTCCGCGTCCATGGCGATCTCCATCTGGGTACGCCAGTCGAACGCGCTGCGGGCGCGACTCATCCGATCATCCCAGTCGCGCGCCGCCGGCAGACCGCGGGCGACGTCGGCCGCGTGCGCCGCGATCCGGTGAGCGATGACGCCCTCACGCACCTCGAGCGGTCCGGGCAACGCCAGGTGTTCGGCCGGCGTGACGTAGCACAAGAAGGACGCGCCGTAGAAAGCCGCTGCGGTCGCGCCGATAGCCGAGGTGATGTGATCGTAGCCCGGAGCCACATCGGTGACGACCGGTCCCAGCACATAGAAGGGGGCACCGTCACAGAGCTCGTCCTCGAGAACCATGTTCTTCTCGATCTGGTCAAAGGGAACGTGGCCGGGTCCCTCGACCATCGCCTGGCACCCCCGCTCGCGCGACTTCTTCACGAGCTCGCCCAGCGTGCGCAGCTCGGCGAGTTGCGCTTCATCGGTGGCGTCGGCGACACAGCCTGGCCGAAGGCCGTCGCCCAAACTGAAGGCGACATCGTGGGTGCGCATGATGTCGCACAGATCGTCGAAGTGATCATATAGGGGATTCTGTTGCTCATTGGCCGTCATCCATTGGGCGAGCAGGCTGCCGCCGCGCGAGACGATGCCGGCAACCCGCGTCCGCGCGAGCGGCAGGTGCTCGCGCAGGATGCCAGCGTGGATCGTGAAGAAGTCGACCCCTTGCTGCGCTTGTTTTTCGATCACCTCCAGCATGTCGCCGACCGTGAGCGCTTCGATCGGCTTGTGGCGGATCATCTCGTACATCGGGACGGTGCCGAGGGGAGCGGGGGAGTGGGCGATCAGGTAGCTGCGGATCTCATCGAGCGGCCCCCCGGTCGAGAGGTCCATCACCGCATCGGCGCCGTAGCGAAGGGAAAGCTGCATCTTGAGCAGCTCCTCTTCCTGGCAGGAGGCATCCGGCGAGGTGCCCAGATTGGCGTTCACCTTGGTCCGCAGTAATCGCCCGATGCCGATCGGATCGAGCTTGCCGTTACCCCCTCCGCCATACGCGCTCGCCAGATGGCGCACGTTGGCGGGAATGACGAGTCTTCCCGCCGCAACTTGATCGCGGACCTCCTCGGGCGCGCGCCCTTCTCTCTCCGCCACGCGCGCGATGGCCGGCGTGATCGTACCCGCGCGGGCGCTTTCGATTTGGGTCACCTTCCGATCCTCCGAGTCGTGTTTCGGACTTCATGTGCAACCCCTCACCATACTCCCCGGGCGTGGTAGGAGCCACCGGAAACGGGGAGCGGGGTCCCGGGAGCCCTTGCCGCGGGTGGGGGCGCTCAGATCTGTAGCTTGCTACGGGCCTTGTGCCCAGGCAAGGTCGGGCGCTAGAAGACCGCCAGATTCGCGGGGATGTAACGGCGCAGATCCCCGATGGGGGCATCCGACATCAGCAGGAGCATCTGCTCATTCCGGAAACCCGATGCGTGCAGGAACCGATACGCCTCCCGATTCTCGCTGGGGCACGCGATGGTAAAGCCCGCCTCCGAGCCCTCGGGATGCGAGGCGGCGGCGAAGCGCAGCGATTCGGCCAGGACCGCCCGCATGGCCGATCGTCGTGCGACGCCGATGGGGAAGAGGTGTCCCCGGCGGGTCAGCATGCCGTAGCCCACGCGGCGGCTCCGACTCCTGAAGACGAGGATCCGGTGAAACTCGCAGTCCCGATGCCAGTGGTTCCACTCCTCACGATGCGGGAACCCACGAATCTCTTTCTCCAAACGGTTGATCCAGGCCAGATCGGCCGGACGGATGTCGCGGACCACCTCCAACTTCGTGGGTGGAGGGATGATCAAGCTTGATCGCGAGACATGCATCAGGGTCAAGAGCGCCTCGGGTACGAGGCCGAAGCGGCTGTACAACCCGACCGCCTGCTGGTTGTAGGTCATGGTGGCGAGCGAGTGAACCACCCCCCGCTCCTCGCGCCAGATCCTTTCCAGCAATCGCCGGCCGATGCCCCGGCCCTGATAGCGGGGGTGAACGAAGAGCCACGCCAGGTACCAATGGCGGCCCCGATTGATCGCGGCGCCGAAGCCGACCATCCGTTTCCCTCGCCAGGCGCAGTAGAATGTTCGCCGGTCGGTGCGCCAGAGGTGGTGAAAGAAGAGTGGAGCCTCTGGGACGCGCTGCCTCATGGGTTTCTTGCCGGTGTGGACGAGGATGTCATCGAGCGTCGAGAGAACGAGGCGCACCGCCGGGAGGAGATCCTTGCGGCGACAGGGACGGTATACGATGTTCCTGGTACGCATGGGTTAGTTGATGGGGGAGATTGAGGTGGCAGTCAACCCTCGGTTACGAGAGGCGCCGGTTTCGGTTGGGGGGGGGGCTGTCCGCGGGAGCAGCGCACATGGTGACTCGAACGCGCAGTCTAGCGCTCCTCGAGGCCGCTGACTCGGGCGACCTGGGTCGTGTCCAAGCGCTACTAGACGAGGGCGCCAACCCGAACACCAAGCGCAAGGGGAAGCTGCGAAGCGCGCGGTGGAGCTGCGCCATCAATGACTGGACCGACCAGCAGTTCGAGTACGGGGCATCTACCTTGTTGCTCGCTGCCCGAGGCGGTCACGTGGAGATCGCCCGCCTGCTCCTGGATCGCGGGGCCAAGGTCGATGGTCGGGAGAACGTGCACGGATTGACGGCACTGATGGAGGCGGCCGGTCGTGGACACGAGGAGATCGTGGCGCTGCTGATCGATCGCGGCGCTAGGGTCGACCTGGCCACCCGGAACTACATGCTTTGCTCGGGCTCCACTGCTCTCGCCTACGCGGCCGGCGCGGGCTTCGCGGGCATCACCCGGCGGTTGCTCGATGCGGGGGCCGATCCCAATCGTCGCGACAAATACGGCGGCACGCCGCTCTTGCACGCGGCCGAGAACGGTCATACGGAGATCGTGGATCTCTTGCTGAAAAGGGGGGGCGATCCCAATCTGACGGGAGAGAACCGCGTCACCGCCCTCATCAGGGCCGCGTCCATGGGGCATCGGGAGATCGTCGCCCACCTCCTTGACGCCGGCGCTGATCCGAACGCGGTGTGTGACAGCAAGCGGGGCGCGCTCGATTTCGCGGAGTGGAAGGGCTACAGGGAGATCGCATCGTTGCTGCGGGAGGCGGGGGCGATGAACATGTCACAGGATGAGACATAGATTACACACTGTGTGATATTTTCAAGATCCATGCTAGCGGACCCGGAGGAGCCGCAGCACGGCGACGCGCCCTTCGTGACGAACGCGCACGAAGTACGTCCCGGTCGGTGCCAGGCGTCCGTCCGCGCCCATCCCGTCCCACTCGACCCGCGGAGCAAGATCGAAGCCTCGGATCAAACGCCCCGAGACATCGAGCACTTCGAGTCGTCCTTCCCCCGCCTCGATCCGCAGCTCCACCCGGTCCCGGAAAGGATTCGGCTCCGCGGCGAGCCATACCGGTGGCCGCCCGACCGGATCCTCGTCCGCCAAGCCGGCCGCCGGCCTCGTCGCTGAGTAGAGGTGGAGTTCCCCCACGATCCGCGAGGGAATCGCGACGTCGACCAGACCATCGCCGTCCAGATCGGCCGTGCAGGGCAGGATCGGACGGTCTCCGGTGGGGTGCTCGGCCCGGGGGGCAAAGGCACCCTGGCCGTCGTTTTCCATGAGCACCCAGACATTGGCGTCCGAGTTCGTCACCGCCAGGTCCAGATCGCCGTCACCGTCGAAGTCGAGCGGGGCGACTCCCCGCACCCGATCGAGCGGACCGCCGCCGGTCGGATAGGCGATCGGTGGTTCTGGCTGGCAGCCGCCGGGTTGCATCATGCAGACCGCGACGTGTGAGCTGTCCTCGGTGGCCACGACGAGGTCCGGGAGGCGATCGCCGTTGCAGTCGGCGAGCAGCAGACCCTGCAGCCCGGCCACGGCGACCGAACAGGCGGGTGCGAACATCTCACCGGGGGGAGGGCCGGTGCCGGCATTGCTCAGGGTGACCAGCTGCGGGTCGTAATAGCGGGTGAGCATGGCCAGATCGAGGTCACCGTCGAGATCGAGATCGCGCATGCCCGCATCGGAGGGATACTCGGGCAGCGGGTAGGTGCCGGGGGCAACGAAGCCGCCGGCGCCGTCACCCAGAAGCACATTCATGTCGTCCGACCATTGGCAGGCAAAGGCGAGATCGAGGTTGCCATCGCCGTCCAGGTCGCCGGCCGCCAGACGCTGCGGGTGATCGCACGTGGCGGTGGCCGCCCATTCGAATTCGGTTCCATCGCCGAGATTGCGGCCCACACGGATCGCGTTGGCGTACTGGTCGGCGGCGGCGACGTCCATGAGCCCGTCATTGTCGAAATCCCGTACCACCACGGAGCTGAGACCGGTGCCGATGTCGAAGTCGTAGGATACGTAGTCCAACGACTCGCTGGTGCTGATGAAGACCGCCAGGTGTCCGTCGAGACGAGCGCAAGCCAGATCAAGCCGGCCATCCTGATCGAGGTGCCCGGCGGCGACCGCGATTGCCCCGTATCCGGGATCGAGGATGACAGTCGTCTCGAATCCGTCGGTGGCCGGTTGCGCCCAGGTGCGGAAGTGCCAGCCGTAGGGGACCACCAGGCTATCGCCGCCAACCGACCGAAGCCCGCGGGTCGCGGTCACCTCCACCAACTCACCCGCGGCGAATCGACCGGAGGGGTCGAAGGTCATCCGCCGGCCATCAGCAGACAGGCGCCGGGATCCGGGGATGGGTCCGCTCACGGTCCCACGGACGCGGAAGGCCGACTCGGTCACGCTGGCGGGGTCGAGGCTCTCGGTGAAGCGAATGAGAATCGTCGGCGACCAGGAGATCCCCACGGCATTGGGGGGCGGCTCGCAGTCGATCACCGCCAGCGGGGAGGCAACCCGAAGGCTCATCGCTCCCAGCAGCAGAAGGCACAACGTCTGTCGGGTACCCCTCATGCACACTCCTCATCGAATGATGGTCACCCTGCGC
>Ga0180431_10008567_pt1 | contig 11707 bp, 4 predicted proteins | sample SS_ome_11_FD_132459 | JGI IMG/M metagenome (GOLD analysis project Ga0180431, IMG submission 132459) | Hypersaline lake sediment archaeal communities from the Salton Sea, California, USA - SS_1_MS_1 metaG | ecosystem: Environmental > Aquatic > Non-marine Saline and Alkaline > Hypersaline >...
AACTCGCTCCTCTCCCCGGTCACTGGCTTTACCAACACGGAGCCGATCGACAGCGCGGGCAGGTTCTCGTACCTCGTCACGTCCCCGTTCACGCCGACTCTGACGACGGTCACCAACCTCTTTGGGCTGCAGCTGGACACGTTCGAGTACCAGGGCAACCCGTCGCTCTTCTCGGTGCCGAGCTCGCTGGACGTCAAGCAGGAGACGTTCGAGGCGTACCTGTACAATCTGGCGGTCGACTCGGGCACGTTCCTCATCTCCGAGGCGGCACCAACGCTGGACGCTGGCCTGCCGGCCGACGAGTACCACTACGGCTTCGCGGACACGCCCGACTCGGAAACGCAGCAGGTGACGCTCCTGTTCCCCCGGTTTGCCAGCACCGAGACGGCCGCCAGGATGGAGTACGACCACGTCCTGCGCGCCTTCTCCACGGACATGATGACCGAGTACAAGCGGCACGTGCTCCTGATCGTCAGGTACTCGTCGCTGCTGTCTGCGTACGGCGTCGGCACGCGCTCGCCCGCGAGCGTGCGCGGCGTCGTCGACGCGGCGTCGGCGCTGTACGCGGCCATCAAGAAGAAGTACACCGAGCTGCGGCGCGTGAACCTGGTCCTGGACGGCGAGGCCTGCGTGCTGCCGCAGCTCATGGCGGGCGTCGGCGCCGACCTGGCGCAGGACTTTGTGCGCGTGACGCTCATCAACTCGCCGCTGTGCTGGGGCGGCTACGCCTCCGCGGAGGCGCGCAGGGTCGCCGCGGCGGAGGAGGAACCCGGCGTGACCCTGGACCGGCGCTGCCAGCAGCTGTACGACGAGTTCCTGTACCGCTTTGAGCGAACCAGCTACGGCCTGTGGGGGGAGATGCCAGACACGACCGTCGGGCGCGCAAGCCTGAACGTGCTGTTCAACGACAGCGCGAGCACAGTGTGGTTCAACAAGAACGCGGCTGTGACGACGGTGAACAAGTTCGCGCAGCTGCTGCGCGCCGGCGCGCGCTGCAACAGGTGGGCCAGGGAGGGCGCGTCGCGCGCCGTCGCGGGCGCGCTCGAGGCCGACGAGGAGCGACTGCAGAGTGTGCGCACGGGGCTTGATTTCCTCATCGGCCTGTTTGAGCGGATCCGCGCAGAGAGCGAGGCCGACCCTTCGTCGCAGCTCAACGCGCTGTACACGGATCCGGAAATTAATCTGCTGTACGACCTCGAATTCGTCGAGTCGTACGAGCGACGCCCGGCCGTCGTGGACGAGGTGCTCGCGGACCTGCTGCGCGACGTCGCCTCTGGAGCCCTCCCCGCGACGAGCACGCTGACGTACGCCAAGCGCGCCAACGTCGGCACGGGCGGGGCAGGGACTTCGGTCCGCATCTACGGCACCGTCAACATCGCCCGCGTGCGCAACGTGTCTTCCGCGGCATCCTTTTCCGCGGCAGCAAGCGGCGCGGGTGGCGACGGCGGCGGCGACGCGGTGCTCGCGACGCCGGGGACGCTGCTGAGCCAGGCAGCGGGGCCGGGCACGGCGGACATGCTGCAGCTGCTCTATCTGTATGAACCCCTGTCAAAGGAGGCCCTGGTCAGCACGCCAAAGGACAAGGCCTCGGCTCAGACCATCGACCTGTCCGTCGCCGCCGCTGACCTCGACAAGCAGAACGAGACCCAGCAGGCGGTCGGCTTCAACACCGCATTCTCCTTCTTCACCGCCGCCGTCGCGGCAGACACGGGAAGAGATGCGGTCGCGCGCACTCGCACCATCGGCGGCGCTTCTTGTGGCGACGCGTCCACGCAGGCCGTGCTCGCCGCCAGGACGGTCTGCAGCGCTGTCGGGCTGGACCCGGCAAGCGTGCCGGCGCTGCAAGAAACCGGAGCTAAGGATGTCGCGGCGCTCTCCGCACGACGATCACCGGTACCACGGTCGACCGGGGCCGGGGGTGAAAACAGCATCCGGCTGGGGCTGGTGGAGCGTCACCTGGCGCTGCAGCGTCGCCTGCAGGAGCTTCAGGCCATGCTTGTGCGCGACCCAGATGCTGCACCAGAGGGAATGTCGTCAGATGGCCATCAGTCGGAAGCACGCCTCGCGGCACGCCGTGAGTTGCAGGCGCTGTCCAAGCGCAGGCTGGAGCTGCGGGCGGCGATGCGTCGCGCATCCACTCGTTCCCGCGGACGTCAACCCCGTGTCGCCACGATGCCGGGTGGCGGCGGCGAAGCGGCTCCGTCTGAGAGGCTCGGCGACGGCACCGACGGCGACGCCGACGCCCGGCAGCTCGTTGCTGCCGCGCGCGCCGAGGTACCGCACGACGTCTTTTGCTGGCTGCGCGCCGCGCGGTCCCTTACCCACGAGCAGGTCTCGGACATGCTCACCGTGGTCAGCGCGATGAGGGCCGCCGAGCTGGGCGTCGTCGGAGAGGCGGAGCGCGCGGCAGTGTCCGAGATCATGTCTCGGGCGACTCCCCGCTTCCTGGACCTGCTCTTCACCGTCATCACCGTATTCTTCGATGTCGTCGTTAGCACCATCAGCCAGCGCGTGCTGGGAACGGTCACTCAGAACCCGTTCGCGACGCTCAGCGCGCTGCTCGCGACGCCGTCCGTGGCGTCCGTGCTGTCCCGCGTCGCCACGGACGCAGTCGCGCCCGTCGTCGCCCGCCTGGAGGTGTACGGCACGGCGCTCAGCGCCCTGCGCGGGACCGGCCCCGAGTCGATCGGCGAGCTGCGCCCTGCTGTGTTCTTCAAACGCCTCCGCGCCGAGGTCGGGCCGTTCGATCCTCCGGCCACCAGCAGCCAAACGTTTGTCCCCGGCGGACCGGTCCTCGTCTTCCTCGACGGGTACCTGAACACGCTGCGCAGGTTTGTCGAGCGTGACACCCAGATCAAATTGCTCCGCGCAGCGACGCCGTACGCAAACGTCCTGTACGTCGACGTGGTGCAGTACTCGGAGCCCGGCGCGGTGGCGCGGGCCGTCCTCGAGCAGCTGGACGCGCTCCTCGCCCCCGTCGACGCCGAGGTGCCGGTGGTCATCGCGAGCTTCAGCGCGGGGTCGCTCACGGCGCAGCACCTCGCGCTGCAGATGCTGTCGCGCAGCGCGACGCAGGGCAAGGGCGCTCGCTGCGCGGGGCTGTACATGTGCGCGCCGCTCTCCGACCTGCTCGGCTACGTGAACCTGATCGACCTGTTCAGCGCGGACACTGCAGAGGGCAGGTACGAGTCCGCGACGCTGCTGAGCACCTGCTCGCACCTGCTCGCTTTCGTCAACGAAGGGAGCGGGGCTGCCATGCCGATGCTGACGGCGCTCGCGATGGCTACGGCAATCGCTACGTTCGCTACGCGCACCGGGCCCGAGGAGGAGAGCGTGACAGCGCGGGTGATGAAGGCTCTTGCCGCAAGCAGTGTTTCCGCGACGTTCGTCAACTCGCGCAACGACATCGTCGTCGCGGCGGAGCACGCGCGCACGATGCAGGCGCGCTACTCCGGTGCGGAGTACGTGGTGGTCCCCGACGGCGAGGAAGGGCTGGACGCGCTTTCGCACGACTGCACCGCGACCAGGACCGCGCGCGACGCGCTAATTAAACTGCTGCGAGGCGTCAGCGGCGGCGGCGGCGGAAGCGGCAGCGAGGGTGCGCAGCAGGCGCTGCTGGACGCACTGTCCACGGTCCCGTGGGTCCCCAGCCGCGTCTTTAACGTCGGCATTCCCGACGACGACTACAGGGATCGATCCGAGAGGCTGGAGAATAATTTGCAGTTTGACCCGGAGTTTGGCACGGCGTCCAAGGTGGCCGGTTTATTTGGGTCTGTACTGTGACGAGAGTATAAAATCCGAGAGAGTACGCTACCCTACAGCTGTTATCCTTAAATTGAACAGTGTGTCCTAGTGCCATGCGTCGTGCACGTGCTCGACCGTGCTTCATGCTTAATCTGGTGGAATACGAGCGGCTTCCGGCAGTGTCTGTGGTCCCGCGCTGAGCCACTCGAAACGCCAAGGACGCGACTACAGACCGGCGACGCGCACGCGCCACCACATTTGCGGACTTGAGTGGCGCGCGGCGGCGCGACTGCTGTGGCGGCTGGCGGCGGTGCATCCCAGGAGCAGTTCGCTCGCACGCCCCGTCGCCGGCGCCGTCTCTCTGCAATGGAAGCAACTGCCGAGAAGAATCTCGGCGCGCGCACGGTTTGAATGAGCGCGGAGCGGATGCGCGCCACGGCGCCTCCCGCGGCCCAGGGTGCAAGGGATGCGATGTGGGAGATGAGCCCGGCGGAGGAGGTCGCAGCGTCGGCTGTGCTCTCGCAACTTGCGGAAGAAAATCGTCACGCCGGGGGGCAGCGCGTGGAGAGGAGGGGGGCGCCTGCGTCGAATGGCAAACGAAGCAGGTCGGCGCAGAGGAGAGGACGCGTCGTGGTGAGCCTGGCTGGAGGCGAGGGTGAGGGCGTGCAGGATGCGCAAGAAGCCTCGGCTGGGAAGCGCGGAAGGGCAGCTGCCAGACGACTGGCAGCCCTTGGCCGCCCACCGCCTCCAGTACCCACTGGCGGTCGCGGCGGCGCGACCGACGCTGAGAGGGCTTACGATGCTCTGCGAGGACTTTTCGACACAACGGCGGCGCCGACGGAGGCGCTTGCGGCGGAGGACGGTTCGTCACCGGCAGTGACGACGGGCGCGACAGTTGCTTCGATCGGGGTCCCCAGGAACGCACGCAACGCATGCTTCATGCACGCGGCTTTCGCGGTGCTTCTGGCGCCGGCCATCCCCGGAGTTTCGAGTGCGCTTCGCGGGCTCGCGTCGCAGACGTGGGCCGAGTTGCTGGCGCCGCCCTGGATAAGGCCCGATCCGGACCACGAGCGGGAGGGCGCGCTAGAGGGAGAGCGCGCGGAGGACGCGAGGGCGGCACGGGCTGCGGTGCTCGCCATGGCCGCGTACATCCGCGCGGCGGCGCTTACGCGGAGCGCGGACGAGGGCACCGACTCCGCGACGGGAGAGGCAGACGAGTACCGTGGTGGGCGCGATGTCGACATGGGGCTAATCCGCAGCCTCTTTGACGCCGGCTCGCCTCTTTCCTGCTACACCGGCCCGCGCGGGGTGCCGTGGTCGGGCTCTGAGCAGGGCGAACTGCGCGATTTCCTGAGCTACCTGCTGCGCGTACTGGGACTGCATCCCCTGGTGACGGTGAGGGAGGACGAACTGCTGGCGTCTGCGCTCACGAGCGCCGGCGCCCGCGCGCTCGACTGTGTCTCGCACATGCGCCTGGGTCCCGCGCTGGCTGGCGACGCGGCGCACGAGGCGCGCACCGGCCTTCCTCGCCCGCAGGACGCGGCGCTCGCGTCCCTCGCCGCGGCGTCCGGGACGGTGCCTCGGGCCGGAGACCCGACGCCGCGGTACGTCCTCGAGATGAGCGCGGCCGGGTCAGGGCAGCTGGCCCCCGCTGGGGGGCGACCGCAGGGACCGCCGTTTGTCGGTGACCTCTTTGGGTTTTGGCGGCTCGGGGATACCGAGTCGCCGACGGTGGCTGCGTACCTCCGCGGCATGCCGGTGCAGGGGAACTGGTCCGCGGTCGCGCCGTCCAGGCACGCGGCAGCCGCGACGCTCGCGCTCTCCGACTCTGCCGCGTCCCTGGCGCACCCCCGCAGCGTCGTGTCGCTGACGATCTGGCAGTGGTGCTACACGAGAGAGGCCGTCGCCTGCCTCAGGACGCAGCCTGCCGCGGCCGCCGTGCTGTTCCCCGTGCCGGCGCTGGCCAAGGACCGCGCCGCGAGGAGCGTGCCCCCGCCCACCGCCGCCGACATGATCGCCCTGCGCGGCGCGTTTGACGTCGACGACGACAAGAGCGTGGCGGCTCCGTTTAGCCCGCTGTATAGCCTCTACATGTGCCTGTTCACGGCCAGCGGGCAGCTGGACGTGCCCTGCGTCGAGGAGAGTCCCGCGACGGCGGTGTGGCGCGCCGGCAGCACCGCGCTCCGCTTCGAAAGCCGGTACGAGAGGCAGAGCCTCAAGTACGAGCAAGAAGGTGGGGCGGCGCGCGAGGGTGGCGCGCGGGGGCGGGACGCCTCCTCGGGGCGCGCGCGGCGCAGGAGCCGCGCGACGGCGGCTGCCGCCGGAGCCAGACATGTTTCATCCGAGCGCGGCAGGGGAGGGGTCCGTGCGTCGGCAGGACCTGCCGGGCAGGCTGGCGGCGCCGATGCGCAGCCAGGGGAGGCGGGGGCGACGAAGAGGGCAAGGGTCGCGGCGTCGGGGGACAGGTCCCGGGCGCTTGCGAGACAGACGCAGGACGGCCTCGCGGCTCCGGTGCGCGCGCGGCCCTGTATTCCCGTCGCGCGCTCGGTCGGGGTTCCCGCTTACATCGAGGCGCGCGACGCTGCGCGGTCGGGACCGGGACCGGGCGCGGGCGCGGGCGCGGGCGCGGGCGGGGGCGGGGTCGCTGCAGGGGTCGCCGACGGCGACGGCGGTCGCGATTCGCCGCCGCCGCTGTGCGTGCTCACGCTCGGCGGGGCGGCGGGCGCGCTTGCGAGTCCTTGGACCGCCCGAGACGAGGATGCGCTCGTTCCGCTCCACGCCGTGTACAGTGCCCGTGTGGCCGTGCACTCAGGCGAGCGTCACAGGTTTGTCCTCGTGGCCCCGCTGCTGTGGGACGTGCGCGAGGGATACCCGCTGAGCGGCGCCCCTCTGGACGACGCGCTGCTGCGCATCGCCCGGCTGTCGGCATCCCTGTACGGCGCGGGGACCGCGGAGGAGCGCGCAGCTGCCGGTCGCGCTGCGGAAGCCCTTCGGCTAACGGAGGCCGGCGGCGTGGTGGAACAGGCCGCGCTCGTCTCTAGCGTCGTGACGGCATCTGCCCTGTCAGAAATGCCGCTCCGCATGCTCAAACTCACTCGGGGTTCGGCGGCGCCGGCTGCGCTGCTGTGTCTCAATCTGCAGAATGCATCGCTCAGGCGCGCGGCGGCACCGGCGCGCGCCCCGCTGGTGCTCTGCCTTCCCCCTCGAAGTGGAAGGACGCCGGGTGGGCAGACCGCCGCGGACCAGATTGCGGAGCTCGCCCCAGTCGCCGTCACGAGCGCCAAGGATGCCGCTGAAGCACTCGACCGCGACTCTGACTTACAGCGCAAGTTTGTTGACGCGTGGAGCGCCGCGGTCGCGTCCGGTGCGACCGGAAGGAAGGAGGTCGCGCGGGCGCAGATCAATGGCGGCGCGCACCTCGACATGTGGATGCTGGTCGACGCGTCGACGGACGCAGGGTTCGCGGCACGCGCGCTGCTGTTTACGTCTGCGATGCTGCCCTCCACGCGCGCCGCACGCGAGGCGCTCGGCGAGCTGCGCGACAACGTCGAGCACCTTCACCGAGATATGATTCGTCGCGGCTACGCGGACGAGGCCGCGCTCGTCGGGGACGCGCTGCGTGCTCACCCCGCGCTGCGGCACGACGGTGCAGCGGGGGCGCCGCGCGAAGCGGACGCGGGGATGCTGGCAGAGGTGTTTATGGGCGCCCCGCCGCACACGTGGTCGGACGCCGTGCTCAGCGCGGAGCGCGCGATGCGGGGGCTCGCGATCGGCCCGCGGCAGCCGGTGGGGGCGCGCAGCGTGAGGATGACCGCCCAGGTGTGCGAACACCTGGGTCCGCTGCTCGTCGTTGAGGTGCAGAGCGTCTTTCGTGCAGGCGGCCGCCCCGTCATTCTGGTCGTCGACGCAGACAGACAGTCTGCCGATGGAGGCGAGGCGCGCCGGCCGCGGCCGTGGAGCGACGAGACGTCCATGGTGCTGTCGGTCAGGGTCGGAGGTCGGCGAAGCGGCGAACGAGTTGAGAAATTGGAGCTCGTCGGCGCGGCCCTCGCAGACGCCACCAGCGACGAGAGCGGTGCGGCGGGACACTACACTGCGCTGGTCCGGCTGGCGAGTGCGGCAGCAGGCTCGGCGGACGCAGAGCACGCCTCGCGCGTGAGACCGCTCCAGGTGGAACCGTGGGTGCTGGTGGACTCGGGGGCCGAGGCCGCGGATCCAGCGACTGCCAGAGTCGTGCCGCCAAGCGAGGCGCAGCGTTTGATTGCGAGACGCGCAAACATCCTGGTGTACCGCAACCCTGCCCGGCGGCTAGATCGCATCCGCTCACGCTCGGGTGAAGAGGGAGCCCGACGTGCACCTGGCCCGTATGCTCCTTTCGGCGCTGGCGCTGCAGCCGCGAGAGCCGCGCGACGCGTGAGGATGGCCGCGTACGACATGGTTGCGAAACTGTTGGGCAGCGGGAAAGAAGAGCCACTGGCTGCGCAGCAGCGGGTGGACGAGGATGCTTCGTCTTGAGCGCACTGTGCGTGTCTGCAATAAATAGCCGGAATTTATAAGAAAAAGCCGAAAAAATGATTCCGCGCACGCGCGTGGACGCTGCTTATGCGTCATACGACCAGCGCAGCGTCCCGCGGTTCTCAAACTGATTGCCAAGTCTGCCGGCAGCATAGACCTGCTTCGTGCCGGTCGAGGTCGACTCCTTGACCTCGGCGCCGTAGCCCGAGGGCCACTCCTGCGCGGTGGAGATTGCGACACGCGTGTTGTGGTTCTCGTTGACCATCTTGAGCTGGAAGTTGCTCCACGTGTTGCTCGGGCCCTTGGCCGTGTCGACAACGACCGTGCCGTCCGGCTCGCAGTAGAGGACACGCGCAGAGGGACCGACCACGCCCTCGAGCGTGTCGCGAAGCGCGATGCACGCTGCCAGCACGGAATCGTACTCGCTGCTTGACGAGGGGATAAATACGCCAGCCGGACCGTTCGGCTCAGCCGCAAACACTGCCTGCACCGCGTCGATCAGCAAGGCAGCCGCCGGGACCTTACGCTTAAGCAGGAAAGGCGTCGTGTTACGATTAGCGTAGCCCAGCTGCAGCGCGCGGAGGCCGACCGCGAGCGCCGCTCCGGCGACGACGACGGGCATCGCGCTCGCGCAGCTGTCGGCGACGCACCTTTCGTGCTCGTGCTTCTTGCTTCTGCAGTGGCGCTTGCAACCACGAGACATGATTATCAAGAAGCGGTGACGGTTGCAATAGAGTCACCTCTCTGGTACATTGCGCGAACCGCATCATGCGCGCGTAGTGACACGCGACCCTGGGCCTTGGCGGATCTCCAGCAAGGATGTTGTGCGTGGGACGTTTTCAGGATCCTGTACTTGTATATTGTTAGTTTTTCTTACGCAAGCAGAGTTGCGTACGCAAGATTACTTGCTTCTTACGCGTCGCGCGAGATTCGCAGCGTGCCCTGGTTGGCAAACTGCGCACCCGCGCCAGTCGAGGACGCGGCTCCGACACGTACCGCAGCGTACTGCTGCACCTTTCCGACAGAGGTGGAGTTCTTCTCCTCGGCGCCGTAAGCTCCGACAGACAGCTGCGCAAACATGATGGCAGGGCGAGTGTTGTGGTTCTCGTTGATTGCCTTGAGCTGGAAGTTGGCCCACGTGTTGGAGGCGCCCTTGCCGGTGTCGACCACGACCGTGCCGTCCGGCTCGCAGTACAGCACGCGCGAAGAGAGGCCGAGGCCATCAGCCTCCATCGCCGCCTTGAGCGAGAGGGCCGCGGCATACACGGCGTCCCACTCGGCCTCGTCCGCGGGGACGACATACGGCGACTTGTTCACACCCTCCAGATACGTGATGAGGTCAGCCATTTTTTTGACTTTGGTTGCTAGAGTCAGCACAACAAAACGTCACACGGCCATTTCACCAGTTGACTTGATGCCTGCTTTCTGAATGCATGGCATTGATGATGCCCGAATAAGCGGCGCATTAAAGCTAAAGGTAACGATACTGCAGGTAAGCAAGATTCAGGTACACCTAGAGACACATTTTGCTCGAGGCCGTCGTGGTACACCCACAGCAATCTGCTGTCGCGCACGCAAGAGCAGTAAAAGCGCCATGGCAGAGCTCACCCGCGTAACCCCGCCTTACGAAGAACCCGGTCTGCAGTGGACCGTACAAGACGAAGGCGAGGCGTGCGATGCGCGCGGCAGCACACGCGAGGCTCGTGAACCACAGGCACTGCGCGGACTGCCATCGCTGTGGGCAGGCTCGCCGTGGTCGGAAGGGTCTGCAATGGGCGTCGACAGGTCCGATCTCGCAAGCTTGCCTTCACTGGGCGACACGCTGTCACTCGGCGGCGACGAGGACGACTACGGGCCGTATGGGAGTCTGCACGAGGAGGAAGGCGAGGCGAGCGGAACACGTCGCGCAGACGCATCAGGCCTGCCGGGATCGGTGGTGGAAGAGGTGCGGGACGAGGCGTCGATGCTCGTCGACGAGTTTGCACCAGTCTCGACGCTACTGCAAGGTGGGGCCAGTGCTACGCCGGCCGCACGGACCAGCAGGAGACGGCGTCGCGAGTCTGATTCGCCGTCGTGGATGCGTGCCGCTCACGTTTCTTCAGCGTCGCCCCCGCCTTCGCGTATGCGCAAGGCCGGGGATGAAGGGGACGAGCGCCGGGTCGCCGGGCCCTCTCTCCCAAGAGATTCAGCAGCGGCTCCTGATCGCCATCGCGACGTCACGGCGGGCGAGATGCGCAGCGCCGGCCAACCGCCGTCGTGTATGGTGTATCGCGCCGACGCGATGTGTGTGGCGCAGGACAAGCTGGATAGCGTCGCTCCCACGCTGGGAAGCGTGCTCCGTGAAGTGCAGGTCGCCGCCGCGAGATCGGCCGCGTCGTCAAGGAAAGACGACCTGGACGCCACGGTCTACGCCCCGGTGGAGTCAAGTCTCGTCCGCGAGAGCGTGCGCGGCGCGGTCGCGCGCATCGCCGCGCTTGTCAGAGAAAAGGGCGACGCCAGCGTCGACAGTCTTTACCCGTCGACGCACTGGAGTGAGCCCGAGAGGCAGCGCCTGCGTCAGATTCTAGCAGAGAAATTTGCGCGCCACGACGCCGACGTCGGTGGGGGCGGGGGCGCTGCATCTTCTCAACGTGGCACGGGGGCGGCGGCGACACGAGCGGGTCGTCGCGAGGAGGGGGAGGAAGGGGCACTCGACCTGGCCTCTGCTGCCGGCGGCGATGCTGCTGCACGCCGCACCGCCACCGCGCCGGCAGGGTGCGTCCGGGGCGTCGGCGGGCGAGCAGAAACGCAGGCGGCGGGAGCTGCGCCGCGCGACGTCGGCACGGCGGCTTCATGTTCCGCAGCGCCGCTTGGCGCCTGGCGGGCCGAGAGCGCAATCCCCGGCGTATACTACTCCCCGCCGCTGAGCTCCATGGTCCTCTACCTCCTGCTGTCCACCGCCGATCGGGCGCTGCACAGGGTCTCAAAGTACCTGGTTCTCTCGGGGCTGGCGGAGAGGGCGGCCCGGGAGGAGGCGCAGGCGCAGCGTGCGCGCGCCGACGCTGCGATCGCGGCCCTGCACATGGTACACGCGGAGAATGCCTCGCTGCGAGCGCTCCGCGCTCAGGTGAGCAGGTACGTTCAGACTCGAGGGGCAGGGCAGCCGCGCGGCGCCGCCCCGGCGCAGCCGCAGCCCGCCCTTGCGCAGGCACTGCGCGTGGAAGATGCCGCCGGGCACGCGTGGCGCGACCCGACGCCCTGGCACCAGGTAGTTGACCATCCAAGCCTGCACCGTCAGTACCATCGTGGTACTGGGCAACGGTGACCGAAAGTTAACAGTGGTGCTGCTGCAAATTTGTAAGCGCACCGCCCTCTGCCGAGCTGGTTTGCAAATGTGACGCGCCCCAGGTAACTTGGCGTGGGCGACGACTGTCACGATGACGCGCGCGCGCGGGCACGAGGAGAACGC
>Ga0180431_10008568_pt1 | contig 11707 bp, 6 predicted proteins | sample SS_ome_11_FD_132459 | JGI IMG/M metagenome (GOLD analysis project Ga0180431, IMG submission 132459) | Hypersaline lake sediment archaeal communities from the Salton Sea, California, USA - SS_1_MS_1 metaG | ecosystem: Environmental > Aquatic > Non-marine Saline and Alkaline > Hypersaline >...
AATCTATTGCTCTATTGGTCTATTGATCTAGCCCTTTGCTCCATTGCTCTCCGCCGCCGTCTTCCGCCATCTTTCCAGTCCACTGGAGTCCCCCCAGTCCCTAAGTCAGGCAAACACAAGAGCAGATCAATAGATCAATAGAACAATAGACCGCAATGGAGCAGTGGACCTTCTAGGACGCAGTTGTCCGGAATCTATTGCTCTATTGGTCTATTGCTCCATTGCTCCGCCAGCACGCGAAATCGCCGAGGCTAACCCTCGGCGGTCGCTCGTGCTGGCCAGTCTTGGAGATATTTTGGAGACGGGATGTCACGTACGTTTCCCGATTGCCTTGATCGATTCGGACACGTCTGAATCAAGATGAAGATCCAGCTGCGGGAAGGCGATGGTGACGCCTGCCTCTTTTAGCGCCCACCAGATCGCTTCGTTGAGTTCGGATTTCATCTGCTGTCCTCGCCAGGGATTCTCGATCCACACCGAGATGTCAAAGTTCACGGACGAGTTCCCGAATTCCATCATCAGGATGATCGGATCTCTCTGCCGGTAGCGCCACGGAATCTTGTGAACCGTTTCCTCCAGGATTCGCCGGACAAGTGCCATATCCGATCCGTAGACCACGCCGACCACCGTCCTAAGACGGTATATGGAGTCGGCCAGCGTGTAGTTGGTCACCGAAGACTGCACCAGAGTGGAATTCGGGACGATGATCTCTTCGTTGTCCCGGGTCCCGACAATGGTGGCCCGGATTCCCATCTCCTTGACTTTCACGACGCGCCCTTCTACCTGGAGGACATCTCCGGGTTTGATGCTTCTTTCGAAAAGGAGAATGAGCCCCGACACGAAGTTCTGAGCGATGTTCTGCATGGCGAAGCTGATCCCGATGGCGAAGATGGCTCCGGCCGCAAACAGCGCCGCCAGATTGATGCCGATGGTATCTAGGGCTATGGCGATTCCGATGCCCATAATCACGTAGTGAAGAAGCCGTGTGGTGGCCGCGATCGTCCCCTCGGCCGTGACACGACGCATCTTCAAACCTTGCGCGAGTGCCCGCTGAAGAATTCTGGAGATGATGTATGTCACGAAGACGATGAGAACGAAGACAGCGATCGTCGCCATCGTGACTGGAGTGTCCCCCAGATTAAACAACCGCTTGTCCAAGAAATCCGCCCCTAGACCGAGTCGCTCTCTCCAGTTCACGGCCATCACCCTCCAATCGACACCACTAGGCCCTACTTTCCGATTTCCGGCACGGCTCCATCCTGGACGCCATTGTACGCACTCGGCTCCTGAAAATGCCAGGGAATTGAGGGATGTCGAGTTGCCATTGACAGGCTTTGCCCCGAGGACTAGTCTGGCGCCGGGGCTTTCTGGAGGGCTTCGCCGTGGAGCGGACACCTGGGGAACGACTGACAGACGAGCAGCTTCGTTCCGCACTCAGAAACGTGATCCGGCACGGGATTGCGGGTCAGGCCACGGTCACTCTGACCGGAGGCGTGTTTCTTGTTGGGCTTGCAGTGAATCTGGGTCTGTCCAACACGATGATCGGGTTCCTTGCGGCGATCCCTCCCCTGATGCAATTCCTCCAGATCCCTAGCGTGGCCGTCATCGATCGCTACCGCGCCCGCAAACCGATCTGCGTGTACACCGCTGTCTTCAGCCGATTGCCCTGGCTACTGGTAGCCCTGATCCCGTTCGCATTCCCCACTGAGTTCCGCACCACGGTCCTGGTTTGGGCCATCCTCGCCAATGCGGCTCTTGCCGCGGTCTCCAATGCCGCCTGGAACCCCTGGATACGGGACCTCGTGCCGCAGGAACAGTTGGGCTCGTTCTTTGGCAGGCGGATGAGCCTGGCAACTGCGGCGGCTCTAGTTGTCAGTCTCGTGGCCGGTGGCTATCTGGATCTCTGGAAGCGTTCGGCACCAGATCATGAGATCTACGCTTACTCCGTGCTGTACTTCGCCGGTTTCCTCACGGGCCTGATCGCTGTCCGTTACTTGCGGATGATTCCCGAACCGCGAACTGACCATACTGAACGGCAAGGGAGTGTCTTCAAGTCACTCCAGGGCCCGTTCAGGGATGCGAATTTCAAGAAGCTGCTGGTGTTCCTAGGATCCTGGAATTTCGCCGCGAATCTGGCTGCGCCTTTCTTCACGGTATACATGCTCACCCGGCTTGGCCTAGCAATGTCTACCGTCGTAGTCCTTTCGGTTCTCAGCCAGCTGACGAACCTCTTTTTCTACCGCGTTTGGGGGCTCTATGCGGATCGTTACAGCCACAAGTCCATCCTGCGAGTGAGCGGTCCACTATTCATGGGTTGCATCCTGGCGTGGACTTTCACAACGATGCCGGAGCGACACGCGCTGTCGATTCCGCTCCTTGTTGTGATTCACATTCTGATGGGAATATCGACCGCGGGAGTGATGCTCGGTTCGAACAACATTGGTCTCAAGCTTGCACCCAGGGGAATGGCTACCCCGTATCTGGCTGCAAGCAGTCTCGTGAACTCCGTTGCCGCAGGGATCGCGCCCATTGTCGGTGGGCGGTGTGTCGATTTCTTCGTGGGCCACGAGCTGTCCTGGACGCTCCGCTGGACAAGTCCGCAGGGCGACTACCAGTTCCGCACCCTGGATTTCCAGACGTGGGATTTTTTCTTCTTCCTGGCCTTTGCGCTCGGGCTCTTCTCCGTTTATCGATTGAGCAGTGTTCGGGAGAGGGGCGAAGTCCGGGGACGTGTCGTCGTCCACGATCTCGTGGATACGATGCGCAGAAGGATGGGCAGTCTTTCAACCGCCGGTGGCCTGCGTCGGATGATCCATTTCCCCTACTCGCTCCTCAGAGACAAGAACTCGTGGAGAAATGGTCCGTCAGTCGGAGATTCACACCTGAAGGACGAGTCATCCGACGGCAACCTGCGGCCGCAATGAATCTGGACTTCGTTTTCGAGATTTCCTATTCTGATGCGCGATACGCAAAGACCTCGCCGACGGCGCGTCCGCCGTCGTTGCAGGCAGGTGAGGAGGGCATCCCAATGCTAAGACTGTTTCGTAGAGGACAGAAACAAATCGCTCTTGCTCCCGGCACGGTCCAGTACACCGGCCCGATCAAGGTCGACAAGATCAGGATCTCGGTTATCGACTACGACGAGACGCGGTTCACCGAGCAGGAGGTTGCAGCTGTACAGGAATGTTTCCCGTTCAAAGAGACAAAAACAGTCTCTTGGATCAATATCGATGGCCTTCACGAAACGGACATCATCAAGAAGATCGGGGAACATTTCCAACTGCATCCCCTGGTTCTGGAGGACGTCGTCAACCTCCAGCAGCGTCCCAAAATGGAGGATTTCGGGGACTACATGTACATCGTGGTCAAGATGATCGGCTACGACGAGGAACAGCACCTACTCACGTCTGAACAGGTCAGCCTGGTTCTCGGACCGGGCTATGTGATCTCCTTCCAGGAACAGGAAGGGGATGTCTTCAATCTCGTTCGCGACCGCATCCGCAAGGGGAAGGGACGGGCTCGACGCCTGGGAACGGACTACCTGGCATACGCTCTCTTGGATGCCATCGTGGATCAGTACTTCGTGGTCCTGGAAAAGCTGGGGGAGAGGATCGAGGCTCTGGAAGAAGGACTGGTCGAAAACCCAACGCCCGACTTGCTTCAAACCATCCATGGTCTTAAGAGAGAGATGATTCTCCTCCGCAAGTCCGTCTGGCCGTTGAGGGAGGTCGTCAACGGTCTGGAGCGCGCCGAGTCCAAACTCATCCGAAAGATCACCCAGCCGTTCTTAAGAGACTTGTATGACCACACGATCCAGGTCATCGACGCCGTGGAGTCCTTTCGCGACATGCTCTCCGGAATGCAGGATCTCTATCTCTCCAGTATCAGCAATAGGATGAACGAGATCATGAAGGTGCTCACCATCTTTGCCGCAATCTTCATCCCGCTCACCTTCGTCGCCGGGATTTACGGAATGAACTTCGAGTTCATGCCAGAACTCAAATGGCGGTGGAGCTACCACTTGATCTGGGTTGTCCTGGCCGGGATCACGGGTACGATGCTTGTCTATTTCCGCAGAAGACGATGGCTGTGAATCAGATCTGTTGAGATGCTTGGCTAACGGAGGTACGGGGTGATGCCGGAAATCAGTTGGGAACCGATTCGTGAGTGGTTGATGACAACGGGAATTCGGATTGCCATCGTTGTGATATTGACGTGGATCGCAACCTGGGCTATGCGAGCTCTTGTCTTTAGTTTCGGCAGCCGGTACAAGACTCGACACCCGGACACGGAATCTACAAAACGAGTAGATACCTTGTCCAATATCCTGAGAACCGGCAGTCTGATCCTGATCTTGGGAGTTGCCGGAATGGTGATCCTCTCCCAGGTGGGTGTGAAGCTAGGCCCGGTGATCGCGGCAGCGGGGATCGGCGGGCTGGCTATCGGCTTCGGCGCGCAGAACCTGGTCCGGGACGTCATCAGTGGGTTCTTCATCCTCCTGGAGGACCAGGTGCGAGTGGGAGACGTCGTCCAGCTCAACGGGCAGGGAGGGCTCGTGGAGGCCGTGACCCTCCGCTACATTCGCCTTCGCGACCTGACCGGGACCGTGCACTACTTCCCCAACGGAACCATTGCAAGCGTGGCAAACATGACCAAGGAATTCTCTTATTATCTGATCGACATGGGGGTCGCGTACCGTGAGGACGTGGACGAGGTCAGCCAGGTCATGCGGCGTGTCGTGGAGGAAATGCGGGGCGAATCTCCCTGGAGGGAGGACATCCTCGAACCGCTCGAAGTCCTGGGTGTTGACAGATTCGCTGATTCCGCGGTGGTCGTGAGGGCGCGAATCAAAACCAAGACGCTCCGACAGTGGGCCACGGGCCGGGAGTTTAACCGCCGGGTCAAGAAGGCATTTGACGAAGCCGAGATCGAGATTCCGTTTCCGCACCGGACAGTGTATTGGGGCGAGGCAAAGGACGGGACTCCTGCGACCCTTCACATGGCCGACACCACAGCCAAGCGAGCTTCCGGCGAGTCACCGTAGGGCTAGTAATCTTTGGTCCAGTTGACGCCGATGGCCGACTGACTCTGGCGGCCCATCAGAGTCTCCAGCCGGAAACTCTGGGTGAGAAAATACTCCAGATTCACGAAGAAGCTGCCCCACTCTTCCAGCGCCTGCTCATATCTTAGCAGCACGCGCCGGCTGATGTACTTGCCGAAGGTCACGGAGCGGCGGCGTTCCGGGCCGCTCCCCCACTGAATAGAGACCATGTCCACCCCCAGCTGCCGGGCAATTCGGGCCTCCATCTGTGCGGCTCCGAACGCGGCCGCAATGTCGCTGGCGCGTCGCTGGACCAGAGCCGCCTGGTCACTGTTGAGCTCATCCAGCGGTCGTCCAAACAGTAGGGTGGACATGATATCGCCCTCTGTCATTTCGGGCTCGGAGGTCAGCAGGATCTCCGGTTTCTGCACCGTGCCCTGGACAAGGATTCGAACCAGGGTTCCCTCCACGTTAGATGAGAGCACCAGGTCCAGTGACGGATTCACCTCGTCATCCCCGTAGAAAACGGCCTGTCCTCGATCCACGTCAAACGTACGTCCCAGGAACGCCAGATGACCCCGGGCCGCGCTCAGAGTGCCGGTCACCGTGGGCATCTCTCCCTTCTGAACTACGTCCAGCTCTCCGGCGAGCTCCACGTTGAGCCCCTGACCCCGAATCCAGAGCCCGGAAGGAATGTTCACGTTGATGTTGAGATCCATCCTCGGCCTGCCGCTCGGATCCGGATCTCTTGGAATCGTCGAGGCAGGGTCCGTCGCGAGAGTCTCCTGCCCGGATTCAAGGGCATCCGGTTCCCAGAGAACGGCCTTTCCGTGAACCGGATGCAGGTTCTTCGGAGGGTCGGGAACGCGGATGACGCCGTTCTGAATCTCAATCTGCCCCGATACGGACGGCAGCCGCTTCGTCCCCCCAAAGCTGAGATCTGCCTTCCCGGCGATGCGAGTCCCGTCGGCCAGCGAGGCCTTGACCTTCGACATCGCAAGGCGACCGTCCAGTGCCGGATCCTCCACGGGCCCGCGGGCCGAGAACCGAATGCGGCAGGTTCCCTCGAGCCCCATGTCGGGAGGCAGGAAGGGATCAAATTCCGAAAGAATCAGGTCTCCTGATTCAATGCGCACGTCCAGACTGTCCACCGTCCGGGTCACGGGCTCTCCCGGCAACAGAGACCAGTTCACGGGAACGGAAATCATCCCTGTGAGGAGCCTCTGCTGAAGGCGGTCGAGCGCGAATGACGCCAAGAGTCCTGCGCGTGTTCCAACGTCCACGGAATCTGAAGCGACGTGAACCTCGAACGGGATGCCGTACACCGACATCTTCGGCCAGTCGGGAAACGACATGCGCCCTCCGGCGAAGGCGGACGGTTCACGAGTGGTTCCCGAGAGTGAGAGCCGAGCGTCCAACTGAGCGGTCCGTGCGAGCGCCTCTCTCGGACGGGAGACAGCTAGCTCGGTCGGAACCGGGAACGCAACGAGCGTCATGTCCCCGGACACAGGCCCGTCGTGGAATGTAGCTCCGGGAGGATAGATTCGAACCGCGCCGGGCACTTCGAACGCGGCGTCGAGGATGGCCACACGCTCATCGATCATCTCCAGAGCAGCTGTGATTCCACTGGAGCTTCCAACGAGCGTCATTCCGACGTCGAGACCCCGTCGATTTCCCAGGGTAATCCCCGCTATTCGCGCCGAGGCCTCGACGGCGTCCGTCCCATTCGCTCGAAGCTGAATCTCCATCGCCTTCGGCCAGAGATCTGCCGGAAGCCTTTCCAGGGGTGGCTCCCCGGGAAATCGGAAGGTGAGATCGGCCGTAAAACGCGAACTGTCAGGACCCGCGAAACCGTGGGCATTCAGATCGCCCAAGGCGCCGCTGAGGTCGAGTTTGTCCAGCACGATGCCGCCCCCCTTGGGGAGGATCTCAAGCCGGAACGGACGGGTCGTTCTTAGATCCCGCCCCTGCAGGTGAAGAACGAGCGTATCTCCCGAGACGGTCCAACCCTCGGGCTTGTCTACACGCAGTCTCTGAAGCGTCCCGACCTCCTTGCCGTCGGCCTTCACGGTCAGGGTCCCAGGAAAAAGATCCCCGGAGGTGCCAGCTTCGTAGCCCACGTACAGGCTGTCCAGACGGATCTTCCCTGCACGGACTCCTTCCGGAGCTTTCGCTGCGAGGATCAGATTCTCCGGAGACCATCGAGCATCCCCTTCCAGTCGAGGAATCTCGTAGGACAAATCGCGCACCCGGCCTTCCATCGAACCCGTGAGGTTTGGAGCGTCAAATGTTCCTTGGAACTCGCCCTGGGCTCGCACGGCCAGATCGAGCTCCCGGCGTGGGACAAACCTCCCAAGGAATGCCGCGTTGGGAACGTCCACGCTCGATCGGACATCCCAGGCGCCCTCATCGAAACTCCCCTCCGCCCCAATCCGGACTCCCTCCCCGGCCAGAGCCACCCGATCAAACTGAACACGACGGCCATGGCCGGTGACGATGACCTCGGCGGTGTCGAGCCAGGCCGTCTGTCCCAGATCCAGACGGGCATCGAACGTGCGCCCGCTTTCTCCGACGCTTGCCGCCGCAAGAAGTTTCCCTGCGATCGGCCCTAGATCATCTACGCGGGACTCCGACGGCAACAGAGGAGCAAGGACCCGGGGACCGGGAAGACGAAGGGTTGCATCCACGTTAAGGTCCCGCGAGGCGCCGGTCGGATCCATTGTGCCGGACAAAGCAATGAGGAACGGCCCTTCGCCTTTCCAATGGGCGCGCAGGGAATCCAATGGAGCCGGATCCAGATCCAGAACCTTCGTCAGAGCAACCGGAGGTTCCGGAGCAGCCCAATTCGCCCGAAACGAGCTCTTCTGATTTCGGTAGATCTCTCCATCCAGACGCACATTCCCCAGGGCTCCGAGGGCCTGCACGTTCTTGACTGTGATCGACCCGTCCTCCGATCCCAGACGCACGGTCCCCGGCGTAGAATGCCTTGAGGATGCCGAATGCCGAGCTCGGGCGGTTTCCTCCACCAGGATGGGCTCGAGGTGGATCTCCAGATCTCCATCGCGCAGCACCTCAGCCGCCGCAGAGAGCGTGAAGTCCCGGGCACGTGCGGTCAGTCGCGCAAAGGCGGGACGCTTCCTGTCACCCGGCACTTCCGCGCTCGCTTCCAACCGATCCATCCGGAATCCTTGCCGAACCGCAGTGGCCCCCAGGGTGACTTCAAGATCGGGAACCGCTCTGGGACCTTCGAGACGGACTCCGAGATCGGCGGTCAGGCTGTCGAGCGGCACCGTCCCGGGCTTTAAGACCTCCAACCAGCGGGTACCGCGAGCCCGGACGCCGCCGGCCGCAACTACCTGATCCTTCTCCAACCGGCCGCGAGCTCCGACATGGAGATCCGGAAGTCCGACCCACACCGTGTCCACAACAAGGTCGGCATCCGTGTAAGACACAGCGGCTCCGCCGCCCGTGACCCATACACTCGGGTGAACTGTGAGCCCCAACTCTGCGGACAGCTCCGGTTGTATCCGCACGGTTCCGCTGCTGGAGAGGGAGAGTCCCTCCAGTTCGGGCATTCCCTCCAGCGACGTCTTCAGCATCCGGAACTGAGACAGCTCGCCGGTCCCGGGTGTCAGTACATTCGCCTGGAAGGACATTGCTTCGATCCCGGCATCGCCTCGCTCCAGCTGCACGTCCAGCTCAACCCCCACGGCCCCCGGGGGTGACTTTCCGCCTTCGGCAGTCAGGATCAGACGGCCCTCATCCGTTCCCGTGGTGGCAAGAGACAGGAACACCGGATATCCGGGCTGGAGTCGTCCGGCTCCCACTCCCGACATCGTCCAATCGGAGGCGTCCACGTCCAAGGCGAGACTGTCCAGTTGCCATCCATTCTGGGGACCCCGGATCGCAAGACGCTCCAGAACGATCCTCGGATCGTGACCGTGGGCAAGATCCAGAGTTCCCGAAAGACGGACGTCTTCCAGCGATAGCGACGGAGAGATGCGAATCGAACGCGCCGAGATCGCGACCCTCTTGGCCGCGAGAGAGGGAAAACCGGGAATGGATCCCCCGCGCGGGAATCCCGTCCCCCGTGCTTTCTTCGGAGAGATGTCCTGCTCCGGCGCCCTGGCGGGAAAGGTGAGGCGCATGGCCGGATAATCCACATCGGCTTCGTCGAGGAGGATCTCCGTGGCGCAGAGATCACGACGAAGGAGATTCGAGAGATCAACGGACACGCGAAGTCGATCGACCGAGACCAGGGTGTCCTCGGCCGCCGTCCACCGGAGTTGAAAGGCCTCGATCGTACCCAGCGAGGGCCACGTCGCCTTCTCGACGGCTATCTCTCCCGGCAGCGTCCGGTCCACACGCACCACGATCTCCGCAAGGATCCGGCCCCGGACCGGGGGCAAGAGGAGCAGAACGACCAAGAGGACCCCGAGTCCCACAAGGGAAAGAACCACGTACCCAAGAATCTTGAGAAGGCTCTTGATCATCTGCGAAACCTGCCGTTGCATGTCGACCCCGGGCCGCTCCACATCAGTACGGATGGCCAATCACCACATGCAGCACCCAGTTTGGCTCGCGCGGCTCCACCTCGGTCACTCGAAACCCGGCATCGGCCCGAACCGGCCCTACGGGAGTCAACACCATCAGTCCGGATCCCACGGCAACCTCGACATCATCGATCGACATGTGATCCCACTTCGACCACACCTGTCCTGAGTCCACAAAGAGTGCGCCTTTAAAACGCCACAGAATTGGGAACCTTAGCTCGAACGAGGCCTCCACCTTCGCCTCACCGCCGAGCGGCGCTCCCGAGCCATCCAGCGGTCCCAGCTTACGGCGCCCGAACCCGCGCATCGACGTGGCCCCACCTGCGTAGAATCGCTTGTTGGGCAGAAGATCCACCGACTCCCCCGTCGGCCACGCCGCTCCGCCCCCCAACCGTCCGGCCAACACCGTTTCCCCTACGAGCCGCAAGTAGGATGCCGCAGCACTCTCGATCAGTACGAAATGACTCTCCGTCACAGAACCGGGGGGCGCCCACTCAGCACGTATCCATGTCACCGCCCCCCGGGTGGGATAGACCCGATCATTCGAGCTGTCACGGTTCCATCCCAGGGAGAGTACGGTCAGAAGCCCTCCCTCTTCCGTGAAGGCACCGATTTCCGCAGTCTTGATATCGACATCCACGAGGGAGACGGCAATGCCGGCCCGAAAGGTCGTCAAAAGAGTCGGTCGAAATCGCGCACCGAGATCCAGCCCGGAGCTCAAGAGATTGTAGCTGTCTTCTCGCTGCCTCTCCACGGAAGCGCCGACCACGCCTCTCGTTCGGGGGCCAAAGAGGGCGGGCCACCAGAAGGACGCTCGCGTCCCCTGAAGAAAACGGGAGACGGACGTTTCAAACGCCATCCCCCTTCCGCCACCGAACAGGTTGCGATGCTCCCATCTTGCGCGGACTTTGAGGAGATCCTCGGTCCAATAGGCAACGCCGAACTCCACGGTTCGGGACCGCCGAGGAAGGAGATCGGCCCGAAGGATGAGCATCTGAGGTCCGGCATCCTCTGGGTGAAGACGGATCTGCCGAAACAGGCCCAGAAGACGAAGATTGTCTTGAGCACGGACCATGGTGGACGGAGAATACACCTCGCCTCTCTTGATATCGATGGTCTTGCGAACCAGGATCGCGAGATCGTCCGGAATACTCTCTACAGCGACGTCATCAAATCGATAGACCGCCCCCGGCTCAGCAAGGATCGCGATCCTCACGTGTGTCGAATCAACCTTCTCGATCTTCCTTTCGACTATGGCCCGCGCATGTCCACTGTCCAGAAGGAGGGTTTCCAGGGACCGGACGGACCGGTCGAGCTTCAGTTCCGAAAAGACCGACCCCGGTTGTAGAGTCATCCGGGAGTGCGCTTCATCGCGCAGACTAGTGGGAAACCCCTGGAGCGAAAGTGCGTCTACGATCACGGGGGGGCCGCGTTGAACATCGAGGCTCACGATAACATCGCGCTCTCCTTTTCCAGGCCGAAAGCGGGGACGGATTCGAGCATAGGGATATCCGCGGCGTACGAGAAAGAGCCTTGCTCGATCAAGGTCCTCCTCCAGGATGCGAGGGTAGAATACCGGCCTTTGCGTTCGGACCAGCTTCCGCTGGCCGGAGAGTGCGAGACCCTTTGCCAGCTCCTTCGACAGATCTTCATCGAGCCCACGAACGACCAACGAGGATGTCGTCCAGCCCTTGTAGGCCGATCCTGTGTCCCGGGCGTCCGGCTGTGCTGTTGCCCAATCGGGGACGGTCATGGTCGAAAGAAGCATGACCATCATCGTGACACGTGCCCGCGCGCACCTGACCGGTCTTCGAGTCTTCACGGGGCGTTCCTTGAGAATCTCTCGCATTGCGGCTTCCGCTCCACACGGAACACTTCCAGCTGCCCGTCGCCTTCAGCCTTCGGCGTTCTGAGTATCGAAGTATAGCACAGCCGAAGTCCTTGCGTATTCCTCTCTGGGAGATAGAATCCGCATTGTCTCCGTCTTCTCAAACTCGATCAGGAGGGTATATCCATGGAAATCTTGCTCGAAAGCCTCATCAATGAGTGGCACAGTCTTCTTCGTCTCGTCCCTCGAATCTTCGCTGCGATCGTCGTGATGCGGAAACCAGGG
>Ga0180431_10008570_pt1 | contig 11706 bp, 10 predicted proteins | sample SS_ome_11_FD_132459 | JGI IMG/M metagenome (GOLD analysis project Ga0180431, IMG submission 132459) | Hypersaline lake sediment archaeal communities from the Salton Sea, California, USA - SS_1_MS_1 metaG | ecosystem: Environmental > Aquatic > Non-marine Saline and Alkaline > Hypersaline >...
CACAGGCTTGTCCTCTAGCTCGTGGTTGTCGCCGCCCACCCAGTACGCTTCCAGGTCGTTAAGCTGGATGCCGGTCAGCCCCTCGTCCGATCCGAACTTGACCGCGTAGATGCTGGTTGTGTCGTCCCCTCCGTCGCCGGGGTCCTGGGTGTCCGTGATGATCTCGGTGGTCTGGTCGGCCTTGAGGCCGATGTCGATCAGCGGGGCGCCCATGAAGCTCACGAACTCGCGATCATAGCTGTCCTTTGTGGTATCCAGCAACCCCAGGCGTCGCAGTACGCCACTCACGCCCAGCCACATCGCCTCGTTCATGAAGTAAGCGTCGGCCCCACCGACCACCTTGTTCAGCTTGTGCAGCCCGTCCAGGAACTTGTGCTCGTTGGCTGTGCTCGACGTCACGTCGAACGGGGTGCCGGCTGTACCGAGAGCGAACTTCTGCCGGGAAGGCAGGGTGCTCACGCGGTAGTCGATGCCATAGAACCCATTGGCGTCCACGGTTGGCGAGCCCGCGATGAAGTAGTAGTTGAAGTTGTAGGCCATTGCCTTGAGCTTCATCAGGGTCTGGGTTGTGGCCACGGGCTGGATGACGTTGGTCACGCGGTCGAACATGCGGTCGATGTCCACGTCACCACCCATGATCTTGATGCCTTCCTCGATCTGCTCGGTCTGCCCGCTCCCTTCCGTATAGCCAGCGTTCAGCTTACGGAAGTCTGCGCGGGGCAGAGTCGCCCACCGCACCACGACCGAGGTCAACGCCGTCACGTTCTCGAACGGGAGCAGGTTGAGTAGGTCGGAATAGCGCAGCAGGTTCTCCAAGACCGAGGCTTGAAGCGGGTCTTTCGACTGCTTCGCCAGGTCTGCAATTGTCACTGCCATCAGTTGCCTCCTTTGGACTCGAGTGCCATGCTCAGGCGCGCAATGGGGTCTTTCACTCCTCCCCACATGTCGCCCGGCTCACCACCAGGCCCAGTAGATGTGTTCACTGTGGTGGCCCCGGCCAGCCTGGCCGTCTCCACCTGTGCGGCCTGCGCTGCCTTGCGCGCCGCTTCTTCTGCGTCTGTGTCGGCTCCGGTGATCTTCTGCCCTGCCAGCTTCAGTGCGCTCGCCATCAAGAGGTCGAACCCCTCTTCGGTTGCGCCGCCGCTCAGGTCCAGGCCCGGAGTGTCGAAGCTCATCCCCAGTCCTTTCAGCAGACTGTCGGCACGTTGCTGCAACTGCGCTGCCCTGGCTGCGGCGGCAGACTCGCTCGCCTGTCGCTGCTCATACGCCTGTCGCTCCTCGGCCAACTTCTGCTGGAAGTATGCGGCTGCTTCCTCCGGCTCCATCTTCTGAACCTGGGCCAGTTCCACCTGTTGCTGGATCTGGGCTTGCTGTGCCTGCATTTCTGCAAGCTGCTTTTGGAGCTCCGCTTCCCGTTGTCGTGCCGCGTTCTTCTCGCGGTCCACGCTGGCCTGGTACTTGCGGAACTCCTCGAGCTCGGTCAGGTCTACCTTGGGGGCTATCGGTTGAACGGGCTCGGCTGTCGGGGCTCCCTCGCCACCAACTCCTGCTTGTCCTTCCAACTCCTCTGTCATGATCTTCCTCCTCACCACCCACGCTTCCACTGAGGCGTAGGCTGATACCTGTATCTCTCGAATCTCAACGCGCCCTCCCACGGCGATGGCGTCTCGAGAAATACCTTGGGCGGACGGCCAGCCTGATAAGAAAACGCCTTATCGTAGTAAGACCCGCCGCCTCTCCCCCGACCCCGTCCCCGGCCGTAGCGGGGATACTGCTTGTACTTCGCACCGTAGTAGTAGGCCCATATTGGATGGCCTGTTGCAAACTTGTCCTTCAGATCGAAGTAGGCCTTGACCTCTGGGTGCGCTGCTTTGTACGCGCGGCGATCGTCAGCCGCGTAATACCCCTTCATAATTTCTGTGACGCCCGGTATTGCCTCCTCTGCCTCCTCCTTCATCTGGTCGTTCTGTTCCCTGGCCAGCTTCCACTCTTCCGGGCTGCCCCACTCTGTCGTGCGGTTGGCTGCGGCCCAGGCCTTGACTGCCGCGTCTGCTGCTGCGAGTTGCGCTGCCGTGGCCCCTTTCCCTGCGTTGAATACTGCCTGTACTTCTGGCAGGTCGCTGGCGCCACTTCCCATACGGCCCGGGGGGATCGCTGTGAAGTAGGTGTTCCAGAACCCGGTCTGCACGCGACCCTCTGTGTATGCCTGCTGCTCCTCTTCTACTGCTGGGGCCTCTTCACCGGCACGCAACTCTTTCACGTCCCCAACCGCAGGGAAGTCAGCCATATCGCCCAGCGTATCCCTGAGCTCGGCGTCCGTCCAGCGCCCGGGGTACTCTTCCTGTATTGCGTCTATGAGGTCCAGCGCCCCAATACTCACGGCGGCCTCTACGTTATCGCGGTACGCCTGAGACTTGGACTTCCCGGCCTCTACGTCTGCGCTGTATCCCTCCCAGGCTGCATTGTAAACACGCTGCTTCCACGTCTCGATCGCAGCATCCCTTGGTGTGTCGTTGCGCCTCTTGAATGCCAGGTACGACTCGGGCGTAACCTTCCCCACCAGGTCGTCGTAGGTAACCTCGATGCCGCGCTCCGCCATATCGGCCAGGATGGCAGCTACCTTCTCGTCGTCCCTCATCAGGCTCGCGATGTTCTCCATTGCCTCGTCCTGTGCGGTGAAGTAGGCATCCCAGTCAATATCCCCGGCCTCGTCAGTGAACACCTCGACGCCTGGCATCGCATCCTGCACGGCATACATCACGTCCCGTCCGCGGATCTCCTGAACCTCCTCCGGGCTGGCCCCATACACAGACGACAGGCGAACTCCCTCTTCTCCCTCGGGGAACTTGAGGCCCTCCCTGGCTGCGTCCAGTCTCTCGTAGCGCTCGTTCTCCAGGGCTCTCATGGCGTCCTTGTTCCACGGCTCCCGGTCCTGTAGGGCTGCCATCCGGGTGTCGATGTCCTCATTGATCTCTGCCGATAGCGCTCGATACTTGGAGGATCTCAGCGCCTGCCCCGGCGTATACCCCTCTTCCCCTTCTTCTCTCGCTCCAGGGAGAGCTCCGTATCTCGTACCCCTGGTTGCTGCTTCTGGGTGCGCCGCCTGGAATGCCCTGAGCGCTGCCTGTGTCCCCTCCTCCGTCAATGGGACGTACCCGGCTGCCCGTTGCTCCTGTGCCAGTTGCTGTTGCGTGACCTCTCCTCTCGGCTCTACGAATGCAGATAGCCCGGCCCCGGTGGATGCGATAGACTGGAACCCTCGTGCCACAGCAGATCTGTGCGCCGCTTCTACCAGTAGCTCCTGCGCCGCAGTCACTTCTTCCGGGCCCCATCCTTCAGCTTCGGCCAGGCGGGACAGGTTAGCCCCACCCTCCCACGCTTCCTTCAATGTGATCTCGCCCATCGCTACCCGGTCGTTCAACTCCTGCGCCAGGAACGCCGTTTCTGTTATAGAAGGATCGTCGGCTGCCATAGCGGAGATCATCGTGTTGACCCGGTAAGCCTCGTATGGCTCTCTCTCCGGCACCCCAATAGCTCGGCGGATAGGTGTCTCGATGTCGATCCCTGTGGGCCCCCCGAGGCCCAGCATTGCCGTGACCCCCTGAATGACGGCGGTGTGAGGCAAGATGCGCCCGAACTCGGACTTGTGCCCCACCAACCCCATCGCCCTCAATGGCCACTCGATGTACCCGTAAGGGCGCAGGCCGGTAGACTCGAGCCCCTGGTAGATGCCCTCGATCATGTTCTTGGGATCCTCGTCCTGGTACTTCTGGCCAAAGAACAATTGCTGAGTGGGTATCGCGGCCAACGGCCTCAGCTTGATCGAGTCGCCGGCCCAGTCAGGCAAGAACGGCGCCGGGATCTCCACAGTTCCCAGGTTCTTGTTCGGCTCTCCTCTGTTAGCTGCCTTCATCGCGGCGTTGGCACGGGCCATCGTGAGTAGCGCGCCTGGCTGCTTGGCGAGCCTCTGTACCCAATTCACTGTGGACCGGACCATCCAGTAACTGTAGGGGAACACGGCCCTTAGCGCCTCGTCAAACTTCTTCTGCCCCGCCACGTAGTCCAGGAGGGAGAAGTCGGCTGCCGTACGTGCGGCCTCTCCTGCGATGGCCTTGGCTTCTGTCAGCCCGCTCACGAACTCGTCAGACTTGGCCCAGTCTGCCAGGCGGAGGTCGATCTTCCCCAGTGCCTCTACCGCCTCGTCCACGCTTAGTACGTTCTTCAGTACTTCTGCCGCTTCGTCTGCCTGGGCCGGTGACAACCCGATATCCGGGATGACTGGCTTCCAGATGTCGTCGAGTGTAGTGCGGAACCCGGTGTAGAAGGCGTTGGCATATCTCGCCTCCTCCTGCTTCCCCAGGAACTTGCCCATCGCATCGCTCGCCTGCCCCACGATCCCCGGCAATGCAGACCCGCCCCTCTCTGCCAGTTCCTGCGAGCCGGCCGCCATCCCTCTAATACGACGAGTGGGCGTCCCTGCCCTGCGTAGGTAGTCGTCGATCTCTCCCCTCGATGCCAGAGATAGCGTGCCATCCCACAACTGGGTGAACCCATCGCTGATAGCATTGCGGACCCCGTACCCCGGAGTACCCAGATAGAACTCGCTCATCACACTCTTGAACTTGGATGCAAACTTGCGGTAGGCACCGATCTCCTGTTCCCCTACACCCGCCATCCCCATCGCCTTCGCGGCTACGTTGGTGTCCAAGTCAGCCAGGAAGTCTGCTTTGCTGAATACATCTGCGTACAGGGAGGGGAATTTCTCTACGTCATCCAGGTCTGCCACTACTGCTGCCAGTACAGGGCGAGACTCCTCGGCCATCCTACTAACAGGAACGTTCCCGAACCTGCGCTTGAGAGTGCGGGGGTTCTCCACCATCTGTCTCACTATGCCTGCCGCCTCGTCTGCGCTATCTGCCCCGTCTATCATTGGAGCCACCACCTGAAAGGCTTTGTTGGACGCCGTCTCTCCTATGGCTCGAGAGGTAGGGGCGAGCGGGTTGTATCTATCCCAGGCCCTGGCGAACTTGGAGCCCTCCTCGTGTGCAGCAGAGAGAGTGGCAGATGCAGCCATATCGTCAGCCCACCCTACCGGCAGGTCGTCCACCTGCTTGGCCGCGGCCACCAGGTCGTCGATGCTCTTGATCTCGTCGGCTTCCATTACGCCACCCAGCACGTCTGTCCCCACATTGTAAACGGCTTTGATCGCATCGCTGTTCCCGCCCAGCTTGGAGCCGAGGTCCAAGAAGTTGAGGGGATCCAGTACAAACTGAAAGGCAAGTTCGTTCCACGTATCGGCAGAGCCAGGGATATGGCCGGTCTTGGTAACCTGTGCTACCGCCTTATCGACGTCCCCTCCCTGCGCTTTCACAGTAGCGATGTATTGATCGTAGGCCGCCTTCTCCTCTGGTGTTGGGTCGAACAGGTTTACCTCCCGGCCGGTCATCACAGTGTCCACGTCTTCCCCGCCCACCAGCCTGTCTATAGCCTCGATCTGGTTCTCGTATGGGGAGTAGGCCAACAGCCTCCCTCGCTTCAATGCTTCCCGGACCTGCGGTGTGTCGCCGTACGTCCTGAGCGCATAGTCCTGTACAGATGGAGCTCCCTGTCTACCCATCGCCCAGACACCGTACGTAATGGCAGCCCTCTTCCCGGCCCCTCTCTGCTCGGGGGAGATCCCGGGGTACGCATGCTCTGGAGTCTCGAGATGCTCGGCGGGAGTCTCGAGATGCTCGGCGATAGTCTGGACCGTTCTCTGTTGATCCGGTGTGAGGTCGTCGTATAGTTGGGAGCCGCCCACGGCCAGGTTCATCACCTTGCCCAAAGATGGCAGTCCATATTCGGCCGGCGCCTTCTGCGTCCGTTCGCCTATAGCTTCCTCGATGGCGAGGGGCGCCCACTGCAACGCATCCATCACGCTGCCGCCCACCGCCTTGGCTGCGCTCTCGATCCTTTGTCCAACCCCTGTCGTAGGAACCTCTGGCTGCTCGATGCCGGTGGGGCGCACACCGGTAGTCTGTCTCGCCGGGCCAGGCTCTGGGGGAGGGGCGGCAACAGGGGCCCATCTTTCCCGAAGTCTCTCTTGTAGCCATTGATCGGCGGCGTATGGTTCCCGAGGGATGCCAGGCTGTTTGCCCGTCACTTGTTGTAAAGGTGCTGCCGGCGCGGTCCAGGGAGGACGCTCTTGAGGCTGTCTCGGTCCCCGCCAGGCTGGCGCAGGCTGCGGCGCTTGTGCGAATCTGGAGTCAGGAGAAGGCGTAACAGGAGCGGGCTGCGGTGTTCTCCACCACTCGTCCTTCTTCTTCTCGCGCCGGCCACGGGGGGTTTCTGCCCCCTGCGCCTTCTTGGTTTCTTCCTCGGACTTACGGAACGCGTCACGAGCAGCGTCTCGTTCTCGCTGCTTACGCTTCTCCTCTTCTTCGCGCTCCTTCCGTCTCTCGCTAGGAGATTCTCGTCGTCCCCGTCTCTCCATTCAGTCTCCTATGCCCAGCGGGTTTGTGGTGCCCATCTCCTGCCGAACGCTTGCATCGCTACGTTCTCCGCCTCGGCAGCGCGCTGCTTCTCGGCCTGCTCTCTGCCCCACACATCCTGCTCTTTCTGCCAGCCGAACTGCTGCTCCTGAAACTGCTTGTTCCACTCATCCTGGAGCTTGCGCCAGTCGAACTCCTCCCCCCACTGCTGGCCCTGCATCTGGGCCTGCATATAGGGGAGCATCACGTTCATCCAGGCCTGCTGCATCTGCGCCTGATCCCTGGGTACGTTGGCCCACGCGGCCTGCGACCAGTACGGGTTTCCCTGTTTCATCCAGTCTGGTAGGGCTGTTCCCTCTGGCTGCCCTCCCCACGTCCACGGGTTCCATCCGGTATATGGCATGCTATCCTCCTATCAGTGCTTCCATCTCTTCGACGTACCTCACCGACTCTGCGTCCACCTGGTCAGGAGCCACGTTCTGTGCGACGAACGAACGAATAGCCGCTGGGTTTCCACGCTGTCTCAAGTACCGGGCCCTCACGGCTTGATCCCCCAACTCATCAGTCTTCATAGAGCGAAGGGTGTCGTGCATTATCCCGATCGCGTCTAGCGCGGCGTCGTGTACTAGCCCCTTCACTCGATCGCCTCCGGCATTGGGGGTGGCATCGGTGGCGGGTTCCCCTGCATCGCCATCATCCCCGGCAGGTTCTGCTCCCCTACCATCTCGGGCATTGGCGGTACTACTCCGGGCGGCATTCCCTGCATCGGCCCACTCGGTGGTATTGGTGGCATGGGCCCAGGGGCCGGCGGGGGAGTACCAACCTCCTGGGCACCAATGCCTAGAATGTCGGCGAGCTCTGCGCTGTATTGCTCCACGATGATCTGGGCGATCTTCTCGCTCATCTCCCCACCGAACAGCATCTTGTCGCGCAGGATCGCCTGGATCTCATCCAGCGGACTCTGCCTTATCGTGCCCTTCGCTTGCTGCAACTGGTCTAGGAATGTCTCGTGGCTGATCAGATCCTTGGCTACCAGCCCTGCCCACATCATCACCTCACCATTGGCATCCTTCGGCAGTGACGCAGACAGCTTGACGATGTTCCTGTAGTACCCACCGATGTCCTCGGGGTACACCACCATATCAATTGCCTGCCCCCCGTGAGAACCCCACACCTGCCATCCGTCCGGGCCAGAATAGAACTCGGCCAGGGACAGAATGAGAGAGTTCAGTTGCTGTAGCGCGCGCTCTCTATCCTGCTGGCGGTGGGCGAGCCTCATCAGTATAGGGCTGGCCATCGCGCTCAGTGCGAGGCCAGATACGTTGCCAGGCATACGGCCCATCATAGAGGCAGACACGGTGGCGTCCTCGATACCCTGCTCTAGTATCTGCAACTGCTTGTCGGCTGCCGGGTGTGGACCGGGAGGAACCAGGAAGTCTACCTTGGCTCCCTGTGGTAACTGGTTCTGGGCAGTGGGGCTGAAGTCCAGTTCGACGTCTTGGTCTGTCCCTGTCACAACGGTAGCAGCATTGGCGTACATCTCCACGATCCTCTGACGGTGGGCCAGCCCCTCACAATAGGCAGCAACCAACCCCTGGCAGTTCGTCGTACCCACCTGGCTCCCTCCCGTAATTGGGAAGAGCACGGACAGCCATCCATCGGCACCCTTGAGCGGAGTAGAGATCCCGGCATATTGAATGAATGGGATCCTCGAGTAGCCAGGCATGCGTACAGGTTTCTTGAGCCAGTTGTCTCCGGCCAGGATACAGTTGGTGACCACCCTCTGCTTCACCTTCTTGACCGGGCGCTTGCTCTTTGTCACCTTGTCCACGATGGTCTCGATCAGGCCCCTACTCTCCTCCACCTCTACACCCTCTTCCTCTACCTCCTCGATGTCCACGCGCCAGTAGTCTATGAACTCGATCTCTGCATCCAGCCAGCCCTCGTCGTCCTGGTGCCCCGGCAATTCTCCCCACTCTTCCTCGATCTCCCTGCGTGTACGATGATAGGAATATGATAGCTCGGCATCTTGCCCCTTCCTTGCAGACGGGCGAGAGTAGATGTGACGAGGATCAATGTTTCCGCTAACCAGCAGGGGGATCTCGTCATTGGCTGCGTCGTCCGTGTACAAACACCTCAGCACTCCCCGGCCAAAGCAGGTCGCGTACCACTCGGCAGAATTGAGGGCGTCCATCACGTTGGCCTGGTACCACATGCCGTACAAGAACTTCTCGATAGAGTCGGCCTGCTCTTCTGCTACAGCACGGGCATCAGAGGGGGGAACGGTGATGACGGGAGGTTTGGTCAGCAGGATAGCACGGTAAGACTCGACGCGAGTCCAGGCGATAGGAGCAGCAAGCCTGCGCTCATCTGGCTCGGGGCTCTCCTCCCACATATCCATGAGGTAGACTTTCTCGTATTCGTCGGCGCGGTCGTTCCACTCGCTGTTGAGAGACTTCAGCGCCGCCGTTCTATTCTGCACGTAGTCGGTCGTGATCCTGGACAACTTCATACATTACCCCCTCACTGGGAGATGTCGGCGCCCCCTCTTCGTGACGCCCCACTTGATCGTCTTCTCAACTAGCCCGTACCGCTTGACCAGGAGGTTCCTCAGTGCATCCATCGCGTCGTTATTCCTGTCCTCGGGCTCCTCGCTGGCAACCTCTCCCCTGTTGTTTACCTTCCTCGAGTACTTCTGGAACTCAGAGGCCGTACCTGTGCAGTTGGTCCCGCAATAGTACCGCGGCTTCCTGGTCCCTGGATCCTTCAGGAACGTCTTGACCCTCACCACCCCGTCCAGGATCTTGCCCGAATTAAAGACGGTGAACGTCATATCCGGGTCGTCGTCCTGTGTGCCTACGATGTTCCTCCAGACTTCCTGGCAGGAGGCGGTGGCCTGGTGCTGCTTGGTCTCGTGCCCTCCAACTGCCTCGACCACCCCGTGCCACCACTCTCTCTCCCTGCACATATCAATGATATCGTGGTGGGTCTTGTCGTGCTCCCAGATCTCGTCGATCTGGTGCACCACTTCCATCGAGTCTTCCTCTACCACCTGTAGGGCGAGAACGGCGTAGTGTGATGGGCGGAACCCCGGATCGACAGCCAGGTACACCGGAAGCTCTGGGTTATATGATAGCGCCTTAACGTGCAAGTCGTGCCTGAACTCTGGGTAGATCCTTGCGGGGCTCGGTACCAACTCTGCCGCGACCCTTCTCCTGAACTCGTCGTCGGGCAGGGTGTCCCTGAGCCGTAGGATCTCTGGGTCCTTCTCGCCACCAGGGAACTTGGCCAGGTTGTCCCAGGTCGGCAGTGCGAACGTCTTGCCATCGAACGCGTTGGGCCCCTTGAATGCCTCGTACAGATCGGCCAGCCATCCGTAGTTATCCCACAGCGTCCCCGACAGGATGACCATACCGCGCGTTTCGCTCACTCTCCCGAGGGCGCCAATGAATGCGTCATAGGGAATGAGCCCGGCCTCCACCATCAGCACGATGTCGTAGGCCCGCCCCCTACCCGTTAGCTCTCTGACGCCCGACCGGTTCAGGGAGACGGTCTCGAATTGTATAGGTCCTGTCGGCCCCTCACTCTCCCATTGCCATTTACCCTGCTTCGGCTGGGAAGGTGTGCCCCGGAGCCACCCACATAATGTCAGGTCCTCGATCAGGTACTCGCACTCGGCCCGTGTCTCGTCGTACTCTTGAGCAACTACCGCTATGTTACCGGAATGATAACACCACGGGACCCGGCTAAGAACCTCGGCCGCGGAGACCCTGGACTTGCCAGCCCTCTCCCCGCCCGCTATCAGTAAGACCTTCGACTCGCACGCATGCACCGGTAGCTGGGAACCGTGAGGAGCGTAGGCCACTTGCTCGAATATCTGTAGTTTTTGAGCGAGCGTTGGCCATCGACTCATTCATCAATTCCCACCAGCTTCTGCATGAACTCACGGATCTCGCCGCTTACCGATACCGGCTGCGCTGCCTTGCCGCTGACCCATTCGTAAAGTTCTGTCGCCACCGACTGCCGCAGCTTCTCGCTTTTGGAGTTGAGCCCGGACAGCTTCACCGCCATCGCCCTGGCCACGCTCCTGACTAGCATTTCCCTCGCGCCAGCCACCGTGTCCAGCATAATGAGCGCGAACACATCGTCCACTTGCGGCCATCTATAGACCGTGTCCCGCGAAACTCCCGCCTGGCTCGCCGCCTCGCTCTTGGAAATGCCGGGGTTCTGTACCCGGATGGCCAAATACTTCAACTGTACAGGGGAAAGCTGCGCCATCTCGGCGCGTATCCGCTCAGATATGGATGACTCTGTACTACCCTGTAGCTCCCCCATACCACCCTCCATCTACGTAACCCACTTCCGGCTCTTCGCCTTCTTGCGGCGCCTGCTCTTCCGGTTGATCTGCCTCAATGTCAATGCCAGCCGAGCCCTCTGGCCTGTCTTTCCCTTCTGCTTGGCCGCCCTCCTCAGCTTGGCTACCGGGATCGGCCTACCCTTCTTGGTCCCCAATGTCTTACGCAACGCGCCGGGCTTCTTGATGGCCCCCTTGATCCACTTTTTCTTCTTTGCCATCGCCCTCCTCTGGCCACGCCCCCTCTGTACTCATGCGGGTCGTGACCGGCTCAACACTAGCTATGAAGACGCCGTTGACCACCACCCCAACCAGGCCCCCGTATTCCGCAACATCGCCCCGAACGATCTTCGCGACCAGATCGGGGGCCAACGCCCGGACCAGGACCTCCGTGGCTATTGGAACCATAGCGCCACCACGTTGCCAACCACTGCTACCCCGATCACCCCCAGTGCAGTGAGGGCCACCTTGAGTTGCACGCCCTGAGTGGCCAGCATCGTCTTGATCTCGCCGAACCTCTCTGCCATTCCTAACTCCTGTGAATCCAGCCTGTCCGAATGCGCCTTCAACCGCTTCTCTACGGCAGCACGCCAGCAGGCGATCTCCTCGAGGATCTCCTCGTAGCGTTTGTTGTCTCTGTACCTCGCCTCGTCGAGGTCATTAACTCTTTCGTCTATATCACCCAAACGCCACCTCCCTTGTATTCTGTAACAGAAAAGGCGCCGCCTCCCCATTCGGGGGAGACAGCGCCGTGTGATCGGGTTCCTGGCACTCTTGCCTACTGGTGTGTAGACGTTACGATCTCAGTTGTCATTTCCTCTATCGAGACGAGCCACCGGTCCTTCAGTCTGGTGAGTACTATGAGGTGTGTGCCCATCGGCA
>Ga0180431_10008571_pt1 | contig 11705 bp, 9 predicted proteins | sample SS_ome_11_FD_132459 | JGI IMG/M metagenome (GOLD analysis project Ga0180431, IMG submission 132459) | Hypersaline lake sediment archaeal communities from the Salton Sea, California, USA - SS_1_MS_1 metaG | ecosystem: Environmental > Aquatic > Non-marine Saline and Alkaline > Hypersaline >...
AAATGCACTCACCGCAGCCCGACGGGGGGTGTCTTTATCCTTCCATATCCATTGTTCCGCCCGGGTTTGTACTCGAAAGGGACTGTTATGAAGAGGACTTTTAGCCAGGGGCTTACTAAAATTGAGTGACGGCGGCAAGGTTTTGTTTTTTAATGCCAGAAGAGTTTTGATCATCCCGGCAGCGCCTGCACCGGTTAACAGATGGCCGATCATGGATTTGACGGAGCCGATGGCGCATTGTTGATTTGACCAGCCGGATTCACCCCAAAGCGTTCTCAAACTCTGAAGCTCGACCGCATCTCCCACCGGTGTGCCGGCGCCATGACATTCGATGAGATCGACATCTTGAGGAGACCAGCCCGCGTCGGCATAAGCGCTGCGCATGGCCCGAACCTGGCCTCTGCTGTCCGGAGCCAGAAGATTGCCCCGCATGTCATTGGAAAGCCCGATTCCTTTTATTAACCCATAAATAAGGTCTTGATCCCGCAAAGCGTCATCCAGCCGTTTCAAAACAAGCATTCCCACGCCTTCTCCCACCACCAGACCGTCTGCACTTTGGTCAAACGGGGCACAACGGCCTGAAGGAGATAACGCCCGGAGTTGGCTGAAACCGACCTGAGTGTAAAGACATTCCGGCCTTGAGACGCCCCCGGCCAGCATGGCGTCCGCACGAAAAGAACATAATTCATCGCAGGCAAATTTAACGGCATACAGGGATGAAGCACAAGCGGCATCCAGGGTAAAACTTCCGCCACCCAGGCCGAGTCCTTCGGCAAGAATGGCTCCGGGCAGACTGGTTACCCTGCCGGCCAGGCATTCCTCTCTGGAAAGCCGTATTTGTTTATCCGGAGCCATACGGCCAAAAAGTCTTTCTTCAAAGGATGTTCCCAGGATCTTTCTTGTAATTGAAGAGGAGGCGTCCGTGGGCAATGCAATCGCAGCAAGAACGGTCCCGATATTTTGTTTGTTCATCGACGGAGTCAGACAGTCTGACAATGCTTCCCGGCCCGTACTCAGCACCATTTGATGCAACGGATCCAGTTCTTTCAACAATGCTTCGTCAAGATCAATTCCTTTGGGATCGAATTTAAAATCACGTATCAGACAGGATCGTTTTGAGAAAGCTTTGTCCGGCATGGGATCGGAATCATACATAAAATCAGGTTCAACGATCCATCTGTCCCGGGGCACCTCAACCGTTGCATCAACTTTGTTGACAATGTTTTGCCAGAACATATTCATGTCCGGAGCCCCGGGGAACAGACACGCCATTCCCACGACAGCGATGGGTGTTCTTTTTTTCATAATTTTTGATGCTATGAGTTGCTCTTGAGTTGATATCAATGAGCGATTAACTAGTGTCCATCCAGAAATGGTAGATTTTGGTTTCCGGCAAGGCCCGAGCGAGTTTTCAACCGCAGACATAGCGCGCTATTTCGAGGATTGAAAACGAGCGAGAACGCCGCCGGAGGCCGAAAGATGCCGTTTATGGATGGGCACTAACTAAGGGGCAGAATTGTGAATATTATAGAAGCCATCAGAATGCGAAAGAGCATCAGAGACTTTAAGCCCGACCCGGTGTCGAAAACCATTTTGAGTCAAATCCTGGAAATAGCCTCCCGTGCCCCGTCAGCAGAGAATAGCCAGCCATGGGAATTTACCATTATAGCAGGGAATGTTCTTAATAATATCAGAAAAGCCAATATTGAAAAGCTTAAGGCCGGGGCGCCTCCCCATCCCGACCTTCACACCCAAGGTTGGCCTCCGGGAAGCGTGTATCGACGACGTCAGATTGAAATCGCCAAACAGATTTTTAAACTCATGGAAATACCCAGAAATGATAAGGAGAAAAGGGACCGATGGATGGAACGAGGGTTTCGATATTTTAATGCACCGGCAGTTATCATTATCTCGGTTGATCAATCGCTGCACTACCCCAGGCCTTTATTCGATATCGGTGCGGTAACGCAGACCATCTGCCTGGCTGCACTGAGCTATGGTCTGGGCACCTGTATTGCCAATCAGGGCATAACTTATCCCCAGGTGTTGCACAAACATGCAGGCATACCGAAATCAAAGCGCACGATGATTTCTATTGCCATCGGTTATCCTAATCTGGATTCTCCCGCCAATAAAGTGGTAAGTCATCGTGAGCCCATAGAAAACATTACAACATGGTGCGGTTTTGATGAGAAAAAATCCGGTTAACACCGGGTCCACCCACACTCCATGTTGGAGCAAACCATACAGCCTTCGGCCCGATGAATCGGTGCACCGCAATCCGGGCAGCAAATATCTTTGATTTTTGGCGTATGATGCTCGTTAAAATGAATGTCTGCATCTTCAATTCGTTTTGCAACTTCACGGTACAATTCCGCATTCTCTATGGCAACCTCAAGGGCTTTGCCCATTCCGGCCGCACAACTGTTTACTTCCACATCTTTTCCTGAAGAAATTGCCTTTGTACAGGCCGGACAATGAATAGATTTCATGGATCGAATGATCTTTTCAGTAGACACGCCGGCCCGGAGACAGTAAGATAAAAGCACGCCCAGTGCCTTGGTGTTCGCGGCGCAGCCGCCGCCTACGGTTCTGATAAAAACTTCCACCACTCCGTCTTTGTCAAAATGAGGATCAACATAGAGTTTGCCACAGGCTGTTTTCATTTTGAGACTCGGGCCTGTTGTTGCCCGTGGACGATGTTTGAGCACTCCTCTATCTAATTTAGCTGCTTTTTCAGGTTCTATCTCTTTCTTTTTAGTATACAAAGCTTGAACATCACGGGAACCGTCCCGGTAAAATGTGATCCCTTTGCATCCCATTTCCCATGCTCTGAAAAAGGCTTGAGAAATCTCGGATTTATCGGTGTTGTAGGGAGCATTGATGGTTTTTGAAACGCTGGAGTCAACGCCGTTGTTCTGAAATGCAGCCTGTATCTTAATGTGTTCCTCAACGGAAACATCATTGGTGGTAACAAAAAAATCCGGCAAGGATTCGGTTGCCTTTTTTTCGTACCATTTCCGAACCACATCAGGAACCATGTTTAGCTTTTCTCCCTCCAGACACTCCTTGGTATAATTAAATGCAAAGTTTGGTTCACACCCCGAAGAACAGTTTGCAATCAGTGAAATCGTACCGGTGGGGGCAACGGTTGTCAGCGTACCGTTGCGTCTTTTGGGAATGGAAAACTCATATTCATCATAAACCGGCGCCGCACCTTTTTCATTGCCCAATTCAATGGAAATTTCATTGGCAATATTGTAAATAAAGGTCATTATTTCTTTGGCCAAATTGACAGACTCATGGGATCCGTATCGAATGTGAAGCTTGATACACATGTCGGCAAAGCCCATGATCCCCAAGCCGATCTGTCTGGTTTTTAAGGTCATTTTTTCGATTTCCGCAATAGGATAATTATTGACGGTGATTACCGAATCGAGAAAACGTACGCCAATCAGGGCGGTTTTACGCAGTTTTTCCCAATCTATTTTTGCTTTTCCTTTTACCCAATCACCACTGACCATCTGAGAAAGATTTATGGATCCAAGATTACAAGAGCTGTAAGGCAACAGCGGTTGCTCTCCGCATGGGTTTGTGGCCTCAATTTTACCCATTGGACGCAAGGGATTGTTTCTGTTAATGGTATCTAAAAAGACAATACCCGGCTCCCCGTTTCTCCAGGCGCCGTCAACCATTGTTTCCCAAATCTCCCGTGCAGAGAGGGTTTTGTAAATTGTGTCATTAAAAACCAGATCATAATCTCTGTCATTCTCAACATCTTTCATAAAAGCATCCGTGACGCCCACAGACAAATTGAAATTCTTCAGCTCTCCCTCCAGAATCTTGGCGGTCAAGAAACTCTCAATATCAGGATGATCAACCCGCAGTATCCCCATATTGGCGCCATCTCGGGTGCCTCCTTGTTTTATGATATCTCCGATGGTGAAATCGAAGATTTCTATGAAAGAGAGCGGGCCTGAAGCCATTCCTCCGGTGGAAGTAATCCGGTCCCCTTTGGGTCGAAGGTTTGAAAAGCTCATACCGGTTCCACCTCCGTGCGCCTGTACGTCCACGGCGTCAGAAAGTGTTTTAAAAATACTTCTTCGACTATCTTCCATGGGAAGAACAAAACATGCGCTTCCACACCCTTGATTTCTGCCAAAATTTCGCAAAGTGGGGCTGTTGGGTAAAAAATCCAGATCCATCATAATTTTTTTATATTCTTTCTTCCATGTTGTACGTGCTTCGGGATTTTCTTCGGCGCCTGCCACTTTATGCGCGACCCGGTCACACAATTTTTCCCAGGTTTCACCTTTAGCAAAATATCTTTTTTGTAATATTTTTAGTGCGTTTTCTGCAATTTGCATTTTATTTTTATCTCCTCAACCTTCATGGACAATGAACTCGTAAAAAGGCTTTTGCCTACTACAGACTGAACCAAACTGACTTTTTACAAAAGCGTCAAAGAAAAGGAATGGGCTTACCGGTACGATACGCCAGAGCCTGGCAGGTAGCGATCAACTGTCCATCCTTATCCGTTACCTTGATATCATAACCGGCCGTCTTCTTAGTCCGGCTGACTTGCCGGGCTTGGGCTCGCAAAAGCTTTCCCGGTTTGGGACTGGACACATAGGTTACGCTCACGTTTAAAGCCACCGCCACGGTCCCCTCTGTCTGACCGGCTGCCTCAAATGCCTCGTCGATCAAGCCAAAAATGACTCCGCCGTGTGCTCTACCGTAAATATTGTCCATGGCTTGTGGATTATAGATCATCTCCACCACGGAATATCCAAGCTCCAACTCCACAAGTTCCATTCTCAAAGCCCGTGCAAACGGCTCTTTTTCAACTGCTCGATAGATTGCCTCTTTTACGGTTTGATCCATGGTCCATTTCCATCTATGGTTTCAAAATTGATAGATTCATCATTTAGACTATTATATTTTTTATAATAGCAAAAAGCCGGTTGTTGGGCAAATAAATAAGGCAGGATCATTTTTGATCCTGCCTTATTTCCCTTGAAATGTTTTATTATTTGTTTCAAGGCGTTATCCGTTTCGGTTGAGTCATCAGGTTTTCTTCTTTTTAACTTCATACATTCTCGTATCGGCTCTATGTATGAAATCTTCAGGGCTATCTCCTTCAGTGGCCATGGTAACACCAGCGCTTACAGTTATATTTACATCTCCGGTATCGTTAGAAAAAAACCGTTTTTTTTTGAAGTTTTCTCTAAAGTTCAAAATTTTCTCTTGAGCCATTTCCTCATTCATACCCGGAATGACAACAGCAAACTCATCTCCTCCATACCGTGCAATGAAATCATCTTTTCGAAAGGTTTCCTTCAGGCACTGGGCCACCTTTTGCAATACTTTATCTCCGGCAACGTGACCTAACGTATCATTGATCCATTTAAAATTATCCACATCAAAAAGCACCAATGATAACGCCCTTTTCTCTTTGTTGAACTCCGTCAGAGAATTTTTTACATTCACATCAAAAGCACTGCGGTTGTATAGACCTGTGAGTCCGTCTTTTGTGGCTGCCGATTGGAAATGTTCCGCCTTTTTAGCCAGAATAAGGGCATCTTTTTCCGCTTCTGTAATCTTCTTTTTAAGTTTATCGATATTTTCCTGGGCTTTTCGAGCTTTTCGGATTTCTTCCTCTTTTCTTTTCGACATCAGCTGCTTTATTTTGGTCAGCTTTTCAATGACAGCACCCTTTATTTCATCGATGGTAGTATGGAGGTTAAACGATTCGGCTATTGAACCGACTTGACGATTAACCTTTATCTCAAACCGCTCAATCTCTTTTATGTTCTCATCTCCACCAATGTCTCTCGTCAATGTTTTTTCCAGCTCTTTAACATGTCCCAGGAGCATAATAAACGTATTGTTGATATATGTGAAATCTTCCGAGATCTTGCGTTTCAGTCCTGTAATAAAACCTAAAAACGAGGCGGTTGCATTCTCTAACTCCATTTGTGCCATGTCTTTATGGCACTTCAGATGAATAGACTCGGCTTGTATTTTTAGTTGGTCGGTTACCGGGTAAAAATCGTCGAGAAGAACAATCATTATTTTCTTTACAATTCTGCATGACTGGAGCAAACGATCTTTTAATTCATTCAGATGGCTCAGGGTTCCCTCATCAAGCCCTTTTTTAGTCTCTTCCGCAAAGATCTTGCTCCTAAGCTTTTCAACCTCATTTTCAATCCGGTCAATAGGTAACGCCTGATCCGTGTTAACCATCTCTTTTACGGTCCGGTATTCCTCTGAAAACGCCTCATGCATGGCAATCACCGTACCGAAGGAATTAATGACCTTTAATAGACACTTCTTTTCCTCATGTCTAAGTTGTTCCATATTCAAACAATCATTCTTTAACCGCTCAATTTCAGCTGTTACCTTATCATCCATAACTCAATCTTTCCTTATACGTTGTGCCTGGGGTGATTAAAATTGCCCATAATATGGCTTTAAAAAATATCCCATATTTATTCCTTCCCGTATGCCTGGTTTCAGGTGCCAGGTTTCAGGTTGCAGCGCCTCTGTTCATCATTCCTGACACCTGACACCTTAAGATATGGAACAAAAATGGGATTAAAATTCCATCTGTATACACGGCGATTTTCACCACCCCACGTTGTGCATATATGAAAAAACAGACTATTTTTTCAAAAGCTCCATTACTTTTTGAACAATGTTTTCAGGTGTAAAGCCATACTGTTTCATTACGGTTCCACCCGGTGCGGAAGCACCAAACTCGCTTATCCCAATGACGGCACCCCTGTTTCCAACATAACGTTCCCATCCCATGGGAGAACCGGCTTCTATGGCAAGACGTACGGTGACATCCGGTAAAAGCACACGGTCTTTATACTCCTGAGGAATTCGTTCGAAAAGTTCCCAACTTGGCATGCTTACCACCCGGGCGGCAATATTTTTCAAAGCAAGACGCTTTTGGGCTTCAAGGGCAATATGCACTTCCGAACCTGTGGCAATCAGGATAATATCGGGCTTGCCCTCGCAATCCGCCAGGATATACGCTCCGTTATCCAGCCCGTTTTCTGTAGTGTCTCGGTTTAATACCGGAAGTTTCTGTCGACTTAGAATCAGAGCGACCGGACCTCTTGTGTTTTTTACGGCATGACGCCATGCCTGGACGGTTTCAGAAGCATCCGCAGGGCGTATAACCGTAAGGCCTGGAATTGCGCGCAGGCTGGCGAGCTGCTCAACGGGCTGGTGGGTCGGGCCGTCTTCGCCGACCGCGATACTGTCATGAGTAAAGACATATATCATCGGCAGGTTCATAAGGCTGGCTGCGCGAATTGCCGGCCGCATATAGTCGGCAAAAACAAGGAATGTTCCACCATACGGTCGCAGGCCATTGTGCAGGAACATGCCGGACATTATTCCTGCCATGGCATGTTCCCGGACACCGAAACGAATATTGCGCCCATCATATGTATGGTTTTGAAATTCATGGGAAATGTCCATATATGTTTTGTTGGAAGGAGCCAGATCCGCAGAACCGCCGATAAGTGTGGGGATTTTATCTGCAATGGCATTCAGAACCTTTCCTGATGCCGCACGGGTTGCAATGGGACCGTCGGCAACGGAAAATTGGGGCATTTTCTCATCCCATCCGGGTGTCAAAAAACCGCTCATGGCATCAACCCATTGTTTTGCCAGATCCGGATATTCTTTGCTGTAGGCCAGATAGTTTTCCTGCCACACGGCTTCGGCTTCTTTTCCTACTTCGACACATTTTCTGAATCTACTCAACGCCTGCTCGGATATAAAAAAAGAAGGTTCTTCAGGAACACCCAGAACTTTTTTCGTCAAACGGACTTCTTCTTCACCAAGCGGTGCGCCGTGGGCATCGGCGGTATCCTGTTTATTGGGACTTCCAAAAGCAATTTGGGTTCGCAAGACAATGAGTGACGGGCGTTCGGTCTCGGCTTTGGCTTTCTGGAGGGCATTGAAAATGGCATGGGTATCATTCCCATCATCAACTTTCAGAATATGCCAGTTATAGGCCTTAAAACGCAGGGCAACGTCTTCGGTAAAGGTTATTTCGGTACTCCCTTCAATTGAAATTTTATTGTCATCGTAAATGCAAATGAGTCTGCCAAGGCCCAGATGCCCGGCAAGAGATGCGGCTTCAGAAGATATCCCTTCCATCATGTCTCCGTCTCCGCACATCATATATGTGAAATGGTCGACAATTTCATATCCTTTATGGTTAAACCGGGCTGCAAGGTGCCGTTCTGCCATCGCCATACCCACGGCATTGGCAAAGCCTTGACCCAGTGGACCGGTTGTGGTTTCCACTCCGGGAGTATGGCCGAATTCAGGATGGCCCGGTGTCTTACTGCCCCACTGACGAAAATTTTTTATCTCATCAAGAGTTACATCGTAACCCGTAAGATGAAGCAGGCTGTAAAGAAGCATTGAGGCATGCCCGGCTGAAAGCACAAATCGATCCCTGTCCAGCCATCCGGGATTTTTGGGATTGTGTTTCATCACCCGAGTCCATAGGACATAACCTGCAGGAGCAAGACCCATTGGCGCACCGGGATGTCCGGAGTTAGCCTTTTGAACCGCATCCATGGAAAGAGTGCGAACGGTATTGATACATATCTCATCGATTTTTGCCCGGCTTTCAGACAAGCCCTGATTCATGATAGGTTTCTCCTTTTTTTAAATGATCGTATCATTTTAGTGTTATTAACAACGAGTCCAACACCCATTCCGGTGATTCTTCTCTGTGCCGGTCATTATCTTAATGCGATATTTTTTTCAACAGGATAAACGGATACAAATTATTTAAAAAGCTCTCAAATGTTCCGGTTTCAACGCTATGTTACCTGATAAAGCCTCGTCAATAAGACTTAGCGTCATGGCTTTGTCTTTTGGCAGACGTGCCTTTATGGGGAGGTAATTTGACGCGTGATTTGCATGGAAAAGCCCCTTGGAAAGTTCCGTAGCGGCAATCATATTTTTCAGTTCAACCAGCATTTCATTAGGTTCAAGAAGGGTAAAATCTCCGGATACATAATCCTGATAAAGCGGCGTACCGGGGATGAGCATAAGGCTCAGTGCGCCAATATACTCGGGATCTATGGCTGAAAGTACACGGCCGGTTTCTCGGGCATGAATTGTTGAGCGTGTTTTGCCCGCAATGCCTAACAATACGGTAATGGAGAGCTTCATCCCTGCCGCCCTCACTTTTTTCCCCATTTGGATCATTTGTTCTGATGTTGCGCCCTTTCTGATTTTATGTAACGTAACATCGTCTCCGGTTTCGAGGCCTAAGTAGACAATACCCAGGCCATGGGCTTTTAACGTTTTAAGTTCATCAAGGGTTTTCATTGTCAAACTTTTGGCATTGGCATAGACGCCAACCCTTGTGACCCAGGGAAGCTGCTTCTCAATTTCTAAAAGAATGTTCAGCAACCTTTTCTGAGGAACAATTAACGCATCTCCATCGCAAAGAAATACACGGCGCTGGCGTTTGCAGAAGTTTGCTGCAAAAGCGATATCCTCCATAATCATGGAATCTGCTTTTATACGGAACGGCTCCCCCTTGTATGCCCCACAAAATGTGCACTTGTTCCTGGAACACCCGACGGTTATCTGCAGCAAAATGCTGTTGGCTTCGCTGGGCGGCCGAATGATATTTCCCTCATAATGCAATACGAATTCTCCTAAACCCCAATAAATAATGTTGGAGTTTTACCCTAAATCGAAGCGGTTATGCAACCATTTTTCCTAATAATGAGCAATTTATTTTATTTAAGGGGTTACATTTATTAATTAAATTTGATACGGATAAGACATTAAAGAAATTAAGGACTTTTGTGTATGATACTTAATCTGGTCTATTTTGTTATCGGTCTGTTGATGCTCTATTATGGTGCCAACTGGCTTGTAAAAGGATCTTCAAGCTTGGCTCGCAATCTGGGTTTAACACCGCTGGTTATCGGTTTAACCGTCGTTGCATTCGGGACTTCGGCGCCCGAACTGTTTATCAGTGTGGTATCTTCGATAAAAGATAAAAGCATGATCGCCGTGGGAAACGTTGTGGGAAGTAACATTTGTAACATTGCTCTTGTTCTGGGTTTGGCCGCATGTATACATCCGATAACGAGCAATCGGTCGGTTTGCCGCCGGGATATTCCGATCATGCTCGGCATATCCGTATATCTTTTGCTGATCTCTTTTGACTCGAAAATTGGAAGGCTTGAAGGTGCGTCGCTTTTCGGTGGAATTATCTTATATACATGGTTCAATTATTATATTGCCGTTAAAGAATCCCGACGGGACGTAAAAAGCGAAAGTGTTGCTTACGCACATGCCGTGGAAAAAATCGAATATGTAACTTCAAAAACCCGTCAGGTTGTATGTATCACGGCGGGAATCATCAGTGTGATCCTCGGTGCGGAAGTTCTTATTGATTCCGCGGTTGCAATCATGAAAATATTCAACGTCAGTGAAAAGTTCATCGGCCTGACCATTGTCGCACTGGGGACTTCGCTTCCGGAGCTCGCCACTTCCGTTGTTGCCGCATTGAGGAAAGAGATGGATATCAGCATCGGCAACCTGGTGGGAAGTAATGTTTTCAACATACTGAGCGTGCTTGGAGCGGCCTCTTTAATCAGACCGATTCCTATTCCGGGCGGCTTCATTCCTAGCGGTCTGTTCGTTGATTATCTGGTGATGATATTCGTCGGTTTTCTGCCGTGGCTCATGATGAAAAAGGATTACACGATAACACGCAAAGATGGTGTGATTCTTCTGGCCTGCTATGCAGGATATGTCGCTTATCTAATACTCAAAGCATAGTATCTGATGGGGTGGAAATCAAGACCGTTGGTAAACGCTGATGCCTTTCAATTGACAAACCGTGGCTCCGAAGCTTTTTTTAGGTTTCAGGTTTCAGGTGCCAGCGCCTCTGTTCATCATTCCTGACACCTGACACCAAATAGCCACAGCAATCTTAGCAAACAACAGTCTTGATTTACACCCTATTTGATGGTGAACTGCTGCAGAACTTTAGATCCTGTTTGGGTTTTATTTAAAATTGTAGTGCTTCTTTACCGGTGCCTTAATATCCCAGATACAGGATAACCCTTTTGGGAATGTAACAAAATCCCCCTTTCCGAATTCCACCTTGTCGCCGTCTTTTGTTTCAACAATAACTTTGCCTTCCAATAGATAGCATTCCTCAGTACTGTCATAATGCCAGTCGAATCGAGAAATTTCTTTTTCCCATATGGGCCAGGATAAGACACCTCTTGTTTCTAGATCCTTATCTGTTGGTTTTTTAATCTCGATTTTCATTTTCCGCTCCTTTCAATGGGTCAGCATATAATTAACAGCATGCCCCAACTCGCTTTTTTGATTTTTTTAACATAAGTAATGACCCAAGGCAAGTCGTAGATCCCGTTAATTTTTAACCCCTTAATTGGTTTTGTCGTAACTTCTCAATAAATTGTAATGTATCAAATTGCGATATTGAACCGCCAACGGATAATAAAACGTAAAATGTCTGGAACTCGAATCTAAGTGAGCCTAAAAGAAAAAACAGATGCCAATCCTTTAATATTAATTGTTTAAACGCAACATCATATATTTAAAAGATGAATTATCTTAACCGCTGTTTTTTCTTAAAGCTCACTAACATCCTCAAACAGCAAGGCCTT